>Ga0194120_10000085_pt1 | contig 143954 bp, 119 predicted proteins | sample TA2MahCa65mmetaG_FD_148642 | JGI IMG/M metagenome (GOLD analysis project Ga0194120, IMG submission 148642) | Freshwater microbial communities from Lake Tanganyika, Tanzania - TA2015019 Mahale Deep Cast 65m | ecosystem: Environmental > Aquatic > Freshwater > Lake | place: Tanzania: Lake... | reverse complement strand
GGACACCGCCGCTGCGCCGATGGCCGTCGCCAAGGTCGTACGAATTAGATGCATGGTCGTCTCCGTGGGCGCAGCGCGCCGGTGCTCGCCCCGGCCGGTAGTATACAAGATGCGTGCCAACGAGCAAGTATCAAAAACATTCGCGTTTCCAGTTGGGGATTGCGAATCGTCGCATCTTGCAGCACATGTGGTAATTATGCACACTTCGCCGCAGTTGCCCTGTACGCGCCGGCCGTGCGATCGTCCCGTACCCGCGCCCGGTGGCGCGAACCAGCCGACAATGACCCTCGCCGCCCCGTTGGACCGATTTGCGCGAAGCCGGCCGCCCGAACCAGTCCGCGCGCCCCGGGGAACGCAGATGCAGTGCCGGGGTTGGGTGCAGGAAGCGGCGCTGCGCATGCTCTACAACAACCTCGACCCGGACGTGGCCGAACACTGGCCCGATTTGGTCGTGTACGGCGGCATTGGCAGGGCCGCGCGCGACTGGCCGAGCTTTCACGCGATTGCCACGACGCTGCGCGATCTGGGGGGCGATGAGACGCTGCTGGTGCAGTCCGGCAAGCCGGTGGGCGTCCTGCGCACCCACGAGGACGCGCCGCGCGTGCTGCTCGCCAACAGCAACCTCGTGCCACATTGGGCAACCTGGAAGCACTTTCGCGAACTCGATGCGAAGGGTCTGGCCATGTTCGGCCAGATGACGGCCGGCAGCTGGATCTACATCGGCACGCAAGGCATCGTTCAGGGCACCTACGAGACCTTCGCCGAGGCAGGCCGCCAACATTACAGCCGCGAACATGGCTTCGACAACCGGCAACCGCTGCGCGGCAAGTGGGCGGTGACGGCAGGCCTGGGCGGCATGGGCGGCGCACAACCTTTGGCGGTCGTGCTGGCGGGTGGCGTGGCGCTGTGCGCCGAAGTGGACCCGGTGCGCATCGGTCGCCGTTTGGACACCCGCTATCTGGACGAGTGCGCGACCGACCTCGACGACGCCATCGACCGGGCGCGGTCCTATGCAAGGCAGGGCAGGGCGCGGTCGGTGGGCGTCCAGGGCACTGCGCTGGCCCTGCTGCGGCGGTTGCGCGATCGCGGCTTGGACCCGGACTTGATGACCGATCAGACCAGCGCCCACGATCCGCTGCACGGCTACCATGTCGAGGGCGTGACGCTCGAACAGGCGAGCGCGGCCCGGACGGCCGACCCTGAGGCGTGGGTTGCGCGCGTGCGTACCGACATCGTCGAGCACACCGAGCGCATAGCGGAGGCTGCGGACCGCGGCGTCCATGTGTTCGACTACGGCAACAACCTGCGCGGCGAGGCGGTGGTCGGCGGGCTCGATCCGGCGCGCGCATTCTCGTTCCAGGGTTTCGTGCCCCTGTACATTCGCCCGCAGTTCTGCGTGGGCCGCGGTCCGTTTCGATGGGTGGCGTTGTCGGGCGACCCAGCGGACATCGCCGTGACCGATGCCGCACTGATCGAAGCGTTCGCCGGCAACGCGGGGGTGCATCAATGGCTGACCCAAGGGGCGCCGCGCATCGCATTCCAGGGCTTGCCGGCGCGCATTTGCTGGCTGGGATATGGTGAACGGGCGCGGGCCGGGCTGATTCTCAACGACCTTGTCGCCTCGGGCCGCGTCAAGGCGCCGATCGTCATAGGCCGCGACCACCTCGATTGCGGCAGCGTCGCCAGCCCCAACCGCGAAACGGAAGGCATGAAGGACGGCAGCGACGCCGTGTCGGACTGGGTGTTTCTCAACGCCTTGGTCAACGCGGTCAACGGCGCCAGTTGGGTCAGCGTGCACCACGGCGGCGGTGTCGGCATGGGCTATTCGCAACACGCTGGCGTCGTCATTGTCGCCGACGGAACGCCACAGGCCGCCGCCCGCCTGCAACGGGTGCTGACCAGCGACCCCGCAATGGGTCTCTTGCGCCATGCCGACGCCGGCTACGAAAAGGCGCTGGATTGTGCGCGCGACAACGGCTTGGCCATTCCGATGGCGGCGCAACCGTGAGTCGAACCCCTCGCCCGACTGGCCCGCTGCCCCGGCGCCGGGTCTGCCTGACCAACATCGGGCAATTGCTGACTTGTGCTGGCCCAGAGCGCGGGCCGTTGTCCACGCTGCAGGCACTCGGTGTGGTCAGCGACGCCGAACTGGTCGTTTGCCTCGGCCTGGAGGGCGGCTGGCAGGTGGTGTGGTTGGGCCAGCGCGGCGCACCGGGCCGGCCGACCGCCGATGCGACCTTCGACCTCGGGGGTCGGACGCTGATGCCTGGGATTGTGGACTGCCACACCCATCTGGTGTTCGCGGGTGACCGCAGCCACGAGTTCGTGCAGCGCTTGAGCGGCGTCTCCTACCACGAAATCGCCCGCCAGGGCGGCGGCATCGCGCACACAGTGGCGCAGACGCGTAGCGCGACTGTGCCCGAACTGGTGGAAGCGGCCACGGTGCGGCTGCGGTCGCTATGCGATCAAGGCGCACGCGTCGTGGAGATCAAGACCGGCTATGGCCTCGATTTGCAGTCGGAACTCAAGATCCTCGATGCCGTCGCGGCCTTGCGTGCCCGTTTTGCGGGCAATGTCGAGTTGATCGCGACCGCCATGCCAGCCCATGCCGTGCCGCCGGAATGCAAGGCCGACCCAGAGGGCTACGTGGATCGCGTATGCGGCCAACTGCTACCCGCGATGGCCGCTCACGCCCACCCGCCGGCGTTCGTGGACGTGTTCGTGGAGAGTGGGTACTTCAGTGTCGACCACGCCAAGCGCATCGCCCAGAAGGCGCGCGAGTTGGGGCTCGGACTCAAGGCCCACGTGGACGAGTTTGCCGACATCGGCGGACTGCCCTGGGCGATCGGCGCGGGTGCCACAAGTGTCGAACACCTCTTGCAGACTTCGGCCGAGGGCATTGCGGCGCTCGCGGCCTCGGACACGGTGGCGGTTGGCCTGCCGTTGACCAGCGTATTCTTGCGCGCCCCGCTCGCACCACTGCGTGCCTTGGTCGACGCAGGCGCCCGCGTGGCGTTGGCCACCGACTGCAATCCAGGGTCGTCGATGACCACCAGCCTGACCTTGCTGCTGCAACTGGCGGTCTTGCTGGGTCACCTGTCGCCGGCCGAGGCGCTGCGCGGCGTGACCCGCTGTGCGGCGTTGGCGATCGGCCAACCGGAAGGCTACACCGGTCGCATCTCGGTTGGCGAACCATTCCTGGGCACGGTGCTGGACATGCCGAGCGTGGACGCGATGTTCTACCACCTCGGCCAACCCATTCGGGCTTGGGACGGCTATTGCGCGCCGGCATCGGATAGCGCACGTCTGCGCGACGATCCTGTGGCGCGCTTGGACGAAAACCGTTCGACTTCATGGATCTGAACAATGGGGGGGGGCGATCGAGGGGGGCGATCGCCCATCGCCTTCGTCGGCCGCAGCCCGCGGCCAGCTGCGGACACGTCGCGGCCCGAAACTCACCAATTGACGAAGAGGTTGACCATCGCCGCGTGGATCATCCCGTCCGCTTTGCCCGGCGGCGTGCGCCGCGCGAGGTTGAAGTAGCCGGCCTCGACCCGGAAGGTCATTGGCACCACGTGGGCGCCGATGCCAATGAACACGCGGTTCTGGTCGAACCCCAGCAACTGCCCCCAATCGGTGCGGTTCAGGCCGACGAACACTTCGTCCCAAGCGGTCAGCAGCCAGCGTTCGCCTAGCGGCCGGGTCCACCGCACGAACTGGCGGAAGCGCAGGCCAACTGCCTCACTGGTCGCGGGCCGCGACCGCTGTTCCAACCGCGACCGCCATTGCACGCGCAGCGCCCCGTTGAGCACCGGCTGGTCGATTTGTGCTTGTTGCCAGGCGCGGTGCTCGCCCACCGCCTTGACGCCGGGCGCTGGCCACGAAGGCGTGTAGGCATAACCCAACGTGACGGTGACGCCGGGCGCCAGCAGCCAGCCGATCGCGGGTCGGACGATGGCGGTCGCCGGCGCCCCCTGATCGGAGACGCGGTAGTGCAGGTCGCCCTGGAAAAACAGGTCGCCGCGCAGCGGCCCTTGGAAGAACGCCCCAGCCCACGCCTGCGCGCTGTGCGCAAACGACTCGGCGTAGGCAGGACCCGAAGGCACCGTCGCAACGGCGAGCCACAGGACTGAAAGCCAGGTGCGTGTCTGCGCGACGTCCCTCACGCGATCAACTGGCCGCGCCGAGCGCCGCCTTGCGGGCCTTGACCACTTGCTCGCCCTCGCGCCCGTCGAGCTCGGCCAGGTGCGAAAACGCCCAGGTGAACGAGCCCACGCCCATGGTCAGCGAGCGCAGTTCGAGGATGAGATCAGCGATCTCGGCCAACGGGACCAGGGCGTTGACGACGTCCCAGCCGTTCCAGCCGGCCTTGGCGTCGTAGCCCTGGATCTGCCCGCCACGGCGACCGGTGACCATGCGTTGGGCGCGGGCGGTGTAGTCGCTTGGCACGCTGACCTCGACCGTGACCACTGGCTCCAGCAGAACGGGAGCGCCGAGCGGCGTGCCCTCGGTCATGGCGATGCGCGTGGCGGCCTTGAACGCCATGTCGCTCGAATCGACCGCGTGGTAGCTGCCGTTGGTCAGCGTGACGGCGATGTCCACCAGCTCAAAGCCGAGCGGACCCTGTTTCAAGAATTCGCGGGCACCGTTGTCGACCGACGAAAAGAACTGGCGAGGCACGGCACCGCCGACCACGGTTTCGCTGAAGCTGTAGCCCTGACCGCGCGCCACCGGCTTGATGTCGATGTACACGTCGCCGAACGCGCCATGGCCGCCGGTTTGGTGCTTGTAGCGGCCGTGCTGGTTCATCACCGGTTTGCGCAGCGTCTCCTTGTACGGGATTTGTGCGCGGTCGGCCTTGACCTCGACGCCAAAGCGGTTCTTGAGCCGCTCGATGGCATTGCGCAGGTGGATCTCGCCCTGGCCCCACAGCACCATCTCGTGGGTCTCCGCCGACTGCTCGTAGCGCAGCGAGGGATCCTCTTCGGAGATCTTGAGCAACGACGTGCCGAGCTTGACGTCGTCGCCCTGCTTGAAGGTCTTGACGGCGAAACTGAAACACGGCTGCATCGGTGCGGGCCACGGGTGCGGCACCAGCCGGCCCGGCGCCAGCGCCTGTCCCGTTTGCACGTCGTCCATGCGACCAAGCGCGACCACCTCGCCCGCGCCGCCCTTGGCCTGCTTCTTCTGCTGCGCGCCAAACAGCCGCTGCACGCCGCTGACCCGGTTGGGCCCGAGGAACTGGCCGTCTTGCACTTCTCCGCGCCAAATGCGCGCAATGCTCTGCTTGCCGATGTGCTGGGCGTGCACGGACTTGAATACCTGCACGATCACTGGCTCGTCGGCGACGCCGAGGCGGGCCGCCGTTTCAGCGACGCCGGGTGCCTCGTGGCGCAGCATCTTGAAGAGACGCCGGATGCCGTGATCTTCCTCGGCGCTGCCGAAAAGGACCGGCACGATGAGATCGCCGGCCAGATCGCGGGTGAGGTTGGCGTACACTTCTTCGGTCGCCGGGGCGATGTCCTCGAGCAATTCCTCCATCAGGTGGTCATCGAAGTCGGCGAGGTGTTCGAGCATCTCGCGGCGGGCATCGCCCTCTTGCGGCAGCACCCCGTCGGGCATCTTGGCCAGCTGAGCGTCTTCGTGCGGCTTGTAGCCCCACGCGCGCTCGCTGACCAGGTCGACGAACCCGGTGATATTGGCGCCCTCCTTGATGGGCAGTTCGCGCAGCACCAGTGGCCGGTCGCTGACCGACTGCAGCGCTGACAACAGCTCGTTGATCTTGCCGCCTACGCCTTGCTGGTCACACTTGTTGATGAAGAGCACGTGCGGCACCTTGCGCTCGTCCAAAAGCTTGAGGATCGGCGCGGCGCACAGAGCCTTGGCTGGTTCGGGGTCGACGACCACCACGGCGATGTCGGCGACCTGCAGGGCGTTCAGCCCGTCCTGCTGGAACTCCACCGACCCCGGGCAGTCGACGAACGTCCACGACTCACCGAGGTATTCGCACGAGGCGATCGACAGTTCCGTGGACATGCCGCGGGCGCGGGCCTCCATGCAGGCGTCACCGACGCTGTCGCGGGTCTTGACGCTGCCCTTGCGCGCAGTTGCCCCCGCGTGGTGCAGCAACGCCTCGAGCAGCGACGTCTTGCCGGCCAGGTAAGGGCCGACGAGCGCAGCCACACGGGGCGACGATGGCGATTTGGTGGGCATGGGCTCCTCCAACTGGGCACCGGCAGCGCGGCCGGATCGGCGCGGGTGGAAACGCGGGCGGCGCGCGTGCCGCGCCAGCGCGAGGACTCGCCCGAGGGTGGCGCCGACGTCGGGCTGGCGGCGACGTTACGCCGGGGCCGGATCGAGATCAAGCGCCATTCGCCCGTGTCGTGGCCAAGCGATGACAGCGAGCCGCAATCCGCGCGGCGCGACCTGGGCGTGCCGGGGCGCACGGGCGACGCGATGTCCCGCTGGAGGCAATCAACCCAAGCGTCGAGCAGGGCTTTGCCCCGGGGTGCCCTCGGCCTGCGCAGGGAGGCGCGCCCGGCTCCATCGCTGTGCGGGAGCGTGCAGCCGCGACGCCGCGGCGAACCTCGTCATGCATCTGATTTGTTGCTCTCTTTCACGGCTGCGCGCGTGGCTGTCGCGGTCGCCATGGCCTCGTGCGCCGACACCCAGCCGGCAGCCGCAGAGACGCCCAGGTCGGTCGCACTGTCCGTCGGGGCCACCAGGCCCGGCGACGCGGCCAGCAACGTCAATTGCAGCGCAATGGCGCGGGCCGAGGGTCCACCGGCGCTGGACAAGCGGCGCAGCGGCGCCCTACCATCGCTCGCGGGCAGGCACGGGGGGTGATGTGCGACACCGCACGCGCAATTCTGGAAGGTGGACGCTGGCCACCGTCACCCTGGCGGGCGCAATCGCCGCATGGACGCCCACGTCCGCACAGGCGGCCAAGCCGGCGGCGGCCACCGCGGAAGCTGAGTCGATCGCCGAAACAGCAGCCCGCCGTTACAAGTCGGGCGATTTCGAACTCGCGGCGCAACTGTATGACCGCGCCTACGAACTGGCCAGGCGTCCGGCGCTGCTTTTCAACGCCGCCCGCGCCTGGGACCGGGCAGGCCGTTTCCGCGAGGCGTTGCAACGCTACGAAGCGTGCGCCGCCGTCGAGACCGACGCCGGGGCGCGCGAAGAGGCCCGCCTGCGCGCCGCTCGGTTGCGCGATCATGTGGCCGCACAAAGACCGGTGGACGTCGCGCCGGCGCCACCCGCCGCAGTCCCGCCCCCACAACCCGCAGCGCCAGCGCCGACCTCGCCAGCGTCCGCGTCACCCACTCCCACGCCAAAACCACAGGCGCCAACGCCAGGGCGCGAGGCGGCGCCCCAAGAGTCGGCACCGCCTGCCGTGGCCGCGCCGGCCGTGGTTGCACCGACACCGCGGCCCCTGCGTGGCCCGTGGGTGCTGGCGGCAATGGGTGGCGCGGTGGCCGTCGGCGGCGGCATCGCGCTCGGCCTGGCGGTGGCCGACGACGGTGCGTTGCAGGGCGACACCGACCGGCGCAATGACGACGGCTGGGTCACCGGAACCACGCAGCGCTCGGCCTTCGAGCGCGCGGACGCCATCGGCCGGCGCAAGACGTGGGCGGCAGCGGCAACGGGGGCGGGCGGCGCGCTGGCGCTGGCGGGCCTGCTGTGGTGGATGGGGTCGGGCGACGAGGCAACCAGACCGCGCGTGCACGTCGCGGCGTGGCCCGAGGGCTTGGCATTGGCGGGGTGGTTCTGATGGGCACCCGTTGCAGGTGGCTGGCCGCCGTTGCAGCCACATGGGCGTGCAATTCATCCGTGCCGGTGCAGAGCTACACGTATGCATGCTCGGCGACTGACCAGTGCGCACCCGGGTGGGCGTGCGTGGGGGGGCGCTGCACCCGGGGGGGCGCTGCGCGCGCGGCGGACAGCGCACAAGGCAGCGTCGAAGACGTCGCCGGTGCCGCCGAGGACGCGCAAGGCCACGAGGCTGCGGCGGCTGAGGTTGCGGCGGAAACGGCAATGGAAGCCATTGCCGACGCCAAGCCGGTGTGCGGCGCCACCGATTCGGCGTGCCTGACCTCCTGCGCGGTCCAGCAGTGCCCCATGCAGGGTTTTGCGTGCAATCAGGACCCGGAATGCCTCAAGGTCGTCACGTGCTACGTCGCCTGCAAGGACACACCGTGCCGCGCAAGCTGCATCGGCAGCGCGTCGCCCGGCACCAAGGGCAAGGTCGAAGATCTGGCCAAATGCCTCGCAGCCAACTGTATGTAGCCGATCACGCCGCTTGGCTGGCCAACCACTGGGCTGTGCGCACCTTCACGGCGCTCGGCGTTCCGTGCAATACCTGCAGCAGCGTCGCGTCGCGGTACGCGCGCTCCACTGGGAAATCGCGCGTGTACCCATAGCCACCGTGGATCTGGATGGCGCGGTCGCTCACCTGCACGGCGGCAGTGCCCGCGGCGGCTTTGGCCTGCCAGATGGCCGCGGTCGTGGCCGGAGTCAGGGGTCGCGGGGCAGCGCCGTCGCGATCGACGAGCGCAGCCGCCCTGCCGACCAAGAGCGCCGCGGAATCGATGTCCAGCGCGCTGTTGGCGACGTGCCACTGCACCGGCTGTAGCCTCGAGATCGGCGCACCAAACTGGATGCGTTCGTCTGCGTAGCGGCCTGCCGCCACGGCAGCCGCTCGAGCGACGCCAACGGAAATGGCCGCGATGGACAGGGCCAGCCAGGCCCGCAGGTTCGCGACCTCGGCGTCGGCGTTACAGGGCAACAAGCGGGCGGCTGCGCCGTCGAACTGCATCGCTCCACCCGCTGAAGCGCGCAGGCCCAGTTGGCGATCCAGCCTGGAGCGCACGACACCTGTCCCAGCCAGCGCGACGTGCAAAAGCGCTCCCGCAGGTCTCGCGCGGACGATGGCGAACTCGGCGCGCAGGGTCAGCGCAGCCCAGCCGGTGGCGCCCGACAACTGCCATGCGCCGTCCGTCAACGTTGCAGCAAGGCCCGGCGAATCGTCGTCCAAGTGGTTGTGCGGCCCCGCAAGACTGATGCAGCCGAGCGCGCGGCCCTCGGCTGCGGCCTTGGCCAGTGGCAAATCGCCACACACGGCAATCAGGCGCGCCGCAAGCCCGTGTTCGGCGACACCGAGGGCCAGGCCTGCGTCGGCGGCGGCGATTTCTTGCAGCGCCAACACCCACGTTGCCGCATCGACGGCCAGACCGTTGGCGGATTCGGGGACGAGCAAGCCGAAGGCCCCCAGGCTGCGCATGGCGGCCAAGGCTGCTGGGTCCGGCGCGCCCTCGGCGTCGCGGCGAGCAGCTGAGGCGCGCAAGGACCGCGCAAGCTTGGCAACGCCCCCGACGACAAGGCGCTGATCTTCGGTGGGATCGAAACGCATGGCGACCTCACACGCTACTGGCTATCGACCAACGCAATGCCACGCTCGGCCAACCAGTTGCGGACCTGCACCACGATGGCATCCAGCGAAGCGCCGGGAGTGAAAACCGCGGCCACCCCTGCCGCCTTGAGCCCGGGCAGGTCGCCGTCGGGAATGATGCCGCCGACGAACACCGCCACGTCGCCCGCACCGCGCGCCCGCAGGCCCTCGATGACCTTGGGCACCAGCGTGTTGTGCGCGCCCGACAGGATCGACAACCCGACAATGTCCACGTCCTCTTGGATGGCCGCGTGCACGATCATGTCGGGCGTTTGGTGCAGGCCGGTGTAGATGACCTCGAGACCCGCGTCGCGCAAGGCCCGGGCCACCACCTTGGCGCCGCGGTCGTGGCCGTCCAAACCGACCTTGCCGACCAGCACGCGGCCGCGGCGCGAAAGGTTGTGGGTGGCGGCGTTCGTGTCGCTCATCGGTTCACCTCGCTCGGAATCACAGGGCGGCGGCCAAGCTGCGCGCGATCACCAACCGCTGGATCTCGCTCGTCCCTTCGTAGATGCGGCTGACGCGCACGTCGCGCCACACCCGCGCAATCGTGCTGCCGGCGTCGAACGCATCCGGCCCGGCCAACTGCATCGCGGTCTGGCAGGCAAAATTGGCGGCCTCGCTCGCGGCGACCTTGGCCATCGCGGCCTCTTTGGTCATCTTGCTGCCCTGGTCGCGCAACCACGCGGCGCGCTGCACCAGCAACCACGCCGCGTCGAGGCGCACGGCCATATCTGCCAACCGGAACTGCGCGTTCTGATCGGTGCCAAGTGCCTTGTCCTGGCCTGCCCGCGCGGACAGAATGCGACTGGTCTCGCGCAGCGCGGTGTAGCCCATGCCGCTGGCCTGCGCGCCGATGCCGCAGCGACCGCCGTCCAGGGCCGTCATGGCGATCTCGAAACCTTGACCCACGGCACCAATCCGCGCAGCGTCCGGCACCACCACGTCCTCGAAAGCCAGTGAAACCGTACTACTCCCGAGCAGTCCGAGCTTCTCCTCATGGCGCCCGACCGAGAAGCCCGCAGTGCCCGGTTCGACCAGGAACGCCGTGATGCCGCGCCCGCCCTTGCCGGGATCGGTCTTGGCCATCACCAGCGTCACGCCCGCGACGTCGCCGGAGGTGATCCACAGCTTGGTGCCGTTCAGCACCCAGTCGTCGCCGCGCCGTTCCGCGCGGGTTTGCAGGCTTGCGGCGTCGGACCCTGCTCCGGGCTCCGACAGCGCAAAGCTGCCGGCCTGGTACGCTCCGCTGACCAGGTTGCGAAGGTGCCGAACTTTCTGGTCGTCGGTGCCGAAGCGGGCGATCATGTCGGCGACCATGTTGGTCACGGCCACTGCGACGGTCGTCGAGGCGCACTGCGCGGCAAGTTCGCGAATCGCCAGCACGTATGCCAGGTTGCTGCCACCCAACCCACCGTAGTGGCGATCGATCTTGATGCCGAGCAGCCCAATTGACCCGAGCGCGCCGATGTTTTCAGCTGGAAAAACGCCTGCATCGGTCTGCATCGCACGTGGGGCCAGATGGTCGCGCGCGGCGGACCGGGCGAGTTCGGTGATGCGAAGATCAGCGTCGTTGGGCTCGAACTGCATACTGTCGGCTCCGCCTACGCCATCGCCGCGTATTCGCTCAGGGTTTCACGGGCGATGACCAAGCGCTGGATCTCGCTCGTGCCCTCGTAGATCTCGGTGATGCGTGCATCGCGCACATGGCGTTCGGCGTTGTAGTCCTTGACGTAGCCGTAGCCGCCGTGAATCTGCAGCGCCTTGTGGCAGACGCGTGCCGCCGTCTCGCTGGCATGGAGCTTGGCCATCGCCGAGAACTTGCCGTACTTCTGCCCGGCATCCTTGGCCGTCGCTGCCCGCCAGATGAGCAAGCGCGCCGCCTCGATGTCGGTCGCCATGTCGGCCAACATCTCCTGGATGGCGCCGAAGTCGCCGATGACTTTGCCGAAGGCCGAGCGCTCACGGCTGTAGCGAAGGGCCTCCTCGAAGGCGACGCGCGCGATGCCAAGCGCCTGGGCAGCTATGCCAATGCGGCCCCCATCCAAGGTGACCATCGCCACTTTGAAACCGTCGCCCTCCTGACCGAGCAGGTTGGCGACCGGCACCCGCGTGTCCTCGAATACCAAGCTGGTGGTCGAGCTACCCTTGATGCCGAACTTGTCCTCGACCTTGCCGATGCCGTACGGCGACTCCAGCCGGTCGACGACCAGGGCGCTGATGCCGCGGTGGCGCTCGGCCGGGTTGGTGTGGGCGATGAGCACGCATGTCTGCGCTTCCTGGCCATTGGTAATCCAGTTCTTGGTGCCGTTGACGACGTAGTGGTCGCCGTCGCGGATCGCCGTGGTGCGCATGCCGGCGGCGTCCGAACCCGATCCGGGCTCGCTCAGCGCGAAGCAACCAATGCGGCGGCCGGTGGCGAGCGGCGGCAGGAATCGACGCCTCTGGTCGGCGTTGCCAAACAGCTTGATGGGGTCGCACACCAGCGAGTTGTGCGCGCTCATGATGACGCCGCATGATGCACAGCCGCGGCTGATTTCCTCCATGGCGAGGGCATAGGCGAGCGTGTCGAGCCCGGCGCCGTCGTACTGCTCGGGCACGGCCATCCCCATCAGGCCGAGCGCCGCCATCTTGGCCACCTTTTCGGACGGAAAGACTCCCTCCTTGTCGATCTTTTGCGCTGCCGGCAGCAACTCCTTGTCTGCGAAGGCCTTGGCCGTCTCCTGAATCATCTGGTGGGTATCTTGCAGCGTGAGGTCCATGGGTCGCCTGCTTCGAAGCGCGCGCCGAACGCGCAGGGCCGCGCAGTATAGGCGCATCCCGCGCAAAGGGGCAGACTCGGCGCGCCAGCCGTGCCTGCGGGGTCGGACACTGGCGCTTCCGCCTCCTTGAGCGATCCCCCCCATTGTTCATACTGCTGATATTAATGGGCAATGCCGCCAGGCGGGATGCCACAGGCTGCCCTGAGCCGGATCGCTCGGACAGGGGTCGGACGGCCGCCGTACACATCCTACCGCGCAGGGTTGAACGCCTCTCCCCATTGTTCAACATCTTAGAACGAATAGAAAACCATGTTCTGGCGACAGTGAATTCCGCGGACCGCAATTCCGCTGGCGTCCGACTCGGACACGTTCGCAATCCAAGTCGCCCGGACGATCCCCCCCATTGTTCAGATCCATGATTCTGTGACGTTTTTGTACCCCGAACGGTGCAGAGTCCGGGCGCGCCAACGCAGTTCGAAGCGCCAAACCTTGCGGAGCCCTGGCGCGTGCGCCATGCTATGCGCGCGGAGGCACCGCACGGAGCCGGTCATCGCCCTGCCCGCCGCCCAAGATCAAGGCCCATCGCTTGCGCCGTCGCGCGGAAGTGGGCAAGCGCACTCGATCGCGGCGTTGGCGCGCGCCGCCAACCAGCTGCACGACGACTACTTGCTGCGCTACGCCGGCCATGTACGGTTGACGCGCGACCTGCCGGGGTTGGATCGGCTCATCGCCGGGATGCGGCAAGTCCAATCGTTGGCCCAGGCGAATGCAGGTCAGAGTCAAGGGCGCTGGCAATCGCTGCTCGGCATCGTCGAGCGCCGATTGGACGAGTACACGCACGAACGTGGTGCGGTCGCACAAATCCAGGCGGCAGCCGGAACCAATGACCGGCGTGCGAGCCGCTTGACCAGCCGGGCGCGGCTGGTGTTGCACCGCTATGTGCGGCATTTCGCGGGGCAGGCGCGTCGCGATCGCGATGTGCAACGACTGCGCGAAATGACCAATGATTTGGAAGCGTTGGCGCTCGCGCTGCGGCCGGTCAGCGCCGGCATCCACCTGCGGTCGGTGGCCGAGGAAATCGGCGCCGTCCAAGGATTCGTCGAGTTCTTCCGTGCGGAGATGGACGAAATCCAATTGGCGCGCCGATCGGGCGGCCGGGCAGAACAGTCCGCGACCATGGCGAGCGTGTTGGACGGGCTGCAACACGCTTGGACCCGAGAAGTGGCTGACCAGCCAGTGGCGACGCGCCGGCTAGGGCTGTGCACGCGCTACGTGGCGGCGGTGGATGAGGTGCTAGAGGGGCTGCTGACCATCGCCCACGCCAACCTGCCGGTTGAGCATGACACCGCCGTGCGCGCAGCGACTGCGGCGCTCGATGCCTGGCAGCGCGAGACGGAGCGCACCCTTGCAGCCCAGCGGGCACTCAGCCCTCAGGCGCGCGCCGAAGCGCTATGGAATCGGGCAGACGCGCTTTTCGCCGAGTTTCGTGGGCGCTGGACGGGTGAATACCGCCACCCCTCCGAACGCCAATGGATCGCGGACATGGCTGACGCCCTGGACGAGGCCGAGCGGCAGCTGACCGACTTGGCGGCCGAGGTCGAATTGGTGCCCGCCGACCGCCTGGCGCGGCTGCGCGATGCGCTGGTTCTGGTCGAGAAGACCTACGACAGTACGACGGCCGCGACCCAGGGCGAGTGACGATCCGGCCGAGGTCTACCACGCCAGTCCAGATCGACGATTGGTCACCAGCACTTCGGCCACCTTGCCGCGCGAATCGCCTTTCGAGTTGACGGCACGCGGCGCGCGAACAGCGTGGATGTTCCAGCGGGCGTACAGTTCGCGCACCAATGCGCAGTCGCTGTTCGACAGCATCCAACGCACGCCTAGGCGGTCGAGTTCGGCACAGACCTCGGCCAGTTCGCGCTGGGCCGCGGCTGCAAAGGCGCCACCAGCGTAGGCGTTGAAACTACTGGTGACGCTCACCGGATGGTAGGGCGGGTCGAGGTACACGAAATCCAACTCGTGGGCGCGCACGAGCTCAGGCCACCTGCGGAAGTCGGCCCGCGCGATGGCAGTTCCCTGCAGCGCGCGGCTGGCTGTGAGGATGCGCGCCTCGTTGGCGATGTGGGGCTGCGCATAGCGGCCATGTGGCGAGTTGAAAACGCCGCGGCTGTTCTCGCGCCACAGGCCGTTGAAGCAGGTGCGGTTCAGGAAGATCATGCGCGCGGCGCGCTCGACTGGGGACAGCGCGAGCAGGTCCGGGCGCATCGCGCGCACGCGGTAGAAATAGTCGGCGCGGCCGGCGTCGTCGGCGTCGAGGTACGCGCGCTCATGGTCCTGCAGCGCCGCCACCAGTTCGCGCGGCCGGTCACGCACGGTCGTGTGGGCATTGACCACGTCGCCGGAAAGGTCTGTCAGCAACGCCGACGCGAGGCGGCCCTCGCCGCGCAACGCAAAGTAGACGGCGCCGCCGCCCGTGAACGCCTCGCCGTAGCGCAAGCGACCGCGCGGGGCGTGGACCAGGATCTGGTCCAGCAGTTTTCCTTTGCCGCCAACCCACTTCAGGAACGGCCGCGCAGGTGCATCGGCAGGTTCGGGCGCGCGCGCGGTGGCGGCCGAGCGCGTCCGATCGGGGGATGCATACGAAGAGAATGCGACAACTTGCATGGACACCTCGCCCGGCGTGGGCGGGCGCAGTGTCAGGCGGCGCGATCCCCTGTCGAATTTTTTGCGGTGCCGCCTTCAGGTGGGCCGCACGGGCGCAGGCGGCGCAATCGAAAAAGCCGATCGGTTTCAAGCAGTTCGATCGCGCGATCGCTCAATCGAATCAACGGCATCGTGATCAAGGGGGTCGCGCGACTGCGAAGCTCGGCGGCCAACGAGTTGACCGTAAAGGCGAATCTGCCGTGCGTCACTTTCGTGTTCCGGGGCGCGATGCCGGCGCACGATCAAATATCGGACCAAATTTGTCCTCTTTGCTGTGCAGCACGAAAGCCGGCAAGTTGACCGCATTCTGGACAAAAAACGCCGAGTGGCGGCGTCCGCCAGGCCATTTCCCGAGCCAGTTTCGCAGCAGAAAGCGGCCAATCGTGCGAAAACCGCCAGAATCCACTTGCCAGGCTGGCAAGAATGGCCTATTTCTGGACCAGCCTGGCCCAAGACGCCTCGTCGCAGCCGGGTTTTTTGTCACTCGCCGCCGGTTTGTCGGCGGTTTTCGCGCAAAACGCGGCAAAAACGCCGCATCGCGCATCCGGCAAGAGCCGGCCAGGAGTTCCATGAGCGTCCTCGTCACCAAGCCTGCCCCCGAGTTCAACGTCGAAGCGGTGATGCCCGACGGCAGCTTCTCGCGGCTGACCCTGTCGCAATTCCGCGGCAAATACGTCGTCCTTTTTTTCTACCCGCTCGACTTCACCTTCGTGTGCCCGACCGAAATCATCGCGTTCGACCACCGCGTGGCCGAGTTCGAGGCGCGCGGTGTGCAGGTGCTCGGCTGTTCGGTCGACAGCAAGTTCAGCCACTGGGCGTGGCGGCAGACCAAGGTCAAGGAGGGCGGCATCGGCCCGGTGCGGTTCCCGCTGCTCGCCGATCTGTCCAAGACCATCGGCCGCGACTACGACGTGCTTTTCGACGGCGAAAAGTGTCTGCGCGCCAGCTTCCTCATCGACAAGGATGGCGTGGTGCAGCACCAAGTGGTCAACAACCTGCCGCTCGGCCGCAACATCGACGAGATGCTGCGCATGGTCGACGCCCTCAAGTACACCGAGGAGCACGGCGAGGTCTGCCCGGCCGGCTGGGAGCATGGCGACGCCGCGATGAAGGGCAACCGCGAAGGCGTCTCGACCTACCTCGCCAAGAACGCCCGCAAGCTCTAGGCGCTCGGGCCAGCGCGCCGGGTTGGACCTCGGGCGCGATCTGCGGCATCCTCTCGCGCCGCGGTCGCCGCCCGGGGGCCGCCATGGTGCCGCATGAGCAATCCGCCCGCCTGGCTGGCCGACATCCAGTTGGTCACATTCGACGTGTTCGGCACCCTGCTCGACCTGCAGGCCGCGCTGGACAAGGTCGAAATCCGCACGCGCCAGGAAGTCCAGGAATTCGAAGAGAGCGTCCGCGAACAGACCGACAAGGAGTCGTGGGTCCGCTACTCCGAGGTGCTCAAGACCGCCATCAACAAGGTCAAGCCGCACCTGCGACCGGCGCTGGTCGGGGTGTTCGCCGATGATTTCGGGCGCAGTGCGCCGTTCTCGGACAGCGCGCGGGCCCTGCACGGCCTGCGCGAGGTGGTCAAGGTGGGCCTGGTCGGCAACTGCGACGCGCAACACCAGGTCGATGTGGTCACGGCGCTGCGGGTGGTCCCCGACGTGTCGATCACCAGCCAGGAGATCCGCGCGTACAAGCCGACCGACCGCGCCTGGGACGCCATCGTGCGCATGGGCGTGATGCGCGCCGCCGTGACCCGCGACAACTGGTTGCACGTGTCGCACGCCCCGCGTTCGGACCTCGTTCCTGCCCGCGCCAAGGGCATCAAGACCTGCCTCGTACGCCGACCGGGCGCCGACGATCGCGCCAACGTCGATCTGGCGGTAGGCAGCCTCGACGAACTGGTGCGACTGTTGGTCGAAGCCAAACAGGGTCCCCTGGTGTACGAAATCGAGAACCGCCACCCGGACACCAGCCAGCGCGAACGCCTCGCTCAATGGCTGTTGGAGTCGATGCTCCCGGCCGTGCGGACTTGCACGGGTTGCCGGTCGGCCACCTTGGTCCAGCACGAAGACGGCGCGCTGTGCGAGCAGTACGTGTTTGGCGGCAAGGTCGAGTACGACGCATACAGTGAGGCCTTCGCAGCAGAACACCGCGCCAACTTGCGCGACGAATTCGGCCGCGTGGTCGAGCGCACGACCCGCGTGTCGCGGATCCGCGGCCGCATCTGAGTTGGTCAGGGCCCTTTCAGGTGAGTTGCATGAGTTCGCCCCGCCGCATCCCCGAGGTCCGCATCGCCCCGCCGGCGGTGGTGGAACCGCTGCTCGACCGCGTGCCAGCCCTGCGCATCATCGGCAACACCCCGCTCGTACCCATCGACCTGTGGAAGGACAGGCACCCCGGCGTCGAACTCTACGCCAAGGTCGAGTACTTCAACCCTGGAGGGTCGCTCAAGGACCGGCCGGTGCTGCGGATGCTGAGCGAGGCCATCGCCGATGGCCGGCTCGCGACTGGCAAGACCATCATCGATTCCAGTTCCGGCAACGCGGGCATCGCCTACGCGCTCATCGGAGGCGCGCTGGGCTACCCCGTCGAAATCGTCATCCCAGACAATGCCAGCAAGGAGCGGCTTAAACGCTTGCGCGCCCATGGCGCCAAGATCACGCACACTTCGGCGCAGGACGGCTACGACGAGGCCATCCGCACGGTGCGGCGCATCGTCGCCGCCGACCCCGACAAGTACTTCTACTGCGACCAATACAGCAATCCCGGCAACTGGCGCGCCCATCACGACTCCACGGCGCTGGAGGTCTGGGAGCAGACCGAGGGCCGTGTCACCCATTTCGTCTTTGGCGTCGGCACTGGCGGCACGATCACCGGCATGGGTCGGCGACTCAGGGCGCTGAACCCCCGAATCCAGGTGGAGTTGCTGATCCCCGACGCCTTTCCGGGTGTCGAGGGCCTCAAACCCCTGGGATCGCCGGGCGACCATGTGCCCGAAATCTACGACACGCAGTTGCCGAACCGCACCTGGGACGTCGACGAGGACAAGGCGTGGCAGGTGAGCCAGGATCTTGCCCGCGCGGGCCTTTTCGCGGGCCAATCGTCGGGCGTGTGCGTAGCGTCGGCGCTGCGGGTGGCCAGTGATCTGTCCAGGCGCGGCGAATCCGGCGTGGTCGTGACCATGCTGTGCGACATTGGCGAGCGGTATTTCTCGACGCGCCTGTGGGACCAATAGCCGGCGCTCGCCGCCCCCGTGGAGTCGCCGTGTTCTCCGCAGAGCCCGACCCGCAGCCCGCCGACGACGCGAACGCGCCCTTGCCGCGGATCGAGGTCATCTCGACGCAGGTGCCCGCAGAGCCCGCGCCCAAGCGGCGCAAGGTCGCCCATACCTCCTCGGCGCTGTGGGTGCCCCTCAAGGCCTCGCCGAGTGCCTTCGTGCGCACAGCACAACTGCTGCTGCCGAGCGGGTGGGCGCTGCTGGCCGCAGGCATCCTGCTGGCATGGCGCCTGCTCATCGTGGTGGCGCGCGGCGACCTGGGACGCGCAGGAAACGAGGAGTTGGTCCTGGCCGCGGTCGGCGACCTGGCAATTGCCCACGCCGTCACCACCACGCTGCGGGCCATGTCGCTTACCGGCGCCCCCCCGGTCACGCCGACCGCCGACGTCACGCGCAGCGCGAGCTTGATGCTGGCCGCGATGTGGATGCTGGCGACGCTTTTGCGCATGGCCAGCTTGGTGATGGCCGCCATCGACAAGAAACCCATCGACGCCAGCTTCTTTGCCGCCGCATTGCGCGATCCGCTGGGCTGGCTGTCGAGCGGCGCCTTCTGGGTGGCGTTGGGGACCGCAGCCGCCTCGGCCGCCGTGGTGCGGTATTGCTTGACCTGCGACATGGAAACCGCACAAGCCCTGAGCGAGGCGGAGTCCAAACGCAAGTTCGTCGGTGGAACGCTGGCGGCCCTGGCGGTGGCCCTGGCGCTGGCTTCGGCCACGGCGAGCCGGGCGGACCGGTTCGGGCCGCAAAGCGTGGCCCACCTGCCAGAAATTGCAGCGATGCGAGCGCTCAACGCGGCCTTGCACGACCCGGCACTGAGAGCGACGGACGAGTAGCCGCGGCCGGTGATACGCGCCCATAGCTCAGTTGGATAGAGCATCGGCCTTCTAAGCCGAGGGGCAGAGGTTCGAATCCTCTTGGGCGCGCCAGTAGTTAGCTCACTTTTGCAGGGCTCGCGTGGCCACGGCGTGGCCCATCGGGCTTGGACCCGCCAGCGAATCCAGGCGGGTTCCCTGCCGGTTTCGCCGCGATCACAGCTTCCGCAGATTCATCCACCATTTCAAGCGTCTGAACAATGGGGGGGATCGAAATACGCCGCTTTCCCCACGCCGGCAAAACCGCCAAACTACCCGCGCCCATGCCGGGCAATCAGGAAGCGATGACCCGCGGCACCTCGCAACTGACCTGTGGCATGTTCGTCTTGGGACTGGCCGCGGCGCAAGGGGTCGTCCCAGCCGCCCACGCCATCCGCATCCAGGTGCGCGCCCGCACCGTTCTGACCGCGCAGTTGTCGGCCGAGCAGGCGGTCCTGGTCGTGGCTGGAGAACTGCGGGACCAGCGCGGCCAACCGGTGCCAGAGGCAAGCTTGGTCGTCGCGCTGGCGACCGAACGCGGCGGCCGGTTGGGCCAACCGGTGCGCACCGACGCACTTGGGCGGTATTCAGCCAGGTTTTCGCGCGTCGAAATCGGCGAGGCCGAACTCTACCACGCCAATGCAAGCTTCATGGGCGGCCCCTTGCACGGCGAGGCGACGGCTGAGGTGACGGTGGATCTTGCGCGCGACCAGCCGCGGCTGGCCGTGGTGCAGCCACAGCGCTGGTGGTCGGTGCTGGCCGACGCGTGGACGGCGACCGTCGTCGCCACGGTCTCCGGCTTGCCGCTGCCCAACGTGCCGATACTGCTTGCGCTTGACGGTCAGCCGGTCTTGCACCTGCGCACCGACGCGCAGGGAGTGGCCCGTGCGGCGCTGCCCATCCATGCGCTGCGGCGGGCGGGTCCGCATCGCGCCACGGCCATCTTGGAACCGTCTGCGACCCGCAACGCGGCCGAGGCCAATTGGACGTTCGAACTGCTTGCCGCCGTGACCGTCACGCTCTCGGCTAGTCCGAGCGATGGCGGCGGGGTGTGCGGCGGCGGCGACTGGTGCCTCGATGGTCAGGTGACCTTGCACGAGGCCACGGCGACTGCGGGCCTGTCCGACGCCGTCGTGCAGCTTTTCGCCGAGCGCAGGGAGGTGGGGACGCTGGTTTCCGGCCCCGGGGGCCGGTTCGCTGCGGTGCTGCATGCGGATGCGCTCACCGCGTTTGGCCACATGCTCGAAGTGCAGTTGGTGGCGCGTGCCACCGCCAATCGGCCTTGGACGGAGCCGGGTTTCAGCCCCATCGTGCGGGTGGCGGCGGCGCGACCGGCCGGATGGATCGAATGGCTCAGCCGCGCAGCGCTGGCGGTGGCCGTTGCGTGGGTTGCATGGCGGTTCTGGCAGTCGCGGCGGCGGGCGCGCAGCGCGCAGTTGCAGCAGACTGCGGAACAGGCAGGGCTGGCCACGACGACCATGATCGAGGGCCGCGAGCGCGGCGTGCCGTGCTTTGTCTTGCGGGCCAAGGTGGTGCACGGCGAGCTGGGCCGGCCGTTGCCGTGTCGCGGCGTGTTGACGTCTCCGGGCGGCGGCCTCGCGATCTTGGCGGGCGACGACGGGCAGTTGCTCGCAGAGGCTCTCGCGCCAGGTCGCTATCAGTTGAGCGTCACGGCCGAGGAGCACGAGGCCCTTCACCTGAGCTTCGATATGCCGCACTGGGGCCGTCTGGATGGCTGCACGCTCTTGCCCCATTCGTGCCGGGCCGTCGTGCGCGGGACGTTTGCGCGTGCGCTGCACGGCCACACCGGAACGCCCATGGACTGGTCGCGCGAGACGCCGCGCAAAGTCGAACCGCGATGGGTCGCGCACCTGCGGCGGGGCCGAGTCGAGATCCGCGAGGCCGTGCGCACCGTCGAGCGGGCCCTGTACGGCCGCGGCACCGGCAGCGAGCAGGTTGGCGAAGTGCGGCGGGCCGTTGCCAAGGTCGAGGAGGCCAATCGGTGAATCGCTGGGTTGCCGCGTTCGGGCTGCTCTGCGTGTGCGTCTCCGGCAGTGCGCATGCCGGGGTGGACTTTGCGGCCGACTCGCACGAATGGAACGGGCTCGCCGGACTGTTGGCCGCGGCGCAGACCATCGACGTCACCCTGCAGGCCGCAAACGAGTTGGACTTCGCCAGCTTGGATCGCCATTCGGTCGTGCTGCTGCTGGCGCCCGAAGCGGGCCCGGACGCCAAAAACCTGGTGGAACTCAAGTCCTTTCTTGCGTCTGGCGGTCGGTTGATCGTTGCCGACGATTTCCGCGCGGGCCGCCAGTGGGTGGCGCCGTTCGGGATCGAGTGGCTCGACCAGCCGGGCCCGGCAGCGGCGCACTATGACCGCAACCGGGAGTTGCCCGTCGTCCAGGTTGCAGCCGACCCGCATGCGGTCGAGACGGCAAAGCAATGGACTGGACCGAAAAGCGCCTATACGCCCGCGCAATTCTTGGGGCACAACGTCAAGAACGGCGTGGTGCTCAACCATCCGGCTGCGGTGCAACCGATGGCGGGTGCGTCAACCGCGATCTGGGGTGCGTTTGACGGTACACCGCGAACGGCATGGCTGATGGAGGCGGCACGCGGGCGCGGCCGGGTGCTCGCACTCGCGGACTCGAGCGTATTGATCAACCAGATGGTGGCGCGGGTGTACGACAATCGCCAATTCGCGGCCAACCTGTTGCGGTACTACTGCGTCGAGGACCGACCCTGCCAGGTGCACGTGGTTGTGAACCTTCGCGGGGCCCGCGGGGCATTTGCGGATGTGCCCGACGATCGCGCCGGCTGGCGAGCCGGTCTGGACTGGCTCAGTGCGTTGCTCGGCGACCTCGCTGGGCTGCTCCGAGGCAAACTGGTTGCGCCAGGCCTACTTGCGGCATTGCTGCTGGCCATCGGGTTGCCGGCGGTGCGCCGCGCCCAGGCGCTGCCGGCCATGTTGCCCCCGCGCGCAGAGTTGCCGCGGCACACGAGCGCACTGTCGCAGAAGCTGCGGGCATGGCTGGGCGAGCCAATGGCCGACTACCGCAAGCCGGCGCAACTACTGGCCAACCAGCTCGAACGGTTGCTCGAGCGCGTGGAGCCGGGCCTGGCCGCCGACCGCGCCCGCCTGGCCGGCGCCCCACAGCGGCGGTCGGGCTCTTGGAGACGCGACGACGTCTTGGTCGACGGTCTGGTGAGAGGCGGTCGATGGTCGCCTCAGGCCGGCAAGCGCCTCCGTCACGTGTTGAACGACTTGCAGCGTTTGGCGCAAGATCACGCGCCGATGGTGTCGCGCCAACAATTCGGCCAACTAGCTGCCGAAGTCGAATGGGCCGAGACCCTCTTGCGCCACACCGTGCAGCGCACCACCGGCGCCCATCCGCACCTACCCCCCGAGACGACACCGTCGTCCGCGCGCCAGGAGGCCGATGATGACCCCACCCGCTGACAGCGCCGGCAGCACGCCGAGCGCAGGGATCGCGACGGCCCTGCTTGATCACGCCCGCCTCGCTCGCGCCGGCGCGTTGCGCGATCGGGTGCTGGCCGAAGTGGGGCGTGTGTACATCGGCAATCCCCAGGTCGTGACCGTCCTGCTCGCGTCGCTGCTGGCCCGCGGCCATGTGCTGCTCGAAGGCGTGCCGGGCCTCGCCAAGACCACGCTCGCCAAGGCCATCGCCACGTCGCTCGGGTGCCAGTTCAGGCGTATCCAGTTCACGCCAGACCTGCTGCCCGCAGACATCACCGGTACGTTCGTGTTCAACCAGAAAATCCACGAGTTTGAGCTGCGGCGCGGGCCCCTCTTCGCGCAACTGGTGCTCGCAGACGAAATCAACCGTGCGCCAGCGAAAACGCAGAGCGCGCTGCTCGAAGCCATGCAGGAGCGTCAGGTGACCATTGAGGGCCACACCCAGGCCCTGCCCGAACCGTTCCTGGTGTTGGCGACGCAGAATCCGGTCGAACAGGAGGGGGTGTACCTGCTGCCCGAGGCGCAAATCGACCGCTTTCTGGTGCGGATCCGCCTGGACTACCCGACAGCGGCCGATGAGGTGCGGATGCTGCAGACCTACGACCGACCAGTGGCGCAGTTGCGCGCCGTTGCCGATGTCGACGAACTGCTCGAATTCGCCTCGGTCGTGGACGCGGTGCACGTCGAAGAGCGGCTGATGGGCTACATCGTCCGCCTCGTGCAAGCCACGCGCCAGCATCCGCGGGTGGCCTTGGGCGCGAGCCCGCGCGCCAGCCTCGCGCTTTTGCGGCTTGCCAAAGCGTGGGCGCTGCTGAGCGGGCGCGAGTTCGCCACGCCGGACGATGTCCGGGCGCTAGTGGGTCCGGCGCTCGAGCACCGCATCATGGTCACGACCGACGCGGCAATCGAGGGCGTCAGCGCCGCAGTGGTCGTCAGCGACGTTGTGGCGCGCACCAAGGTCATCGAACCCATCGCGGGCGTCCAGATGCCTGTGGACCTGGACCTCTCGCCGGCGTCCAGCTAGGCGCCCATGCTGTTGCCGCTGGGTCGCGTGATGCTGGGCGCCGGGTTGGCGCTGTTGGCCGCGGGGTTGGTGCTCGGCGTGCCGGGCATCGCGCTCGCTGGCGCGGTCGCGGTGGGCACCCTGCACTTGGAATTGCGGCGTCTGCGCCGTGGTCTGCGGCTCGGCGCCCCCCCGTGGCAGTTGAGCGCCCGCTGCGAAATCGTCGGCCACGGTCGGGGCGACCCAGGCACCGAGCGATCCCACCGGGTTGGCCGGGACGTGCCGGTGGTGCTGCAGTTCCATGCGCCTCTGGAGTTGATGCGGGCGCGGCTCGACATCGACCGCGTCTGGACGAGCCCCGGCCTGGTGCTTCGCGGCGACGGCGCTGCGACGGTGATGTTGCGCGGCCCCGGTGCGCAGTTGCGCCTGGTGGTCTGCCCGCAAACCGCGGCCGTTCACCGCGTGGTCGGGGTGCAGGGCCGGCTGACCGACCCCAACGGGCTGGTGCAGGCGCACGTGTTCCTGCCTGCACCGTGCGAGTTGGCGGTGTTGCCGCGCTCGTTGCCCATCGATCTGCGCTCGGTGGCCGAGACCCGGCGCATGTCACCGCGCAGCGGCCACGGCCAACGCCCCGACAAGGTGCCTGGCACGGGAGACGACCTGCGCGAGTTGCGCGAGCACGTGCCCGGCGACCCGTTCAAGCACATCGCCTGGAAGGCTTCGGCGGCACGCGGGCGCTTGATGGCGCGGTCCTTCGAGCGCGAGCGCACACGATCGATGTACGTGGTGCTGGAGACCGGGGCGACCATGCGCGACGGGGTCGCTGGCAGGGGGCCACTGGACCAGGCAGCCGACCTGGTGCACTCACTTGCCGAGGCGTGTGCGCGCACCCACGATCCCTTTGGACTGGCCCTGGTCGACGGTCGCGTGCTCGAAACCCGGCCCGTGCTCGAGGGCCTTGCGGCACTGGGGTCCGCCGACCGTGCCTTGCTCGACATCCGCCGCGCCGTCGCCGAAGACCTGGCGCCGCTCGATGAGGCCGCGCTCTTTGCAGTGGTCACCAGGTACTTGCTGGCGGTCGAACGTGCACCGCTGCCCGTGCTCATCGGCACTGGGGTCCCGCACACCGTGGCACTGACCGGGCCCCACGTCCGGCAGCGGGTGGTCATGGCGGCCCTGTCGCGGCTGCCTCTGCGCGAACGCATCCCGGTCCTGCGCGGCCCAGAACCCAGTGCTCGTTCGGACCTGGCGATCTTGCGCCGGTTTTGCCGGGCCGCCGACCTGCCCCTGCCCTACCGCGGGCAACTTCCGGCCGACCAGCGTGTCGCGGGCATCGTGGCCGGCGTGCGCAGCGCCATGACCGCACGCAAGGGACCGTTCGCGCTGATTGTCGTCTCGGATTTCCGGGGTCTGTCCGGGCACCTCGGCCCGATGATGACCACCTTTGCCCACGCCCGACAAGCCGGGCACCGCGTCATGGCGGTCGCGGTGCGCGAGATCGACGAAAGTGAAGTGCTCGATGTGGTCGCGGACGCCGAGGATGTCGATGCAGCGCGCGGTCTGGTGCGCGCGGACCACGCGGCCCGCCAACAGTTGCTCGACGAGTTGGAAGAAGGTTGTCGGCGGGTGGGCGCGGTGTTCCAGGGCGACCCGAATCCCAAGGAAATCGCAGCTCTGTGGCGCTATGGCTGAGCGACGATGGCGGGTAGCGCAGTTTTCTGCACAATTTCATGGATCTGAACAATGGGGGGGGCATGCAACCCCGTTGCGGCGGGCCACCGGTCAGCCAAGTACTCTCGGAGATTCCTCTGTTGTTTTCGGACCCTGAACAATGGGGGGTGTCTTGCGCATCCACAGCAGGAGAGGCAGCCCCACGAACGCCAGCGCCGCGTCGAGCGCCAGGGTTTTCGGGTAGCCCCACGCCTCGGCGGCCCGGCCCTGCCACTTGGCCGTGTAGCTGATGGTCAGATTCATCAGCGCCATGTAGGCGGTAAACTGTGTTGCGGCGACCGCGGGCGTGGTCACGTCCATGAATAGCGCGGTGCGCGTGCCATACATCAAGCCCTGGGGCACGGCGAACGACAGGGTGGCGAACCACAGGGCGTCCACCAGCTCCGCCGGCACTTGCGGGCGGCTTGCTGCGTCGGCCGCTACAGGCATCACCCAGCCGAATTGCTGCATCTTCCAGCCCAAGTACATCGTGGGCACGGCGGTAGCGGCGAGATACATGGCCAACATGCGCCGGCGCCCCAAGCGATCGCTGAGGTATCCACCGGCGATGCAGCAAGCAGCAGACAAGATGGTCGTCACCAGGTTCATGTCGGCGATCTGGTCGTCGCTCAGGCCCAGTTCGACGCACAGGTTGGATTGCAGCGCCAGCGACAGCGCCATCGATCCGGCGGGCAGGAGGGCAAAAGCCACGCCGGCCGCCGCCGCGCGCGACCCTGTGAACGCGCGCTTTGTGTCGACCAGGAAAAGCCAGACTTCGACCCAAGCGCGTCGCAAGCCCGCTGCGCCGCCCTGAGGCCGCGCAGGATAGGGCGGTTCCTTGAGGTGGACGACGACCAGCAAGGTGATGCTGAGGATGGCGGCGCCGACCAGTCCGAAACCCGCCATCCAGGCGCCGCGTGCCCCCAGCGCCTGATTCAGGATGTCCCGTAGGTAGAGGACTCCCGACCCTCCGATGGTCTGGCCGAGGTAGGCGGCGCCAAACATGAGCCCGTTTGCTACCCCCCGTTCTTCTTCGGGCAGCACCTGGCACGCCAGCGCGTCGATGGCCACATCCTGGGTCGCGCCGAACACGTTGTGCAAGGCAATGAGCCCGGTGAACAGCGCCAGGTCCTGCACCGCGTCGACGCCCATGGCGACCAGCAACGTGGCGACCATCGCGAACTGGGCCCCCAGGATCCAGGCCCTGCGCCGACCGAACCGGTCGGGAGCAAACACGTCGACGATGAAGCCGATGACCCATTTGAACGCCTACGGCAGGTACAGCGACCCGACGAAGCCGCCAATCGCCGCTGGCCCTAAACCCATGCGCCTCATCTCGGTCGCGCACGCGGTAGCGGTAAAGCCGAGCGGTATGCCCTCGGTCAAGTAGAGCGCGAACAGCGTGGTCAGGCGGCCACGGCGGGTATTTAGAAGATTGGCCATGCCGCGAGCGTCGCCGGGCGCCGGCCATGTGTCAAGGCCGCCCCAGCAGCAGGTCCGGCCTTGCGCGCGACTGTCCGCACCGAGAATATCGCAATCATTTCAAACTTCTGAACAGTGGGGGGGGCGTCGGAGCCTGCCTGCCTCGCCGAAGGTGGTGGCAGCAACCTCGCTTTGCGGCGGCTGGGCCACCAAGCGGCTTTTCTGTGTTAATTCATTCATCTGAACAATGGGGGGGGCGTTCCAAGGCCCGTCGCCGCAGCGCGCGCAGGCCAGCAAGAAGCAGCACGAGAGCCTGCAACAATGACTTGAAATTCAGGGATCTGAACAATGGGGTACCGATCAACGGCCCGCCGGTGGCCGATCAATCCCCCATCGCCGCAAGGACCTCGCGCTCGAAGTGCCGTGCATCGCCGCAAAAACCTGCGAGCTCGTCGGACCCGAAGACCCGCCCCACACGGCCGCCGCGCAGGACCACCGCCCGGTCGGCGAGCGCCAGTGTCGCTTCGGCCAGGTGGCTTGCGAGCAGAAAGGCGGTCCCGCCGGCACGGCGCGCTCGGACGAGGTCCCGCAGCGCCAGGGCAGAGCGCACGTCGAGACCGGTGTGTGGCTCATCGAACATCACCAGGGGGGGGCGCGCCAAAAGGCCAAGTACCAATGCGGCCTTGTGCTGCATGCCTCCGGACAGGGCGCGCACCGGTGCGTCGATCGCATCGGCCAGGCGCAGCGCCGCAGCCAGTTCTGCGAGTTCGACCGGCCACGAGGGGTCGAGTCCGCGAAATCCCGCCAGCGCCTCCGCGTGCTCGCGCAGGGTGGCCAGGGGCGCCAGGGCCGGCCGCTGGGACACATGCACCAGACCGCGGCGGGCGCGCTCGGGTTCGCGCGCAAGGTCCACGCCCACTACCGCAACTGAACCGCCGTCCAGACTGAGTTCGCCGGCCAGCGCGCGCATGAGCGTCGTCTTGCCTGCTCCGTTCTCTCCGAGCAGGACCGCGACCTCACCGGCCGAAAGGTCGAGGTCGATGCCGTCTATGACGGCGCGCGCACCGTAGCGACGTACCACACCTCGGGCGGTCAGGACTGGCGCCATCAAGCGCTCCCCGGGCCAAGGGCGAGCGCGCACACGGTCCATGCGGCGGCGCGCGTCCAGCCAACCCAGCGCGGCACTTCGCCAAGCCGCAGGGTCGCCGCCGTGCCCAGGCAAGCGCCTGCCGCGACGCCAAGCAGCGCGGCCCCTGCGATGTCGACAGGGCCGGAAAACACAGCGGTCAGCGCGCAGAGGGCGCCGGCCGCGGCAAGAGTCAAACCGATGCGCCGCTCGGCCTTGGCCATCTGCAGGGCGCTGCCGCCCAACCAATTCGCGCAGGGCCAAGCATCCAGTTCGCGTAGGGCCAATCGCCGGGTCGCCCCCAGGTAGCCGACGGCCGCCGACACCGCGGCGAGTTCCAGCGGCCAGAGGTGCGAGAATGCGGCGATCGAGAGTCCGACCGCAGCCAAGACGACCGGCGACAACGGAAAGTGCCGGCTGAATGCCAAGCCCAGCCACCGACCCGCGGTGCCCGTCCGCAGGGCGAGCAGCAACCACCCAGGAGGCGGAGGCAAGAGCTGCGCGGTCGCAAAACGCGTTGCGTGCGCCACCTGCACTGCGCGCAAGCCGGCGTACAGGTCCCCGCCAGATCTGGACACCCAGACCGTGGCGAGCCAGCGCGCGCCAAGCGCAATCATTGGCACGAAAAGCCACGCCGGCAGGGCGAACTCCAGGCCGCGCGCGGCCCACCAGGCGGACCACACCACCACTGGCGCCAGGCCGATGACGAACCCTTGGGCTGGCGCATAGATTAGCTGGGCGGCGTCTGCGGGACCGAACGTGCCGCCCCCGGCGAGCGCGTCCGGCACCCTGCGGCCCGTGCCCATCGCGCGCAGAGCGCCCAGCAGTGCTTGGACCGTCGCCAGCCACACGCCAACCATTGCCAGCGCGATCGTCGCGGCCGCCGGGCCATGCCAGGGCATGCCATCGGTGTGCAGTGAAACACCAATCGGCGCAAACAGACCTGCCGCGAGCCAGGCGAACGAGCCGCGCACGCCCTGCGCAACTGCTGAAGCCGCGGTGTCGCCAAGCCACGATCGGGTCGCCCACTGCGGCGGCGTGGTCATGCGATCGAGCAGTACGACAGGCCAGACCACGGCAAACGCCGCAGCACTGCGCAACGTCAAGTCCGTGATGTGGTCGGCGCGGGTATGGGCGAGCGCGGCGCCTGCCAACCAACCCAGGCCCAGGCTTGCCCCCGCCGCGGCCATCCACGACACAGGCGCAACCCTGGCGTCAGATACGGCTGACACAGGGACGGCAGCCTATTGCGGCAACACCAACTCGCATTTGACCTGCTTGATGGCCTCGGCCTTGAGGGCCTCGAAGGCCGGGTCGCCGTCGTTCTTCTTGGCAACCTCCTGCTCTTCTTTGGTAAAGGCCTTCTGGTCCCAGATGAGCTGCTCGGCGTCGACCTTGCCCTGCTGGCTCTTGGCCTCGTACTCCTTGGTCAGCTTGAGACAGTGCAGCTCCTTGAGCACCACGAGGTAACGGGTCTGGATGGTGCGCGGGAAGGGCAGCAGGTCGAACCCCGCGTTGTCGATGACCAGCTTTCCGTCGGGCATGCGCTTGAACTTGCGCAGCGTCCACTTGTCGGCTTCGAGTTTCTTCTTGTTCAGGTCGGGCGGCAGCGGGTCGTCGTAGAACACGATGTTGCGCTGCTCGTACCCAGGGGCCCACAGCCGAATCTCGTAGACCCAGGTCGAGACGGCAATCGTCTTGACGTTCTTGGTCGGGTCGGGCTTGCCTTCCTCACCCTCCTTGGACTTGGCGCCGCCGGCCTCTTCCAACGCAATGATCTTGGCGACGTCGTCGGCGGTCAGGCGTTTGCCGTTGCCATCGGCCTGCTCCTTTTCGAGCATCGGCAGGTTCTGCACGCTCATGGGCAGCGTCAGCGACTGGTCCTTCTTGGGCCACCACGAGATGGGGCCGGTCGGCGGCACAGGCGGCGGGGGTGGAGGCGGCGCCGGGGGCGGCGGCGGCGGATCCTCGGGGATGAGCGCCGGCTTGGCATCGCCAGCACTGTGCGCGGCGGTCCAATCGGACTCGGTCACGAACGCGATCGCGCCCTTGATCTGGCCATCCTTGGCGGCAGCCTGCTTGTATTCGCCAAACTTGGTCTCGACGAGCTTGCGGTTGTCGGGGCCGCTGTCGCGCACGCGCTTGACGAAATCATCGCGAGGCTCTTCGTAGCGCTTCTGCACCACCGTCGCCCACGTCGACTCTTTGGGCGCAAACTGCAAGTCGAACTGGGCGACCACCGAGACCATCAGTTGCTGTTCTTCCTCGTTCTTTTGGCGTTCCAGTTTCTTGAGCTTCATCGCCTCGGTTTCGCACTTGTCGGCTTGGCCGAGCACGCGACATTGGAAGGCGGCGAGCCGCTCGGGGTTGCTGGTCAGGAACAGCACCAAGCCGACGACGACGGCGAGCACGGCGCCCACCGAAATGGCGGCGACCGGCAGTGGCCTTCCCGGCTTCTCGATGTCGTCCAGGCCCTTGGGCATCGGAAGTTCGCCGTCGTCGTCGTGATCGTCGGCGGGCGGAACGGGCTGGGCGGCACCCGGCTTTGCGGCAGGGCCTGCGGTGGGTGCGGCATCCGCAACCACCGGCACTGGGGCGGTTGCCGTTGCGACCGGCTTTCCACAACCAGCGCAGAACTTTGCGTTTTCGGCAAGCGGCGCGCCACACTCGGCGCAGAATTTTGGGGCGGAGGACATGGCGCGGTTCCCTCGTCATGCCCGCACGGCTGCGCGGACAGGGTCGCGATGCTGGCAAGGTGCCGCGCTGGCGTCAACTAGCGGGGTGGCCGAGTCCAGCGCTGCGCCCGGCTTGCCCCAGACCGCGCACCCGGCATACCCTTGCCGCCCGCGCCTGCGGCCCGACGCCGCCCTGGAACCGCACCGTGAGCGTTCCCGTCCAAGTGCTCGTCAGCGCCCCGGCGCTCCTGCCGGCGGTCGAAGAGGTCGCGGGCCGCGCTGGCACCGTCGAGGGCGCCCAGGCCCTGTGGGTGCTCGCGGGCCTGGAGGACCCGGACTGGGGCAACAAGCTGCTGGCCCACCAGCGGGCGATGCTGGCGGTCCGCAAGCACGAGGGCGGTTTCGTCCAGATTCTGCTGGCCGACAAACTGGCGGACCTTGTCGCCCTGGCCGGCCGCACGCCGCCGGAGTCCGCGGTGCGCGCGCCGTGGGCGCGAATCGCCATTGTGCTGGCCGAAGAGGCCGAGGTGGCCCAAGGCGGTGCGGCGGGGCTCCATGCAGTGCACGCCGTCCCGCACACCCTGGTCCAGCGCGTGCTGACCCTTTCTGAGCGCGAGCGCGCCGCCGCCAACCTGCTCGGCCTGCTGGTGGACATTGCGCGCCTGCCGCAGGCCCGCGAGCACGTTGCGCGGTGGTGCGAGACCTATGGCGGCGTGCGCGTCACCATCACCCAGGCCGCGCGCTTCCAGGCGCCGATCGTGCAGCGGGTGCTGGCGCGCAGGCTGGCCGCCAAGGTCGCCGACCGCATGGTGCAAACGCTGCAGCAGGGGCGCAGTTCGTCGGCCCGCCCCAACCTGGCCGACCCGCCCGCCCCGCCCGAGCAGGACGTCGAGGCCGCCATCGAGGGCCGCGCCGCAGATCTCGGCGAGGGCATCGCTCGGCGCATCGTGGGCGAGGGCGATCTGCCGAGCGAGGCCGACGTGCAGCGCCGCGCGGACCTGGCGCTCAAAGAACTTCCGGCGCGGCTCGAAGACGTGCTGCGCCGCCACGGCAGCGACCTGCGCGAACAGGCGCTCAAGTGGCAGGCCGAGTTGCGGCGTTGGAGCGACGACAACCTCGAGCGGGCGGGCTTCGCGGCCCTGCCGGTGCTCATCGACCAGCTCGAACGCTGGCGCGACACCGCAGGCGCGACGCCGCTCGGCGACCAGGATCAGGGGCCGCGCATGGCGATGCGGCTGCAGGCACCCGACGATGGCGAAGTGCGCGACGCGGCGCGGGCCTTGGCGCGGGCGCGGGCGACGTTCGACGACAGCGGCGTCCTTTTTGGCGGCTGGACTTTTGCGCTCTCTGCCGTGGTCGCAGCCTGTGCGTGGCCGGCCTTGGTCGGGTTCGGCGCGTGGCGGATGGTCGCCTGTGGCGGCGTGGCGGTCGCGGCATTGGTGGCAGGCTGGGCGGTTGCCGCAATCCGCAAGCGTGCCGCCGAGGCCACCTTCCAGCGCCTGGAGGCCGCCGAAGCCGCATGCCGCCAAGCGTACCGGTCCCGCTGGTCCGCGCTCATCCGCGACCACATCGCGCAAATCGGCCACCATTTGCACGGCCGCATGTTGCGTTTTGCTGTCGAAGTCGCCACGGCCGAACTGCACTGGCTGCGCACGGTGCATGACACCTTGCTGGACTTGCAGCAGCAGCACAGAAAGCCTGAGCGCATGCGCTTGGTCGGCGACACCGCGTTCGACAGCGACATCCAGTTGCCCGAGGAGTTCTACGCGCGGGCCGAATCGCGCGTGGACCCGGCCGAGGTGTTTGACCCCTACGACGCCGCGCTGCGCGCCGAAAGCTGGCGCTGGCAACTGGAATTCATGAACTCCGAGGCGCTCATTGCCCACTGCGCTCGCAAGTACGGCGCTTTTGCCGAACAGGTACCGTTCTCCGACCGCGCCGAACTGCGCGAGGCCGCGATCGGCCCGGCCCGCCGCGCCATGGATCAGATGATCGACCGCCTGCAAGACCTGTTGCCGCTGGAGTTCGGCGCCGAGCGCTTCGTGGTGCTGCCCAAGCAGTTGGAAGACGCCGTGCCGGACTCTGGGGTCGGCCACCAGCGCGTCCACCCTGGATTGGCCGACATCTATGCGGCGATCAGCCGGCCGGCCGGGCACGGGGCGTAGCGCATGGGCAACACCGACCTGCTGGTGTACGTGCTCTTGCTGGTCGGGGTGCTGGTCACGGCGTGGCTGCTTGCCGTGCGATCCGGCCCCGATTGGTTGCGCCCGGGCCACGGCCCCCTGTGGTACGGTTCGGCGGCAGCGGTGCTCGCTGTGGGCGGGATGGTCGCGGCGCTCCAGACCCACGGCGTGGTGCGTGGCCATGCGATCCTTGGATTCCCGCGCACGTTCAACGCTTTGCTCTTGGCGCTCATCCTGCTCGTGGCGTCGTTTCCGCTGTTTGGACTCGTACTCGGCGCGCTCTACAAGCCGGGACCGCGCGACCCGCCGTGTCCGCCGCTTTTCGTGGCGTTTGGCATCGCCCCCGACGGCTCGCCGCTGGTCGGCCTGCGCTGGATGCTGCGCACGTTCGCGGTGCTTGGCCTCGGCCTTGCGACCTTGGCGATCTTGGGCATGGACCTTGCAGTCGTGCCCGCAAAGGGCGTGCCGCAGTACACGCTGTGGGCGTTCGGCTATGCGGCGCTATTGGGCGTGCTTTTCGGTTCCACGCATCCGGTCCGACCGCTGCCGGAACCGCGGCCGCCGCGCAACGTCGAGGCGCCACCGGACCGTCTGCCGTTCGCCCAGCGCATCGATGCTCTGCACCAGTGGTTGGGGGCCCCGGCGGCGGTCGAGACGCTGCCGGCCATCGACCGCAGCAGCAAGGCCGGCAAGAAGGGCGAACCGCGGTTTGGCCTCGACCTCTACCCGTTCCAGGCGCGGGTGATCGACGAGTGGGCTGCGCTGCCGGCGCTGGCGCTTGCGGGTCCGGTCGGCACCGGGCGCACCACGGCGGCGCTTGTGCGGGCGATCGACTTGGCCCTGACGACCGGCGCCAGTTGTGTAGTGGTCACCCCCAAGCGCGAAAGCGTCGGGGCCACCGTGCGGCAACTGCGGGCGTTGACGGAGAAGATCGCGGCCGGCGCCGCGGTGGCGATCGACGACGGCCTGCCGCCGCGACCGGCGGATATCTGGGTGGCGTCGCTCGACGACGTGCAGGCGTTTCTCGACGACGCTGCCGATCCGGGCGCCCATCCGCTGATCGAGCGCTGCAAGCTGGTGGTCCTGGACGACGTCGAGGAGTTGTACGGACCGGCGGTGGCGCGCGCCCGGTTCTTGGTTTATCGGCTCGCCGCTTTGCGCGGCGCCAGTCCGCCCGCGGTACTCCTGGTGGGCAACCTCGGCACGGCGGTCTTGCAGCAAATCGCCGACCGCATCGCCACCGCGCAGGTCAAGGTGGCACCCACGGCTGGCGAGTACGATCCCCAGGGGGCGGCCTCGCGCGCAGTGCGGCGTTTCGTGGTCGAACTGGGCAGGATCCAGCACAAGAAGACCGCCACTGCGGGACTGCTCGGCGTACGCGATGGCTATGCACGGGTGGTCACCGAGGTCGAAGGGCCACACGAGCGCCTCTTTGCCGAATTGGTCGGCGAACCGTGGGCGCCGTGGCCCCCGCCGGGCGATCCCCAGCCCGAGGGCAGCGCCGAGGTGCTGCTGGCGCGCATCGGCCCGCGCTGTGCCTGGCAGGTGCTGGGTCACCGCCGCTACTACGCCGAAGGGCCCGAGCCTGCCCACGAGTATCTGCTTTTCGCCGACGATCCGATGTCGCAGTTGCTGCTGCGGCAATACCGCACCCACAAGCGCTGGTGGCCGGCATGGTACGACGTCAGCCGCTTTCCGCGGGTGCTGTCGGCGGTGCCGACCGGCCAAGCGACCCCTGCGGGCCTGCAGGCCGAGGCCCGGATGCACCTGCGCGCCGCGCTCGACAAGGGATTCGTAGACACGGCGCGGCTGGAGCGGGTGTTTTCTCGCGAAGTCACGGCCAGGGTGTTGGGCACGCTCGAGGGCTCTCGGATCTTCACGAGCTTTGAGGGCTGGCGCCCCAACCCCGCCGACCCGAAGAAGCCAGAGATCGTGCGGCTGTGCCGCGCGCAAGGCGCCGTCGAGGCAGACCGCGACCGCGTGCGCGACCCTGCGGAGCTGCTGGCGCCGAGCACGGGCGAGCGCTGGCCGGTGGCGCGGTCGCTGCTCGATTTCCAGTATTTCGAGGGTGCGCGGGTCACGTTGGGGGGCAAGCGCTACAAGGTCGCGCTGGACAAGGCGGCGGGGCTGCGCGGCCAGGTCCGTCTGCTCGAAGAAGAACCGTCGTACCGGACCGCGACGCCGGTGCGCAGCATCCGCTTCGCCCGCCATGGCGCCGGTCTGCCCGACATCAAGCGGCCGCGGTTTGGCGGCCGCGACAGCTTGGAAACGGTGCGTGTCGGTGTGCAGTTGCACCTGACCCATCGCGGCGTCCACAACTTCGGCTACGACCGCGACCAGAATGCGGCGAGCGCCGCGGGCGACGCCGACTCGCTGCAGCGCCGCTACGAGAACATGTTGCCGCAACCCCATGAGGTCGCTGGATTCGCCACGCGGGCGTGGGTGCTGCGCTTGCCTGGCGCCGACGAAACCGTGCTGCACACGCTGAGCCACGTCTTGCGCGACAGCCTGGACTGGTTCTTCCTGGGCGCCTCGGACTTTCTGGGTGTGAGCTACGAGTTGGACTTCGACGGCAAGCCGGGCATCGTGTTCTTCGACCGCCACCCCGACGGCTTGGGATGCCTGGACGACATCGACGACGAGCGCGACCTGCACGCTATCTTGCATGCAGCGCTGGAAATCCTGGGCAGTTGCGACTGCCAGGCCAGTTGCGCCAAATGCTGCCGCAGCGTGACCTGCACCCACCAACCGCACAACCAGAACCTCGACCGGCACAAAGCCATTCGGGTGCTGCAAGGCCTGCTCGGAGGGGGCCGGGCGGCATGATGCTGGAAAACGGCCGGGTGGTGCTCAGTGGCGCGCCCCTTCCCTGCAGCGGCCCGCAGGTGTGGACGCCCGCGCGCTGTGACGGACTGCAGGCGCTGGCCAAGAGCTACCCGGTGCCCATCGACCCGCAGTCGGCGGCGCTGTGGTTGCAGACCGAGTTGCAGGCGACTCGGTTGGTGGCGCACCCGGCGGTGGTGCGACCCTTGGGGCTCTGGTCGGGGCCGGACGGCGCCCTGCACCTGGTCTTTGAGCGTCCGTCGGGCCGCCGCTGGGACGAGATCGTGCGCATCGGCCAGCAACGCCACGGCTACCTCGCGGCGCGCGGCTGGGACCTGGTGACCCAAACGGTCATTCGCACCGTCGGCGACGCGATTCAGGCCGCGCACCTTGCGGGTGTGGCGCATGCCACGCTCACGGCCGAGAGCGTGTGGGTCGACCTGTCGCCCGACGGCCGTCTGACCGTCAAAGTCACGGATTTCGCCCGATCCGCGCCTGTGGTGGGTGGGCCGCGCGCCCGCTGGATGGCGGCCGAGCAACTGGGCGGAGGCCTGGTCGACGCGCGCACCGACGTGTTCCGGTTGGCGCTGCTGGCGTATTTCACGTTGACCGGCATCACGCCGTGGAACGACGAGGATCCCGCGGCGGCCCGCATCGCCCGCGGCATACCGCCGCCGCAGATCCGCGATGATCGCGCCCAGGCGGCATGGGGGTTGGTGGCGCGCTGGCCCACAGTGGCCGAACCCTTGCGGCGCGCGCTCGACAGCGATCCGCGCAGTCGCCCGGCGCACATCGCCGAACTGCTGTCGCTGCTCGGCCTGGGTCAAGCGTTGCCGCAGCCGCGGGGCCGATCGGCGATGGATTTGGGGTTCGCCGTGGCCGCCGCCGCCGGGCTGGTGTTGGCTGCCGCGGTTTCGCTGCCGGCCGAAGACAGCAAACTGACGCGCGCCATGCTCGACCGCCAGCCGTTGACCGCGTGCAGCCGCCAGTTGCCCAATGTCGCCCGGCAAATTTGCGAACGCTACGGAAAGTCGCACGCCAACTGCCAGCAAGCGCTGGGCTTTCTGGTCGCCCGCGAAGAATGCCCGAACCGCGTCAAGCAACTTCTGACCTGCCTGGAGACGCCGTGACCGGTCGGTTGCTGGACTACCTGCTGGTCTTCGCGTTGGTGCTCATCGCCGGCATGGGCGCCGGACTGGGCTTGTCGGCGTCGCAGCGCCACCACGAACTGGCGATCGGGCTGGACACCGGTGTGCCAAGTTCATGTGCCGCGCTCGCCAAGGGCCAGGGCGACTCGTGCAAAGGCGCGCTGACCAGCGACCAAGGCAAGATCCTGGGGGTGCCGGTCGCCATCTGGGGCATGGCGACGATGACGGTGGCGCTGGGCACGGCCATCGCGTTTGCGGTCACCATGACCACCGGCGCGTTCCAGGCGGCAGCATTTGCGTTCGCGCTGCTGGTTGCGTGGGCAATCATCGACTTGCTGGGCACGTTGGCCTTCTTGTACATCGGCCTTGTGCAGATCGGCACAAAATGCACGCTGTGCTTGGCCATGCATGCCGCCAACGCTGCGTTCTGTGTGGTGGTGGGCTGGGCGTGGAACCACTTCGGCGAACGGCTGCGCGACTTGGCGCGCCAGCAGGGCAGCGCGTGGAAGGCCCAGGTTGGCGCGACCATGGCGCTGGGCGTTGGGTTCTGGTTCATCGCCAGCGTCAGCACCGACTTCTACTTCACCACCCAAGCCGAGCGCCTGCACAAGAAGCGCGTGAACAACCAGCCGCTCATCGTCGCCCGCGGCGAGGTCATGTTGAGGTGCCCCGCCAAGAGCTGCATGGCGCCGCTTGTCGGCCCGAACTCGGATCTGCCCGCCGACGAGGGGTCGCTGGTGCTCGCGGCGGCCAAGCCCGGCCAGCCGACGATGGTCGAGATGCTCGACGTGTCGTGCCCGCACTGCCGCCACGACTACAAGGAGAAGATGGGGCTTCTGTATCGGCGCTGGACGGCAGACCAGCCGGGCCGGGGTGTGCGGCTGGTGTTGTGGCCGGCGAGCAACGAGTGCAATCCCCGCTACAGTGGCCAGCATCTGCCGAACTGCGAGGCCAACGCTGCGCTGCTGTGTGCGTGGCAACATTCTCCGGCGACGGGTCTGGACTACTTGGACGAAGAGGTCAGTCACGCCCACGAGCAGGTGACGTTCGACCGCAAGGCCTGGCTCAAGGCACATGGGTCACCTGGGGCAACAGGCTGTTTCGAAAGAGAGACCGCGGGCGGCTACCCCGGACTCAAGCGCCACGTCGAGGCTGCGTGGGTGTTGCGACAGCGTGCTGCGGGGCGTCTCGCCGAGTGCAGGACGGGCCTGGACATCGCAGGCAAGATGACCGATCCGGGGCTGCTTTTTTGGTGCTTTGCCGGCACGCCCGCCTATGCTGTGTTCGCGGACCGCGCGCCGGGATGGGGCGCCGACCAGCGCGCTCAGGCGGCCCTGGCGCTCGACAAGTGGACGTTCTTGGCGGGGTGCTTCAAGTAGCGAACGAGCGCGCGGAGAACCATGAATCTGGCCGAGTTTCGCAGTTGGTCCAAACCGCAACTGGCGGATGCACTGGCCGCCGGTCATGCGCTGGCGCCGGGCGATCTCGCAGGATGGCAGTACCAGGGCATTTCGCTCGGCCTGCCGCGCTGGGTCGAACGGTTGACGTGGTCGGTATTTGTCAAGGCATTTGCAGCCGATGGCGACCGCGTGGTCGGCTGGAACGTGCGCATCGTGCAAGGCGACGATCGCTTGCTAGAAGCCGACGCCCAACTCGTGCTACGCAGCCGGGCTGGCAAGCCATGGGAGTTTGGCCACTTCCACGTCACGCAGCTCGACGAATGGCAGCGCACCCGCGCGCGCCTGCGCCGACCCTGCGGTCCTGGCGTGATGCTCGACTACGTCCACCCGCGCAACGCCGCGGTCGACCCGACCCGCCTGGTGCGCGACCCACTGGTAGCTTTGCGGCCGAACGATCCGACGCTACTGCTCGGAGTCTCCCTGGTCGAGGTAGCTGGGCGCCACTGGCCCACGGGGTCGTGGTTCGTACTGCAGCGCTGGCGGCCACTCCCCCCCCATTGTTCAGATCCATGATTTCGCGCCGGTTTTGTGCCGCTCGCGCTCGTTGCCGGGACAGCGGCACAGGTCGCCACGAGGCGGCGCTCGCGGCCGTCGAGGATACCTTCGTGTTTTCAGGGACCTGAACAATGGGGGGTATCATGCGTGCAGCATGCCCCCCCTCTGTTCAGATCATTGTAATTACTACGCTTTCTAAATCTGCGTACGGCGGGAGCATTGGCGCCACCGATCAGCCGGCCGCTGTCCGATCAAGATGCGGACTCGCTGGCCTCACAGTTCCTGCGAATTCATGGACCTGAACAATGGGGGGGGCGTTCAACCCCTGCGAATTCACGGGCCTGAACAATGGGGTCCGTTCAACCCACGTAGCTGTCGTTGACGCGATCATCGTAGGTGCCGAACTTGGTCAGCCGCCCGTCAAAGTACAGGCTCACCGAGCCGACGGCGCCAGCGCGGTGCTTTGCCACGATGAGCTCGGCGAGGTGCTCGTCCTTGGTCGGGTCGTAGTAGTGCTCGCGATGGATGAACCAGATGATGTCGGCGTCCTGTTCGATGGACCCGGAACCGCGCAGGTCGCTCATCTGCGGCTTGCGGCCCGACCGGTTTTCGACCTCGCGGTTCAGCTGCGACAGAGCGAGCACTGTGCAGCGCAGTTCCTTGGCCAGGCCCTTGAGCGATTGCGAGCACTCGGCGATGGCGTTCTCGGTGCTCTGACGGTCGCCGCCGGTGCCGCGCATCAGTTGCAGGTAGTCGACGACAACCAGGTCCATGGGTCCGTTCATGGCGACGAGTTTGCAGCGGGCGCGGATGTCGTGCGGCGTCAGGCCCGCGGTGTCGTCGATGTACAGTTCGAGTTCGCCAAGTTCAGCGGCGGCTTCGCGCAGGCTGCTTTCGTCCTGCGGGCTGAGTTCGCCCTTGCGCAGGCTGGTCAGTTCGACGCCGGACCGCGCGCTCAGCATGCGCTGGACCAGCTGTTGCTTGCCCATCTCGAGGGAGAACACCACCACCCGGCACCGCTGGTCGAGGGCTTTGCGCCGTTGTTGGCGCGCCACGTTGTAGGCGAGGTTGAGCGCGAATGCGCTCTTGCCCATGGCGGGCCGCGCCGCGAGCACGATGAGGTCGGTCGCGTGCAGACCCAGGTGCATGCGGTCGATGTCGCGGAATCCCGAGCAGGTACCCAGGATGGCGCCGCCGGCTTGCGCCGCCTCGACGATGGCGTTGAAGACCTCGGTGACGATGCCCATCACACGCTCAGGGCCGCCGCGCACCGCAGCATCCATGGCGTCGCGAAAGTGCCGGTCGGCGGCATCGAGGAATGCGTCGGGGTCGAGGCTCTTGCCATAGCCCTCCACTTGCAGCTTGTGGGTGACGTCGAGCAGTTTGCGGATGACTGACAGTTTGGCGACGCGGCGCGCGTAGCCCTCGACGGCAAGGGTGCTGCCGGGCACGAACGCCAGGTCGAGCAGGTACTGCAGCGTCACGATGTCGCCGTGGCCCAGGCGCCGCGCCTCGGCCTCGACGTTGAGGGGGTCGATGATTTCGCTGCGGGTCGCGAGGTTGCGCATCGCCTCGAACAAGACGCGGTGTCGGTGGTCATACAGGTCGTTCGCGCGCATGGCACTTTGGGCCAAGGCCAGGGCCGCCGGGTCGCTCAACGCCGCAGCCAGAATGGCGCGCTCCGCCGAGAGGTCGGCCGGCGGCACCACGTCGATGGGACCGGCGGCGGCAGGATGGCCGTGGCGGTGGCGGGGGGGCGCCGACTGCACCACATGCGCGACCACGGGGCCGAGGCGGGTGGGGACCGCGTGCGGATCGGGCGGATGCGCGGGTGCGTCGGCCGCGCCAGGGCCCACGAAATCATGAAAATCCATGTGGGCCGGCACGTCTTCCGCCTCGGGCGGCGCCGGCTCGGGCGGTCCGTCGTCATCGAAAAAACTGCGGTCTTCTGGGTCCCCGGGCGGCGGTATCTCGAACATGGCCGCAGGGTCGTCCGGGCCGGGATCGTCTGCGGCGCCGTCGGCGGGAGCCTCCTGGTCGCGATTGTCCATGAAAACTCCGGTGGTTCAGGGCGGCGGCGCCGGTCGGCCTTGCAAAGCGGCGGGCATGTTGTCAGTCTAGCACGCGTGGATGGGCGGCGAAAGCCCGCGCCCGCCGCATGCCCCTTGGATTACAATGGGTTGGCGAGATGCCACCCAACTGGCCGGTCGCTCCGACCTCCCATCGGACGCGCGCCGCCGGATCTCGACAGCCCGACTCGCGCGCGCCCCGACCCAGGAGCGCGTTGCCTCGCACCCGCTCTGCGGCGAGGAATGCCATGCACCAGATCGGTGACATTGTGGACGGATACTGCCCGCGCTGCCGCCTGAACACCTACCAGATCGTCTCGGCCACCGATGGCCGCGAGGTGTTCTCGGCCACCTGCCGGACCTGCCGCAACACCTTCCAATGGCGGCCGGAACTGAGCATGGACGAGTTGCGCGAGAACCAGGTCAAGAAGCTCAAGACCATGGTGCGCAAGCGCCTCAAGGACCAGTCGGCGCCTTCGATCATCACGTTTGCGTCGCGCAAGGCCAAGGGCGCAGGCGAGGGTGGCGACCTGGCCATGCCGCTCAGGGCGTTTCGCGAGATGATGGGCCGCGATCCCGACCTCGTTCCGCCGATCGTCGGCCCGCAAGCTCTGATGCAGGCCGCGCGCGCGGAACAGGAAAGAGCAGCCGCCGAAGCCGCTGCCGTCGGACTCATCCCAGCCTCGCAAGGCGACGCGCCTGGGGCGCGCTGGCAGCGCCTGACGGCCACGTTGAGCGCGCGCGACGGCCGGCCCTACAACGCCACACGCAAATACAAACCTGGCGACGTGCTGCTGCACAAGAGCCACGGGCTGGGGATCGTCGAATCGATCGTGCACGACAACGCCGCCATGGTGCTGTTCCGCGACACCCAGGCGGTTCTCGAAATGGGCGCGCCACCGCGGCCACTGGATCGCTGAGCCGAGCCGAAACCAGGGCGACGCCGCGGATTGGGCGTTCGATTGCCACCCGCGCACGCCGACAATCACTGACGCCGCAGCCAGCGCTTGCCGGCCACCTTTGCAAGTCGGCACATTCACGGCGCGGCGCGACACATGTGCCCGTCGTGACCGTAGCATGACGCACAACCGACGTTTTTGTCGATTGAGCCATGCCGGTTTGGGCGCGAAGGGCGCATGCTGTGGCTGCACCTGGAGCGAACCGGGTTGCTTCGAAACCGCCAGGTTTTCAGGACAATGCCATGAATCGCTCGAAACGCTCCCTGCCCCTTTTCTGCGCACTGACCCTGCTCGCGCTGGCGACGCCCGGCTTTTCGCAGGATCACCCGACCCTGGAGTCCGCTGACTGGAAGCTGTCGTTCGACGGCCAATACAAGCTGCGCGGACAATTCGACAGCGGCAAGAACTTTGTGGGCGACGACATCGCGGACCGCGAGTGGCTCTCGCACCGCGCCCGCATCGGTATGGCCGCCGCGCACACCAGCGGCACCAAGGTCGTCGTGCGCTTCCAGGACGTGCGCGTCTGGGGCGAAGAAACCCACGCCTCAGGCCAGCCGGTCCTCAGCAACGGCGCGCTCGGCATGGACATCCACGAAGCGTACGCGCTCGTGCCGCTCGGCGTGCAGGGCTTGTCGCTGCAGCTGGGCAAGCAGGAGATCATCCTGGATCAGCACCGCATCGTCGGCAACCTGGACTGGACCATGCGAGCCCGCCGTTTCGACGCGGCCCGCCTGCGCTACGCCCAAGATGCCTGGGACGTCAGCGGCTTTGCGGCGCTCATCACCGAACGCGACGCGGTGGACGGCGATGGCCACGTGCCTGCGGGCGGGGCCGGCGACGTGTACTTCGGCGGGGTCCACGGCAAGTATGCGGTGGGCAAGATCGCCAAGGTCTCGCTGATGTCGTTGGCGCGCAAGAACGACACGGCGGTCAAGACGGCCAACGAACTGCGGCTGACCGAGGGGCTATTCGCCGAAGGCAAGGTGGCCGATGTGTCGTTCATGGCCGAGTTCTACCAGCAGTTGGGCCATCTCGGCGACAAAGACATCTCGGCGAGCATGCTCGGCGTGCGTGCAGCGTACAGCTTGCCGGCGCCGGGCACGCCGACCGTCGGCCTGTTCTTCGAGGACCTTTCGGGCGACGGCAACGCCCCAAATGCCTTCGAACTGAACTACGGCACCAACCACCGCTGGTACGGCGAGATGGACTACTTCCTGGCCTTCGGCAAGGACACGCTCCAACGCGGCTTGCGCGACATGGGCGTCACCTTGTCGGCGAGCCCGGCCGCGGGCCTGTCGGTGGGTCTCGACGTCCACCTGTTCGCCACCCATGCCCTGGCCGGCGACGCGCTCAAGGCGGCGGGCGACAAGCAACCCGAGACCGACCTGGGCAAAGAAGTGGACGTGCGCCTGCTGTGGAAATTCCAGAAGGGCGCATCGCTGCACGTCCTTTACGGCCTTTTCCAGCCAGGCGAGGGCATGCGGTCGGTCAAGAAGATCGCGGCCGACGCGACCCTGACCACAGAGCACCTGTGCGTGGTCACGCTCGACACGGCCTTTTGACCTTGGCGCAAGTCGCGCAGGCCGCGGTCAGTCGAAGTCGGGCAGGTGGTTGAGCACCGACTCCAAGGCTGCGCCCACCTGGCCGGCGAGGTCCGCAGCGGCCATGGGAAAGAAAAGCGACGTCAGCGGCATGCCATCTGGCTCGCCGGCCGATTCCTGCCAGCGGCCGAGCGCATCGTCGTCCCGCAACAGCACCCCGCCCGCCGTCGCCTCCGTAGGCACAAGCTGGCCGTTCCAGGCCGGCAGGAACGCACAGATGCCGTCTGGATCGCGCGAGGCGACGCCGTCCTTGTCCACTTGCAAGGTCAGCTTGATGGCCTTGTCTTCGGCACAACTGGCGCGCACTGCGCCGGTCTTTTGCAGCGCCCGGCCCACCGCCAGCGCCGCAAGCGGCCCCACCAGCCCGACTTCGTGCTGGGAGTCGTACTTGAAGACCAGGGAACCCGGGCGTGTCGTCAGCAGCCCGGCCAAGGTCGCGATCTTGGGGCCGTCCAGTGTCACGAGGTCCAACGCCACCAGGGCGTCAAACTCGGCCTGGACTTGCGCAGGCGCTTCGCCCAACGTCTCCGCCGCCGACTCCAGGACGCGGTCGACCGGCAGCATCCAGCCGCGGGCCAGCAGCGCCGCCACCATGTAGCTCAGCAAGCGCCGCTGCGGATCGGTCGTGGCCTGAGCGACCGACTGCCAATAGGTGGCGATCTCCAAGCCGGCCGGCGCCTTGCGCACCTTGGCCCGCAGCACGTCGGCGTTGGCACCGAGGGGCGCACTGTCGAGAAAACCCATGGCATCCTCGCTGGCGCTTCCACCGCGGCAAGCGGTGCCGCGCACGCCATTGGGCCGAACCGTTCGAGACGCAGCAGCCGCGGCAATCGTGGGTCCGCGCTCCGCCCTGCGAGCGGTCGGGGCAACGGCGATCGGCTAGGCGTTGTGCGACAGCAGCTTGGCCATGCGCGCGATCTTGCGCGAGGCCCGCTTCTTGGGGATGGTGCCCTTTGCCGCGCTGCCGGCCAGCTGCGCCATCAAGACCGGAAGCTGCGCGGCGCCCTGACCGTTGTCGACGGCAGCCTCGAACTTGCGCACGGCGGTGCGGTTGGCGGCGCGGCCAGCGCGGTTGCGCTCGCGGGTTTTCTCGTTCTGCTTGGCCCGTTTGAGGGCGCTGGTGTGGTTGGCCACTGGATCCTCTGAGGTCAGGCTGCCGGCAAGGCAGCTTGGTCGCACGGCGGAGTTCGGACTGCGTTGAAATCTCGCCAAAAATGGCAGCGGCGACTGCACATGGGCCGCCGCGCAAGGCCGAGCATTGTAGGCCCGCGCGCCGCCACGGTCAACCCCACGTCAAGCCTGGTCGAACGGAAAGGCCATGACGCCGCGGACGTTCCCCAGGCCTAGTAGCGCCATCAGCATCCGATCCACGCCCAGGGCGACCCCAGAGGCGGGCGGCATGCCGTCGGCCAGCGCCGCAAGGAAGCGCTCGTCCATGGGATACGCGGGCTTGCCCAGGCGCTGCCGATCTGCGAGGTCCTGTTCGAAGCGCCGGCGCTGCTCGCCCGCATCGGTAAGTTCGCCAAAGCCGTTCGCCAGTTCCACGCCGCGCAGATAGACCTCGAATCGCTCGGCCAACTCCGGTCGCCCGGGCACCGGGCGGGCCAGCGAGGCCAACACCGCGGGCCAAGGCGCCAACACGACCACCGGCAGGTCGCGCAGGCGAGGTTCGACGCGTTCTACCAGCGCCTGTACCAGCACATCGGCCACCGTGTCGCCAGCGCGCACCTCGACGCCAGCCCTTCGCGCCCGCGCGAGGACGCGGTCTGGCGGGCCGATGGGGTCGAAACCGGCCCAACGGCGCAGCGCCGCGCGGACGCCGAGCCTCGTCCAAGGCTGCTGCGGATCGTAGCGCGACCGCTCGCCGCACGCGCCGTCGAACCCGGCCGCGCGCAGGGCGCTGGCGCAATGGCCGAGCAGAGCGCGCACGTCGGCCGCGATGTGCCGCCACCCCGCGCCCGCTCGGTACCACTCCAGCATCATGAACTCGGGGTTGTGGTGCGCCCCCGACTCGCCGGAGCGGAAGGCGTGCTGCAACGCATAGATGCGCTCGAAACCCGCGGAAAGCAGGCGCTTGCAATAGTATTCGGGGCTGGTGGTCAGGTACCGGACCACAGGCCGGCCGCCCATGCCGGCGCGCAGGTCCACCCGCATGGCGTCGAGGTGCACCTCGAGGCCAGGGCTGGTCGCGACTTGGGGCGGATCGACTTCCAGGAACCCGCGGCGATCGAAGAACTGACGGATGGCGCGCAGGACCACTGCGCGGGCGCGCACGGCATCGCGCAACTGGCCGTCGCCAGCTCCGAAACGGCCGCGGTCAGTGGACACGCGGGCCGACTACTCAGCGTAGACCGTGTACGAGCGGTCGAGCGGGTTGCGGTCGATGGCCGATCGCACCAGTTCCCACACAGCGGGCGCCTTGGCACGGAAGGTGCCGTCACCGGTCGCCTCGCCACGATAGATGCGCAACGCCGTGATGTCGGCTTCGCTGCCGCCGGGAGGCGCATCGCCGGGCTTGGCGACGATGCGCACCACGTTGCCGCCGACGGTGAGGTCCTGGGTCAGTTCGATGGTGAACTTGGCGGACTCCAGCCCAATCTTCTGGAAAAGCTTGCCGTTGACCCACACCTCGAACGCGAAGTTGACCTTGGGGTTGGGCTCGTACGCAAGCACATAGCGCATCTTGGTCTTGGCTTGAGGCGTCCTGGCTTTCTCGTAGTCGCTCTGGCCGGCGACCTTTTGGCCACCGTCCGGTCCCTGTTCGATGCGATAGCCGGGCGACAGGATGTGCACGTCGCCGTTGACGTCGAACTTGACCGAGCAGTGCAGCAATTCCGCGTTCTTGAGCGAACTGATGCGCACACCGTTCAGGTAGACCTCGACGGCCTGGGCGGGCGCGGCCAGGGTCAGCGCCAGGACAACCGCCGCGGCGGTCCAGGTGCGCAGGGTGGAGAACATCGCAGCCTCTTCGGTGCCCATGGTGGCACGCCGGGCACAACGCGCAGACCGGCCGCGGATTCGTGCCCAGTCCCATTGTAACTGCGCTGTCCGTTGCGCAAGTTTTTCGCCGCACCCGCACGGAACTACGGCGCCTGCACCCAGGCAGGCAGTTCGCCGCACTGTTCTTTCCAGCCGGTGCAGACTTGGGGTGTGCCCAAGAAGGCCGCATACGCGGTGTTGAGGCATTTGATCGTGCCCGACAGCCGTTTGTTGTCGAGCTTGCCGCCCGGAGTCAGCCATTGGAAGCACGCCCAGCCGCAGCAGTCTTCGGACTTGCCCTTGGGCCACAGTTGGCATGATTTCAAGATGCTCTTGCACACGGCGAGGCACGCCTGCTTGGCTTCGGCGAACTGCGGCAGCGCGGCGGCCTTGTCCTGCCAGTCGCACAGCACCGGGTCGACCTGGATTTGGCCGTGCGCGCTCGGACTCTGGCAGGCCTTGGTCGGCAAATCGTTGAAAAGAAGCTGGTTCTTGTAGCTCGGCTTGGCGCAGACCTCCCAGTCGGGGTTGGCGGTGAGGCACTCGGCGAGATTGCCGCACAAGGGCAGGCACAGCGGATCCTTGGGTCCCTGGAACTCCTTGGGCATCTGCACGCACAAGGCGGCGGCGCCGGCCAACTCCGACTGCTTGCAATAGTCCTTGACCTGGGCGCTCGGGCAGTGGGCCGTGCAGAACGGCTTGACCGAATAGTCGCTTTTCAGGCAGAGCAAACCCTTGGCGCAGCCGGTTGCTGGTTCGCAAGATCGACCGAAGCCAGGCGGGACGAACACATCGGCGCCCGCATCGACAGCCGCAGGCACAGGCGCCTCTGCACAGGCGACGACAAGGACAAGGGCAGACAGGGCGAGGGGCTTCATGGGCCCAGGATACCGAGGGGCGCGGCGCGCCGGCAATCCGGCCTTCCGCTTTGCGCCGGCCAGTGGCACCATCGCCGCGTGCCGACGCCGCCCGCCGATGCTGCCCCACCGCCGCCCGCCACCGAACCGGTGGCAGCGTTGCGCGGCGTGACCAAGACCTACGACGAGTTGATCGCGCTGCGCGACGTTGAACTAGACCTGCCCAAGGGCGCGGTCGGTCTGCTCGGGCCCAATGGCGCGGGCAAGTCCACGCTTTTCCGCTTGCTGCTCGGCCTGGAAATCCCGGACAGCGGCACGGTGGACGTGCTCGGTCGCGCCATGCCCGACCACACCCTCGATGTGCTGGCGCGCGTGGGCTACATGCCTGAAGACGATAGCCTTTTTCCGGGGCTCAACGGCATCGAACAGGTGGTGCACGCCGCGCAGCTCAGCGGCCTGTCCGCGACGGACGCGCGCAGCCGGGCCCACCAGGCCCTCGATCTGTGCGGCTTGGCCGACGCGCGCTATCGGCTCGGCGCGTCGTATTCGCTGGGCATGCGCCAACGGCTGCGACTGGCGATGGCGATGGCGCACGGCCCCGAGCTGTTGATCCTCGACGAACCGACCGCCGGGCTCGACCCCGAGGGTCGCCAGCAGATGCTGGACTTGGTCGCCGAGATCGCCGCCGCCGGGGTCGCCGTGGTGTTGAGCACGCACGTGTTGCCCGATGTCGAGGCGGTCTGTGACCACGTCGTGCTGCTGTCTCGCGGCCAGGTCGGCTACAACGGCACGGTCGCGGGGTTCAAGTCGGGCACTGGATCGCGGTGGAAGATCCGCGTGGTCGGCGACGCCCAAAACTTGGCCAGCGCCGTGCGCGCAGCGGGATTGGAGTGCGAGGTCGAGGGCCGCAGCGTCGTGGTTTCGGCGCCGGCGGACGCCGCTGCGATGCTGTGGAGCCTGTGTGTCGGCGCGGGCGTAGGCGTGCGGGCCTTCGGTCCGCTCGAAGAGGACATGGGTTCGGCGTTCGTGCGCCACCTGCGCATCGACGATCCGTTGCGCCGCCAAGCTGGTGCACAGCGACAGGGGGCCATGTGAACGGGGCGACCTTGAACACGCGGCCACCGGGCCAAAAAGGCGCCGTGGTGTTCGAGCCGGGCGGTTACGCGCGCCACGCCGGTGCGCGGGTGGCCGAGAGCCAGCGTCTGCGGATGCTGTTGCTTGTCTTCGCGCGCGACCAGTGGCGCACCACCAAGTCCAAGATTTTCGCCGTGTTTTTTGTGCTGTCGGCGCTTGTGATGGCCGCCGTCGCGATCGTGCGCGCCAAGTTCGATGTCCAAGGCCTGGCCGTGCCGGTGGCTGATCAGGCCAAGTGGGTCGCGACGCTGCTGCACTATCATGGTCTCATCACCACTGGGCTGCTGCTGGTCGGCCTTGCGACCCAGGTGGCACCGCAGATCGCCCGCGACGCCCACGAAGGTGCGTTGTTGTTGTACTTTTCGCGGCCGGTGTTGCGGCCCCACTACCTATTCGCGCGGTGGGGCGCGGCGTGTCTGAGTGGCCTGGGCCAGATCTTGGCTCCCGCGGTGCTGCTCATCGTCGTGCTGCTGTCGCAATACGGGCTGCAGCCCGGTGGGTGCCCGTTGCCGGGCGCGGCAGGCGCACTGTGGTGGCTGGCCCTGCTGGTGGGCCAGGCGCTGTCGGCCGCGGCGGCCGTAGCGATGGCGTCGCTGGTCGCTTTGGCGGCGGGCGCCATCGTGCGAAACCCGAGTTCGGCGCCGCTGGCATTTGGCGGCGTCATCTTGGGCAGCACCGCCGCGTCGTGGGTGGCGCAGGCCGCGTGGGGCCGCGAGTCGGCGGCGCGGGCGCTCGACTTGCACCATGCGATGTCGGCGGCGTGGGTGCTGCTGTCGTTTCCGATCGACCCGGCGCGGCCGCCGAACACCCATGCGGTAGCGGCAGCTGGCGGCTTGGTGCTGTGGATCGCCCTGACCGCTGGTGCTTGGTGGTCCCTGCAGCGCTTCTTGGCCAATCCGCCGCTGGGCAAGGGGCGATCGTAGATGGCCACCTTCGCACACCCCACGGCCCGGCCGGTGGTGGCATTCCAGCGCGTGACCCGGGCCTTTGGGTCGCGTGTCGCACTGCTCGACTGTTCGGTCGAGTTGCAGCCGGGGGTGGTGGGCCTGCTGGGGCCGAACGGCGCCGGCAAGACCACCTGGCTCAACCTCGCTGCCGGCCTGGTTGCACCAAGCTCCGGGCAGGTGCGCTGGCTGGGCGAGTTGGGCCGTCGCGACCCGGGTTTGGACAACCGCGTCAACCTGTGTACCGACAACGACCAGATGCCGCGGCGACTGACTGTGATGCAGTGGCTGACCGGCATGCTGCGGCTGAGCGGTTGCCCCGCAAGCTACGCTTGGCAGCGGGCCGGTCAGATGCTCGACCGCCTGGGCCTGGACGCCAAGAAAGACGCCAAGTTGGAGACGCTGTCGCGCGGTCAGCGCCAACGGGTCAAGATTGCCCAGGCGTTCGCATTGCCCGCGACCCTTTTGCTGCTGGACGAGCCGCTCAATGCCCTGGACCCCGTGTGGCGTCGCGAGGTGGCGGCGCTGATGCACGAAGCCGCGTCCGCGGGCGCGTGCGTGGTGGTGTCGAGCCACATCCTTGAGGAAGTCGAGGCGCTGGCCAGCCACCTGGTGCTGCTGTTCAAGGGTCGCTTGGTCGCCGCGGGCCACCAGGAAGACATCCGGGACCTGCTACACAACCAAGCGACGCTGCTCAAGATTTCATGCTCCGACGCCCGCTCACTGGCCCGCGAATTGCTGGCGAAGGCCCCGGTGACGCTGGTGCGCGTCGACTCGGCTGGCAACGATGTGCTGACCGTGCAGGCCGCCGACGCGGAAGCTCTTTGTCGGGCATTGCCGCACGCGGTGCTCGCCAGCGGCGTGGCAGTGGAACGTGTGGACACCCAGGGCGACGATCTCGTCAGTCTTTTCGCGGCACTGGCCGCAGAGGTGCGGTGACCATGACGCAGGCGACCTTCAGCTTGACCGACGTGTCGTGGCCCGGCCGCTTGTCGATGGGCGCGGCGATTGCCCTGCATGCGACGCAGCACCTGCGCAACACCTTGACCCTGCGGCGCATGTGGCCGTACTTGCTCCTGGTGGCCCTGCCGGTCGCGGCGGCCGCAGGACTTGCGCGGCTGTCGATCGACGACAGCAGCACCATCGGACGGTTCTACCAGCACTTTGCGATGCGGGCGCTGGCGTTGTGTGCGCTGGGGCTGGGCGTGTCGGCCATTCGCGACGACGCCGAGGCAGGGGCGCTGCCGCTCTTGCTGCTCAAGCCGCGCGCGCCGGTCGCATTGCCGATCGGCCGGCTGCTTGCGGTGGCGATCCTGGTCTGTGCGCTGGGCGCCGCCATGATGGCGGGCACGGCCGGGCTGATGCTGGGCACGCTGTATTCGCCCGACGTCGGCTACATGACGCGGCAGGTGCTGGCGGCGCTGTTTGGCGGCTTTGCCTACGCGGGAATCTTCCTGGGCATGGGCGCGCTGTTCAAAGCGGCGACGGGCCTTGGGCTCGGCTACTTGGTCGCCGTGGACCTGCTGATGGCGCAGTGGGTGGACCTGGCTGCCAAGCTGTCGCCGTCGGTGTACATCGGCACGCTGGTGCAGACCCTGCCTGGCAAGGAGTTGACCGCGGCGAACATGGCCGGCGAGATTCCGGGCGCACTTGCAGCGCTGCTGCTGCTGGGCGTGGCTGGTTCCGGCGCGGCGGTCTGGAAATGCCGGGGGGACGGGGTGTGAACGGAGGGGGGCTTTGTTCAGGGCGTTGACAATGCTGTGGTTTCCGACCTGATGTGGATCGCAACGGCGTCGCGGCGAAGGTCGCTCTGCCCCTTGGACTGGCAGCGCGATCGAGCGCCTACACCAACTCGACCATCATCGACACCGGCTCTTCCAGGTACCCCTTGACCGCCTGCACGAAGGCCGCGCCGACGTGGCCGTCGATCAGCCGGTGGTCAAAGCTGCACGACATGTACATGCGCTCGCGGATGACGATCTGGTCCCCCACCACCACCGGCCGCTTCTCGACCTTGTGCAGCCCGAGGATCGCGGCCTCCGGGTAGTTGATGATGGGCGTGGCAAACATGCCGCCCAGCTTGCCCAGGCTGGTGATCGTGAACGTCGACCCGCTCATGTCCTCGGCCGCCAGCTTGCCGTCGCGCGCACCTTCGCCAAGGCGCTTGACCTCGTCCACCAACTGCCGCATCGACAACTGGTCGGCGTCCTTGACCACCGGCACCACCAGGCCCGCGTCCGTCGCCGCGGCGACGCCGATGTGGCAGCGGTGCTTGACCACGATTTCGCCAGCGGCGTCGTCCACGCTCGCGTTCAGGTAGCGAAATTCCGGCTTCTTGAGCGCCAGACACACCGCCTTGAGGACGAACGGCAGGAACGTGGCCCTGACGCCAAAGCGCTCCAGGGCCGTCCGCATCTCGTTGATTGCCGTGAAATCGACCTCGTCCACGTACGTGAAATGGGCGGCGATGTCCTTGCTCTCGCGCATCTTGGCGTGGATGCGCTTGCGCAGACCCTTGAGGCGTTCTCGGGACTCGTCCGGGCCGCGCTCGATGGGCTTGGGTGCCGGCCTGGCCGACGTCGGCGGTTGCTGCGCTGGGGATGGCGGAGGTTCAGGTGCTGCGGCCGGCTTGCTGGTTCCTTGCGCCACGCGTTGCGCCCAGGCCATCACGTCGTCGCGGGTGACGCGCCCCTCTTCGCCGGTGCCGGGCACCTCGAACAGTTCCACGCCCATCTCGCGCGCCAGCTTGCGCGTCGCCGGAGCGGCCCGCACCCGTTCGTCGGGGGCGCGCTGCGCGACAGGCGGCAGGTGGACCAGGGTCGCTGTGACCGTGGACGCCTGAGCGGCCGTTTTGGGCGGTTTTTGAGCCGATTCCGGTTCCGGCGCGGGATGAGTGGCACCCGCGGCTTCGTCGATGGTCACGACCACGGCGCCCACCGGCACCATGTCGCCCTCCTTGAAATGCCGAACCACCACTGTGCCCTTGCGCGGGCTCGGAATGACCGCCGAAACTTTGTCGGTCAGCACCTCGAAAAGCGGCGTGTCCTCGGCGACGGCCTGTCCGTCCTCGACCAGCCACTTGGTCAACTCGCCCTCGACCACGCCCTCGCCGATATCCGGCAGCTTGAAAAGGAACGCCACGATGCCCCCTCGATGTTGACCCTCGGGCCCGATCTAGTTGTAGGCCGCCGTTGTCAGGATCGCGCGCAACACGCGCTGCGGATCCGGCATGTACGCGTTCTCCAACGTGTACGGAAACGGCGTGTCCAAGCCCGTGACCCGGGCCACGGGCGCCTGCAGCCAGTCAAAGCAGTGCTCCATGACCAACGCGACCAGTTCGGCAGCGTAGCCACAGGTGCGCGGTGCTTCGTTGGCGACGACGACCCGGCCGGTCTTTCGGCCCGTCGCGACCACAGCTTGCAGGTCCAACGGGACAAGGCTGCGCAAGTCGATGAGCTCGACGTCCACGCCGTGTTCTTGGGCCAGTTCCGCCGCCTTGGCACAGGTGTGCACCATGGCGCCATAGGTCAGCAACGACACCGGCGTGCCGTGGCCCGACAAGGTCCGCACCAGTTCGGCGGTGCCGATCGGCACGGTGTAGGCGCCCTCGGGTACTTCGCTTTTGGGGTGTGCCGTCCAATTGGTGCCGTGGTCGGGCCCGCGGTAGACGCGTTTGGGTTCAAACACCAACACCGGGTCGGGCCGCTCGATGGCGCTCAGCAAGATTCCCTTGGCGTCGTAGGGGTTGCTCGGAGCAACGACGACGAGACCGGCCTGGTGGCAAAAGACCGCCTCGGGCGACTGCGAATGGTAGTGGCCGCCGCGGATGCCGCCGCCAAAAGGCGTGCGGATGACCATCGGCGCCGGGAATTCGCCGCCCGACCGGTAGCGGGACTTGGCGAGTTCATTGACGATCTGGTCGTACGCCGGATAGATGAAGTCGCTGAACTGTATCTCGGCCACCGGTCGCAGCCCGTACATGGCCATGCCGATCGCGGTGCCGATGATGCCCGATTCGGCCAGCGGCGTGTCGATGACCCGATCGTCGCCGAATTCCTGCTGCAAGCCCACAGTTGCGCGAAACACGCCCCCGAACCGGCCTACGTCTTCGCCGAGCACGACGACATCGCGATCGCGCCGCATGGCCACGAAAAGGGCGTCATTGATGGCCTGGACCATGTTCATGCGCGGCATCGGACACCCGGGGCGGCCGAGGCAGGGCGCCACGGCGAGGGCCGGCAGTGTAGCGCGGGTGCGAACGTTGGGGAACTGTGGCCAGCGGAAGGCACCCTCGCGCCGTGCCCGAATCCGAACGCAGGGGTCCTCCCGGACGGAGATTCCTGATGCCGATCAGGCCGGGGTGATTCCCGGAGCGACGACGCCCGCTGTGGTCGTGCGTACCGCAGCGCAATGACAACGCACAGATGCGCCGAGAGCAACGGAACCGTGGCCGCGCGCAACCCCTTGCCGCCCTGTCGCCTGCGCGCTACCCTTGGGCCGCTCCGGCGGCCCCCGCGCACCTTCGTCGCTCGCCATGCCGGCCGGATGCTGGCCGCGACGCACCTTGCGCCAGGCCCGGAGCCGCCGTTGTCGTTGCTCGTGCCCGCTGGCCAAGTGCTGCGCGTCGTCCTGACGGCGTGGACGTTCGCGACCTTCTATCTGGGCGGCCTGATGCTGTCGTGGGTGGTGTTGCCCTTGGCCGGGCTGCGGGGCGGCGACCGGCTGGCGCGGGTGGCGCGCGCTCAGGCCATCGTGCGCGGCGCGTTCCGGTTGTTCCACGACGGCATGCGCTGGGGGTTCCTGCTCAAGGCGGACCCGCGCTCCACACGACTCGGATTGCCCGCGGGGCCGTGCGTGGTCGTCTGCAACCACCCGACCCTGGTGGACGTCACGGCGGTCTTGGCGGCCGCGCCGACCGTGGCGTGTGTCGTCAAGGGTCCGCTGTTCCGCGGGCTCTTGCTTGGCAACCTGCTGCGCCACTGCTGGCATGTCGACGGCGGTTCCGGGACGTCGGCGGACAACGCGCGGGTGTTGGCCGAGGCAGCCGAGCGGTTGGCGGCGGGCCTGCCTGTGCTGGTTTTTCCCGAAGGCACGCGGTCGCCGGAAAACGGTTTGCACCCGTTCAAGCGGGGCGCCTTCGAGATGGCGGTCCGCGCCCGCGTTCCGGTCGTGCTGCTGTTGGCGCGCTGTCAACCGCCAGTGCTGGCCAAGACCGCGCCGTGGTATCGCGCTCCGCGCACCGTGCCGTTCCACGCCGTCGAACACCTGAACGTCTTGCATTCCGCCGAGTTCAGTGGGGACAGCAAGGCCATGGCTGCGGCGGCCGCCCGCCTCTACTACGCGCGGATCGAGGGCGTGCCAGCGCCCGCAATGGCAGGTTTGGCGACGCTGCAGCCGGCGTAGGCGAATTGCAAGGAAGCCATGGAACTTGAAAACGAACTCAAGGTGCTTATCGTCGAATCGCTGGCGCTCGAAGACGTGGTGCCCGCCGACATCGACAGCGCCGCGCCGCTCTTTCGCACCGGCCTCGGCCTGGACAGCATCGACGCCCTGGAACTGGCCATGGCCATCCACAAGAAGTTTGGCGTGCGCATCGAAGCCGAGGACGCGCGCACCCGCGAGATCTTTCAATCGGTGCGTACGCTTGCGCAGCACATCGCCGCCAGCCGCACCCAACCGGCAGGAGCCCCATGAGCGCCCCAACCATGACCCGCGACGAAATCTTCGCGCGCATCGCCGACTTGCTGGTCGAGATGTTTGAACTCAACCGCGACGACATCACGCTGCAGTCGCACCTGGTCAATGACCTGGACCTCGACAGCATCGACGCCATCGACATGGTGGTCAAGCTGCAAGAAATCACCGGCAAACGCGTCCCCGAGGACCAGTTGCGCAAGGTCCGCACCATCGCCGACGTGGTCGATTTGGTGCAGGCGCAATTGGCGCAGGCGTAGCGCCTCGCGCGGATAGTGGACGACACCCGTCGCGTGGCTCTGTCGCAGCTAAGGCGTGCAGTTGGCGCGATCGCAGTCGTGGGCGGTGTCGCCTATCCGTTGCTGCTGTGGTACGGGCTTCAGCACTGGTCGGCGCGCCGCGTCGGAGGGCTTGCGCTCTTGCTCATCGCTGCACTGACGGCCCTGCGGGTGTGGCGGGTTCCCTCGGGCGGTCGCTGGGCGGTCGCGCAGGCGCCCGTGCTCGCCGGATTGGTGCTGTTGGGCGGCGTGCTGCTTGGCGACGCGCGCTGGATGATGACGGTGCCGACCTTGGTCAACCTTGCGCTACTGCTGACCTTTGGCCGATCGCTGCGCGAGGTGCCGATGGCCGAACGCTATGCACGATTGGTGCACGCGGATCTAGCCGACGACGAGATCGCCTACTGTCGCACGGTGACCCACGTGTGGTGCGGCTTCTTCGTGTGCAATGCGGCGGTTTCGGCGGGCCTGTTGCTGTGGGCGCCGGTCGCGTGGTGGGCCGCCTTCACCGGTGTGCTGAGCTATGGATTCGTCGGCGTGCTTTTCGCGGCCGAGTACGCGGTGCGCACCGTGCGGTTCGGAGCCCGACGGCGCCCAAGCGCGCAGGAGCAACAGTGACGGCCGGCAGCTATTCGTTGCTCGGCCGCCACGGTCCGGACGATGTCGTCGCCTGGGGCGATGGCGGCGAGCGGACACGGCGAGCCCTGCTGGCCGACGTCGCAGGCGTGGCGAATCGGCTACCGCCGCCCACCTCCGGCAGCCACATCGCGCTGATCTGTGCCGACCGGTACTGCTTTGCCGTCGGGCTGCTGGCGGCTTGGCAGCGCGGGCACGCGGTGGCGCTGCCCGCCAACGGCCAACCGCAAACAGTCGGCCTCGTCGCCGATCGGCCCGAAGTCCTGGCCCTTCTGCACGATACTGCGGGTGCCCGCGGCGACGACCTGCGCAACTGGCTGAGCGACCGACCCACTGGGCACGCGTCGCTCTTGGACCCGATGGACGCGGGTCGCTTGATGGCCACCGTCTGGACCAGCGGATCCACGGGTGCGCCGCAACCCTGCGCCAAGACGGCGGCGCAACTCTTGGGCGAGGCGGCGCTGTGGGCCGACCACCTGCCCTTGCCCGCAGGCACGCCGGTGCTGGCCACAGTGCCGCCGCACCACCTGTATGGTTTGCTGTTCTCCGTGCTCGCCCCGCTGATGGGCGGTTGGCGCTTCGACCGGACGACGCCGCTGCACGCGGAAACGGCGGTCGGGCGCCTTTCTGCCATGCGCGGCGCGCTGCTGGTGTCGATTCCGGCGCATTGGCGTTCGCTCGCAGGCCAAGACGCGGGCGCCCTGGCCCCGGTCGCGGTCGGCCTGTCGTCCACGGCCCCGCTGCACGCAGCTACCGCGCAGGTACTGCAGGATCGGCACGGCCTGTGCCCGATCGAGGTGTTTGGGTCCACGGAAACGGGCGGAATCGCCACGCGGCGCCAGCGGCTGGACCCGCGGTGGGTTCCGCTGCCGGCGGTCCGCGTCGCCGGGGCAGACGATGGCACGGCGCGGGTTCTTTCGCCGTTTGTGCCGGGCGGCGGGGCAACCGCTTTTGCCTGCGCAGACTTGGTCGAGGTGCATCCCGACGGTACGTTCGACCACCTGGGCCGGCGGGACGGCGTCGTCAAGACCGGCGGAATCCGTGTCTCGCTTCCAGAGGTTGAAGCCCTGCTGCTGGCGACTCCCGGTGTCGCCGACGCTGCGGTCATCGCGGTTCCGTCCGCCCAGGCCGCCCGCGGGCACGAGCTGTGGGCGGCCGTGGTTGCGCCAACCCTGACCGCAGCCGACCTGCGAGCGTCGCTGCTGGGAAACCTGGAACCCACCTCACTGCCACGCCGCTTCGTTCACGTCGAGCGCTTGCCGCGCACCGACACCGGAAAGTTGCCGGTCCACAGGGTCCGCGGCCTTTTCGGCCCGGTGCGAGACCTGGAGGTTTTGGAGCACTCGGCGACCGAGGAGTCGCTCACAATGCGGCTGCGCGTTCCCGAGAATCTCATGTGGTTCCAAGGACATTTCCGCGACCACCCGGTGCTGCCGGGCATCGTGCAGGTTCATGAGCTGGTGGTGCGCCCGGTGCGCGCGGCGCGGCCAACGTGGGCCGGGCTGCTGCGGGTACAGCGCCTCAAGTTCCGCCGCGTCATCGGTCCTGGCGACGTGGTGGCGGTCGCCATCGCGTTTGCGCGGCCGGTGGGCACGGCGGATTTCACCATCGTGCGACACGACGAGCCGTGCGCGAGCGGTCGACTGGTGTTCGACGCGGGCGTCTCGCATGGCTGACCCGTTCCGGCCGTGCATCTTGATCCCGACCTACGACAACGCCGCCACGTTGCGGCGGGTCGTCGAACGTGCGGGCCGTTGCGGTACTCCTGTGCTTGTCGTCGACGATGGCAGCGGCCCGGATGCCCAGGCTGTCGCGCGCGCGCTGGAGCACGAGAACAAGGCGCGCGTGGTGTGGAGACCCGTCAACGGCGGTAAGGGAGCGGCGGTCAAGGCAGGTTTCGCGGCAGCGCGTGCGGATGGCTACACCCACGCGTTACAGGTGGATGCGGACGGTCAGCACGATCTGGACCGCATCGGCGCCATGCTGGCTGCCGCGCGCGCGCACCCCGCGGCCCTGGTCCTGGCGCGCCCGGTGTTTGCGGCCGAAGCCCCGCGCGGTCGACGCATCGGCAGGGAGATCACGAACTTCTGGGTCGCCGTCGAGACCTTCGGGCGGCCAATCGCCGACGCGATGATCGGCTTTCGCGTCTACCCATTGGCTGCCGCAGAGGCGGCGCAAGCGCGCGGCGACCGCATGGAATTCGACATCGAGATCGCGGTGCGGATGGTGTGGGCGGGTGTGCTGGTGCTGAACCTGCCGGTCGCCGTGCGCTACTTGTCGGCCGAAGAGGGCGGCGTGTCGCACTTTCGCATGGTACGCGACAATCTGCGCATTACGTGGCTGCACACCCGCTTGGTGACCGAGGCGATGGTGCGCAAGATTCTGTTGTGGCAGCGGTTTGGCAAACGGATCGAGGCCGAAGGGTGAGTGCCGGGCAGCCGAGCGGCGACTGGTTGAGTGTCGCCGAAAAAGGCAGTGTGCTCGGCATACGCTTGACGGTGATGCTGGCGACGGTCGCCGGCCGCGTGCCAGCGCGGATGCTCATGAAACTGCTGGCCTTGTGGTACACCCTGCTGCATCCGGGCGTGCGCCAGGCCAGCCGCGAACTCGGCGACCGGTTGGGCGAAAACCGCCGCGGCCTGGGCGCCATCTATCGCCATGTGCTGTGCTTTTCCGAGGCGGCGTTGGATCGGCTGTGGCTTATCCAGGGTCGCGGCGATCTGTTCGCCGTGACGCGCAACGGCCACGAACACTTGGAGCGCCTGCACGCCCAAGGGCGCGGTGCCATTCTGCTGTCCGCCCACGTAGGCTCGACTGCAGCCATGGCGATTGGTGGCCATGACGAACGCTTGCGTATCCGCGTGGTCGGCTACTTCAAGAACGCGCGCATGATCAACGCCGCGCTTCACCGCCTCAACCCGCGCGCCGCCGCTCAGGTCGTGCACATCGACCCAGGCCGGGCCGAAACCGTGCTCGACCTCAAGGACCGCATCGACCGCGGCGAACTGCTCGCCATTGCAGCCGACCGCGTCGGGCTGAACGACCGGTCGGTGACCGTCGAGTTCCTGGGGATGCCAGCGGCGTTTCCTTCCGGCCCGTTCCTGCTGGCCGCGATGTTGCAGTGCCCAGTCTACTTCGTCTGCGGCATCTACCGCGCGCCCAATTGCTACGAACTGCACTGCGAGCCCTTTTCCGACCGCATCGTTTTGCCACGCAAGGACCGCGAAACCACCCTCGCGCGCGTGGTCGGCCAGTACGCCGACCGGGTCGCCTGCTACGTGCGCGCAGCCCCGGACAACTGGTTCAACTTCTACCGCTTCTGGTAGCCCGACCGAGTTCACCGTCGGACACCGCGCAAGACCGGGGGGTTTTCGATCCCCCCCATTGTTCAGATCCATGATTCTGTGGAGGATTTGTGCGGCTCGCGAGCAGGCCGCATGGCGCAACCCTGGGACCTCGGACACAACTGGACAGGACTCGGACGTCCGCTCGGACGGTTGGCGCGACTGGCCGGATCTCGATCCCCCCCATTGTTCAGACGCATGATTCTACATCTGTTTCTCGGGGCGCTGCGATCGAATCCAGGCGGATCCATGGTTGCGCCGGTCGCAAGGCAACTTGACGAGCAGCCCAATCTGCGGCAATCCGCGGATACGCCCCATGGCGTTCGCGCGGCCCACCATGCCCCTGCCAGCGCTGTACCAGATCCACTATTCGCCGTGGAGCGAAAAGGCGCGCTGGGCCTTGGACGCCCGCTGCGTGGCCTACCGCAAGGTGGAGTACCTGCCGATGCTCGGAGCGCCCATGCTGCGGGCACGCCTGGGGCGCTGGTCAGGCAAGGTGACCGTGCCGGTGCTTTTTGCGAGCGGCCAGGCGCACGACGACTCGCTTGCGATTGCACAGTGGGCAGCAGGGCAGGGGACCGGACCAGAACTCTTCCCGATCGGGCGCGCCACGGAATTGCTGGCCTGGAACCGCGCCAGCGAGGCAGTGCTCGCGCATGGTCGAGCGCTGGTGACACCGCGGGTGGCGGGCGATCCGAGCGCGGCGCTAGAGCAGGTGCCCAAGGGGCTGCGCTGGCTGGGTCCCTTGTCGGCCCCGCTCGTGGCGCTCGGGGTGCGCTACTTGCGCGACAAGTACGCCCTGGAGGCCGTGGGACAAAACGAACGCCGCTCGGCCATGCGCGCGGAACTGACCGCTCTGCGGCAAGCCCTGGCGAGCGGCGCTCATCTACTCGGCGCGTTCAGCTACGCCGACATCGCTATGGCCGTCGCATTGCAGGTGGTCGAGCCGGTGGGCGACGGACACCAGCGACTGGGCCCGGCGACGCGCGCGGCGTGGCGCGAGCCAGAACTGGCCGACGAGTTTGCCGATTTGATTGCGTGGCGCGACCGGTTGTACGATCGTTTCCGGCGTCCGACGGACGGCTGAACGCGGCCCAATTGGCCGGCGTGGCGAGGTAGTCGATGACGCAGCGGCGATGGACGCGCGGGGCAGGTGTTGCGTGTGCGGCGGCAGCCGTCGGATGTACTGATCGGTCTGCGGCGACGCCGGACGCACACGATGGTTCGGCGGCGATTGCGTTCGACGCGACTCTGTCTGACGGTGCCGCCTACAAGGGGCCGTTTCCCTGGCACGCCGAGGACAAGGTGCCAGATACGTGCCAGTCGCTGGCCGCCGAATGGGACTGCATGTTGCCGTGGCCGAGCGACTGGTTCCGGCAGGGTGCGACGACCGGCCAGCCGCGCCTGGTGTTGGGCGGCGTGGCGGCCCCCAAGCGTGCGCAAGACAGTGGTTCGGCGCCGGGTGCGCCCATCGACCTGCTGGCACAGTTCCCGCAGGATGGTTTCGGGGTGCTAGGCCAGATCGGGGTGCGCTTGCCAGGAAGCCCGAGCGAAAAGGGGCTGCTTCCGGCCTACGTCGGCGGAAAGGTCAACCCTGACTTCTCGCCTTCGCAGTCGCCTGCGAGCCTGACGCTCATCGTCGATGTGGAGACCGGCAAGGCGATCGCGCATTTCGCCGAACCGGATGGCACCACGCCGGCTGCGGCCGATCGCCTGCTGATGATCCGACCGGTGGAGCGCCTTCGCGAAAACCGCCGCTACGTCGTGGCGTTGCGCCAGGGCCTCGCGCGCACCGATGGCACGCCGTTCGCACCGCCCGCAACCTTCAAGGCGTTGCGCGACAAGGCGCCGAGTCCCGCCGCCGACGCGCTTCGAACCCACTTCGAGGCCGACGTGTTCCCGGTGCTGGCCAAGGTCGGGGTGCCTCGCGACAATTTGTTGTTGGCCTGGGACTTCACGACGCGCAGCGAATCCAACGCCACGGCCGACATGCTGACCATACGCGCCAAGACACTGGCTGCATTGGCCGATCTGCCTGTCGAGGCCACGATCGTCAAGGTCATCGAGAACCCCAAGCCGCTGGTCGCCCGCCAGTTCGAGGGGCAACTGCGCGTGCCGCTTTTCGTGGACAGCGACGGGCCGGGCGCCAAACTTGTGCGCGACGCACATGGCCAGGTCGCACAGAAGGGTCAGGCGTGGCTGCCATTCACCTTGATCGTGCCTCCCAAGGTGTGGAGTGGACAGGCCAAGGGTCCTCTGCGGGTCGTTCAGTATGGGCACGGCTTCTTTGGCACGCGAAGCGAAGTGGTGGTGGGCGTGCTGCCGCATCTGCTCGACAAGATGGGCGCAGTCGGCATGGGCATCGACTGGTGGGGCATGTCGCTGGCCGACTCGACGGTGCTGGTGAGCGACCTCATCGCTGCGCCAGGCGAGGGGTTGCGGTTCGTGCAGCGCGCGCATCAGGGCATGGCCAACCATCTGGCGCTGACCTGGGCGGCGCGCAACGGGCTGTGGACTTTGGTGGCGCCTCATCGCGACGGCATGGCGCTCGACGTCAGCAACGACGTGTATTTCTACGGGCTCAGCCAGGGCCACATCTTGGGTGGCACGCAAGTCGCCCTGAACCCGTGGATCGACCGCGCCGCGCTCGGCGTGGGCGGCGCAGGTTTCGGGTTGATGATGTCGCGGGCCGCGCCGTTTTCGACCTTCCTGGCGCTGCTGACCGGCGTGACCGGCAGCGCACAAGGCGCGACGCGGATGACCTTGTTGATGACCGGTCCGATGGAGCGCATCGACCCGGGGACGTATGGCACCCACCTGCGGGCGGACACCTACCCCGGCGGGCCGGCCAAGCGGCAGGTCCTCTTGCACTGCGGGCTCAGCGATACGCAGGTTCCCAATCTTGCCAGCCACTTGCACGCGCGCATCCTGGGTGTGCCACTACTCGGCCCGGCGCCGCGCACGGTGTGGGGGTTGCCGACGGCCGACGGACCGCTGGCCGACGCCCTGGTCGAGTTCGACTTTGGCAAGCCTGCGCTGGACGCCACCGGACCCGCGCCCGACAACGGCAACCCGGTCCACGACGCCCAGCGCTACTTGCCGGCGTCGCTGGAACAAATCGACCGCTTCTTTCGAGTCGGCGGCCATGTCGAAGCGACCTGCCAGGGCACATGCGACCCGGAGTGAGCGCGAACCGCGACTGCTGCGCATGGCTGCGGGAGCGCTACTTGCTTGCCCCTCGTGGGGACCGGAAATGACTTGCGCCATCCCGCCGTGGCCCGCTGTGCTGGCTGGATGGGTCGCCCGCGCTGATCCCGGAGGGTCGACCCGCGGCTCCAGTTCGTCCGATGATTGACCGGCGTATGGTCTTGCAGTCCCTTGTCGCCATCGCAAGCGGCTGCGGGTCAGACCGGGCCCCGGTCGGCGCGCCGGTGGCCGACGCAAGTGCGGTTGCGGACGCAACTCTGCCATGCCATCCGGTCGCTGTGATGCCAGAAGGCGGCTGTTGCCCGGCAGGTCACGTCCATGACCCGGCAGCTCACACCTGCACCGCGGTTGGACCGCCGGAGTGCGCGTCCACGGTGCTCGACGACCCGCAGGGCTGCCACCCGCGCTGGTGCCTGACCGAATCGGTCGGACCCGCGTGCGCGGCAACCGACACCAGTTGCGGCCCCACAGCCCGTGCCTGCACCGCGCAGGAAATCGCCGCCGGCAAGGGCTGTCTCGCCGGGCAGTACCCCGATTCGAGCGGCACGTGCCGCCCGGCTGGCTTGTGGGCAGACGACGCCCTGCGCAGCGCGCCGGCCGTGCCCGAACTCGGCGACCTGGACCTCGCCTACCCGCAACCGGGTCCGCTGCCGCCCGCCGACGAGACCTGGTTCTGCGGTGCGCACGATGGCCAACTGCCTCGCCTGTGCCGGTCGGTCGACCCCGACTGCACAGCCACGCCGACGCCGACCGGCTGTGTGCGGGCAGGCGTGCCGTGGGTGTGCCCACCGGGCTTTTTGCCGCAGGGGCCGCTCAGTCCATCGTCGGGGCTTGCCGCGTGCCAACCTGATGCTGCCGACTGCGGCAGCGCTCCCTATCCGACTGTGTCCGGTCCCAAGGTCCTGTACGTGGACCCCAAGGCGCCTCCTGGCGGCGACGGCACGCAGGCCAAACCGTGGTCGAGCTTGCAGGTGGCTGCCAACACAGCGCCCCAAGGCGCGACACTTCTGCTCGCGGCGGGCGACCACAAGATCCCTGCGTTGCCAATCAAGAAAGGCCTGACCATCGCGGGCCGTTGCGCGGCCATGGTCCGCATCGTCGGCCAGGGGCCCGATCCGGCGCTCTACGCCCTTGGCGGCGGTGGGTCCGTGACCGTGCGCGGCGTGACGATCCAGTCGCCCAAGCCCGGCCTCGCGGCCCTGGCCGGTGGACAGGCCACCGCAGAGCGGGTGTTCTTCGCCCAGGTCGGCGAGATTGGCGCGGTCGCGCACGGCCCCGGCAGCCACCTCGAGTTGCGCCAGTCGGTGGTCGATGGCACCCAAGCCGTCAACGTCTTGGGGCTCGGCGCGGCTGCCCAGGCGGGGGCCGCGCTCGAGTTGTACGAGGTGCGCCTGCGCGGCAACCTTCGCGCCGGCGTGCAGGTGCGCGACCAGGCAAGCAAGCTCACGGCGCAGCGGCTGCGAATTGACGGCACGCGCCCCCTGCCGACCGGTCCCGATGATTGCACAGGCCTCTTGGTGGAATTGGGCGGCACGGCCGTCATCGACGCGGCTGCCCTTGTCGACAACCTGGGCTACGGTGTGGCCGTGCGCATGGGTGCGGCGAATGCCGAGCTGCAGCGCACGGTTGTGGCCAGGACACGCCACGCTCCCGGCGACGCCGCCAGTACTGCGGCCATCGGCGTGCACAATGGCCGTCTCACCGCGGCCGCGCTGCGCGTCACCGACAATGAGCGGGTCGGGTTGGTGCTCGGTGGCCCGCAGACCGACGTCCAGGTGCACGCGGGCATCGTCGACCACAGTGTCCCTGGGGCCGAGTCGATGGCATTTGGCGCATTGGTTGCCCAGGGCGCCCATGTGCAGTTGAGCGAGGTCCGGTTGAGTCACCACCGCGACTCGGCGATCTGGACGGCCGACGCCGAAACGCGACTCGCGCTGGACCACGCGCTGCTCGATTCGACACGGGCTACCAACGCCAAGGCCGACTTTTCCGGTTGCGCGCTCAACGTCCGGTTCAGCAGCCAGGCCACCGTCGACTGGGTGCGCGCTACGGACACCGACGATTGCGGAGTCGGCGCCGATGGCCCGGACAGCCGCATCGACGGTGCCCACTTGGTGGTGGACCACGTCGTCGGCCGGCCCGTGCCCGGCAGCGGTCGCGGCATCGCGCTCATCGGCAGCCACTCGGCGCTGCACGAGGTTCGCGTCATCGACACGACCGGCATGGCGGTTTCCGTCAGCCATGGCGGCGGTCTGGTCGTCGACCGCCTGCTCGTGGCCCGCGTCCGCCCGATCGACGGCAGCGCGATGGGCATCGGCGTCGGCGCACACGATCAGGGGCGGGCGCGCATCCACCGGGCGCGCGTCAGCGACGTGGTGGGCATCGGCACCTTGGTCGACCTCAGTGGCGTGATGCACATGTCCGACACCCTGGTCGACGGGGGCGCGTCCCAGGGCTGGCCGGCCTTTGGCTCGCTGTCGCAGCGTGGCGGGCAACTGCGCGCGGTTGGCGTCCGCTGGCTCGGCAACGAGCGCGCGACGGCCGGCGTGACGGGCGCTTCGTTCCTGTCGGTCAGCCGCGCCCTGAGTCGCGGGTTTGCCCCGTTGGATCCGCGGCGCGCCCTGGGTATCGCAGCCGGCCTGGGCCCGTTCGTCTCGGTCAGCCACACGCGTCTGGAGGGATGCGCGGGCACGGCGCTCTCTGCGCTCAACGACGTGGTGCTACAGGTGACCGACCTCGCGATTGCAGGGGTTGTCGCGGAAAAGAGCCTTAGCAGAACGACCGCAATGGGAAAACACGGCGTCGAAGTGGCCGATGCCTTGCTCGTCAGCGGCAGCGGGTCCGCGACCCTGGCGCGCGTGGTGGCGACCGGCTACAAGCGGGCGGGTGCGGCGCTGATGGCTCCGCCGCCGGGCAGCATGCACCACAGTGTCTTCGTCGGCGGGTACTTTGGCATCGTGGTGCCTCAGCAGACCGACGTGTTTGCGCAGTTCGGCAATGCGGCCTGGGGCAACACCGAGAACCGCAACTTCGGCAGCAAACTGGACCTGCCCCCGGCGCCCAAGGTGGTGGACCTGGATCTGTAGCCCGCACACCCGGGGTCAGTGTGGCCGGTGCCCCGGTTCGCCATGCCCCGGATGAGCGTGTCCGTGACCGGCATGGGGGTCGGGGAGCGGCGGCGGCGCGGCAAACTGCGGGGCGCTCGGTGACTTGACCACGGGGTAACCCTTGGCGTTCCAGGCGAATACCCCTTCGTCGAGCACGGCGACGTTCTTGTGGCCGCGCCGCTTGAGCTCGTCGACCACCTCGCCCGATGCATGGTGCGGGCACGCGCAATAGGCGATGACCCAGGTGCCGTCGTTGGGCACGACGTCCAGCGATTTCTTGTCGTAGTACGGCGTCACGATGGAACCCGTGATGTGCATCATGTCGAAGTCGCTCGGTGCGCGCGCATCGAGCACGATGAGGCGCCGCTTGTCCTTGAGGGCCTTGGCCACCGCATCGATGGGCGCGTAGCGTTCGTCGCGCAGCTTGAACACCGGCGCCTTGCCGTGTGGATGGAGCACGACCGGACCCGTCGGCCTGGGCGTCGCGGGCATGCCCGGAGGCATCCCAGGCTCGGTCGCCGTGGCTGGTTGCGCCAGGGGTGTCGCATCGCTGGGCGGCATCCAGGGCGAGGGCCGCTCGGGCAACGGCGGAGCGGCCTTGCGCAGGTACGCCAGAATCGCATCGATCTGCTCGGGCGACAGAACGCCCACAAACGGCAGCATCCGGGTGCCCGGCCGGCCGCGTTCGATGGCGTGGCGCAGGAACCCGTCGTCGGCCGACGCCAACAGTTGAGGGTTGAAAAGGTGCACAGCGTTCATGCGCTGCGCGACCGTGCCGTGGCATTCGACGCACTTGGCGTTGTACAGCAGTTCGCCTGCTGCGGGATTGCCAGCGGCCGGCCTCGGCGGCACGTGCAGGGGCGCAACGCCGCGGCTGCGCAACAGTGCCACGATGGCGTCGATCTGCTGCCCCGCGAGGGGGCCGCCGATCTCGGCGCCGTACCCGGCCATCGCCGTCCCAGGGCGACCCCGCGCGATGCTGGCATGCAAGAATGCGTCGCTGGCGCTCTCCAAAAACGTCTGCGATACCAGCGATGGCGCGTTGTCCGCGGCGTACCCTTCGGCGGTCGGCCCGTGGCACAAAGCGCAAAAGCGCGCATACACCGCGCGGCCGATGTGCAACTGCATCGGGTCGATGGCGGTAGGGCTGGGCGCAGAAGGTTCGGGCACCGCACCCGCCAGCGTCGGTGCCTCCGGCAGATCCACGTCGACGCTGGTCGAGGCCCCAGCGTCCGTTGGCCTGGCAACCCCCACCGGCCGTCCGCACGCCGCAAACGCCAATCCCAGCGCCACGCATGCGACCGTGGCCCTGCCAATGTGCCCGTACCCCATCCGCCGCCCCAGACCAGAATTGCCGCGCACGACAGCAATTGGCCTGCCGCGGGGCGCGCAAGGTGCCGGAAATCGGCGGCGGCGGCAAGGGGGCAGTCGCGCCGATCGCCACGGCCGGAGTTTTCTGCGTATTATCAGCACCCTGAACAATGGGGGGGGCCGACCCCAGGGATTCCAAGGAATGATTGAGTAAGGGCCAGGAAATGATTTACTCAATCATTTCTCGGGCCCGTTTGCTTGCTCCGTGGGTCGCCAGCTCGCGGACCAAAGGTCCGACTCGCGGCTCCGTCCTGATGTGAGAGTGATCGACTTATTATTTTCCAGTCCCTAAATCAAAACCGGGCCCGAACCAGCCCGCCGGCTACGGGGCGTAGGCTACCGCGAAAAGGTGCGAGACCATGTCGGTGTGGCCGATCGAACCGCCGCCATCGTCGTTATGGCAAGCGATACCCAGCGTGTGCTTTCCGGCCGCGATCGTGCGATACATGCGCACCCGGTCCCACATCTGCCAGCGGCCCTTGGTGTAGACCAGGCCCTCTTGCCAATGGTAGTTGACGTCATCCGGTTCGCCCGTGGCCACCGGCTTGTCGTCGACGAGAAACCGGCACGCTGAGTGCGAGCCATGGTAGAGCGGAACGGAAACGCCCAATTCGACAGGCCCGCCAAAGGCGACAAATTCCAAGTTGTTGAGCCCGCTGCCTGCTGGACTGCCGTTCAAAGACTGCCACGTGCTTGCGCTGGGGCTCGCGTAGCCCTTGCGTTCTGCGCCGGAATACACCTTGACCGTGGCGTTGCCGTCGCTCGCGGCCTTGTAGGTCCACACGGCAGCGTGGGCCGAGATGCGGTTGTTGGTCAAGGCGCAGGGCGCTGAATCGGTCAGACACTGGACAGTCAGCGTGTGTTCGCCTGCGGGCACCTTGTTGTACACGCGTGTGCGGTTCCACACGTTCCACGGACCGCCGACGTACATCAGGCCCTCTTGCCAAGTGTACGACAAGTTGTCGACATCGTCCTTGCCCGCGGGCACGCCGTCGATGAGCGGCCGGCATGCCGAGTGCGACCCGCCGGTCATCGGCACGGTCAGCGCGATGCGCACGGGCCCGCCTTGCGCCTGGAACTTGAGCGACAATCCGTTGACGTTGAACCACTGGTTGGTTGCGCCCATGGTCTGGTTCGGAATCGACGCGACTTGGTACACCTTGACCTCGCTTTCGATCTTGGGGTCGTACGGGATGACGTGACCGGTCGTCACCATGGATTCGTGGCCGATGCGCGAACCGCCCTGACCGGCCGAGTCGTTCAGGCACTCAAAGGACAGCATGTGGTTGCCGGGAGCGATGCCTTCGTACACCCGCGTCGGGTTCCACATGCGCCAGGTGCCGCTCGACTCCCACGTGTACGTCAAGCCGTCTTGCCACTTGTACGTCGTGTCGGACACCGAGTAGAGGCCGGCAGGCAGCGCGTCGATGAGTGCCCGGCACGTGCGGTGCGACCCGCAACACATCGGGGACGAGAACGAGATTTGGACCGGGCCGCCGGTGGCCTGGAACGGCAGGGCCATGCCCGGCACCGTGCGCCACTGGTCGGTGAAGTCGTCCCAGCCGTAGAATTTTCCAGACTTGTGCACGATGCGCGAGCCGAGCGTGCCCTTGGTGGCGGTCTGGCCGGTGATGTTGCCCTCGACGATGAGGTCGCCCTTGACCAGGATCTTCTTGCTGGACATGGTCTTGACGTACATGGCCCACGAGAAGTAACCGTCGGTGGTGCCGACGTTCTGGTTCTTGAGCGGATCCTTGACGATGATCGACCAGTTGCCGGCGATGTTCTTGCCGAGCCAGTCTCCGTCGAGGTCGCCTTTGGCCAGGGGCGTGTCCTTGTTGAACAGCGCCTTGAGCGTCTGGCCGGACTTGCTGCCCTCGTAGAGCGTGTAGGGCGTCGACATGCCCGGGCCGAAAAGCTCGATTTTGAGCTTGCTCAGATCCGAGTTGAACGCGTCGACCTCAATCCACACGGCCTGGGCGATGCCGATGTCCGGAAACGCGATGGTGTCGGTCGTGCCGGCGCCGTTGCCGTCGGGAATCGGCACTTGCAGGCCGCCCGCGTACTTGTCGGTGAACTGGTTGTTGAGCAGGCCATTGCTGACCTCGTCGATGTAGTCCGGCGGGATCTCCAATTTTCCGCAGTCCAATGACCCGTCGGCCTTGAACCCTTTGAGCACGAGCCCGGTGCCGCAACTGCTGCCGACCTTGGCCAGAACTGGCTTGCCCCCGAGGTCGCCATACGCGCCCGTCTTGGCGACGTCTGCCAGCTGTGGTTTGTCTTTGAGATCGTTGAAGCTGCCGCTGGCCGCCACCGAGGCGAGCGAAGACGCCTTGACGTAGTCGGCCAGGTCGCTGGCCTTGGCGTAGTTGCCCAGGTCGGTGGCCTTGGCGTAGCCGGACAGGTCGCTGGCCTTTGCGTAGGCCGACAGGTCGCTCGCTTTCGCGTAGGGTTGCAGCACGCTGGCCTCGAGCGCGGCCGCCTTGACGCACCCGCTGCAGTCCAAGGCATCGGCCACCGCGGCGCGCTGCGCGAACAAGGCGGCACCGACAGCCTGGCGCGGCAATTCAGGGTCGCCCGCGACCGCTACCCCGAGCCACAGCGACGCACCGTTGATCGCGGCGGCGGAAACAGGGTTCTTGCCCCCAGTTGGTAGCTGAACTGGCCGGACTTGACGGACACCGCGCCCGATTCAGTCCACAGCGGCGTGCCGCCCACCTGTTGGGCGTACAGCGCGAAGGTAGCGTTGTAGCTGCCGTCCGCGGCCGGGCCGCCGCCCGCCGACGTCATGATGCCTTCGACCTGGGCAAACGACGGTACCGCCGCGCGAACGGCAGTAGCGGCCAAGACGCCGCCCACCAGGACGGCGCACGCACACGCAAGGGAATGAAATCGCATCAGTCCTCAATGGTTCGCCAGCACGGTGCCGCTGGGGGAACTCGAGCGGAACGGCCGCAAGCCGGCGTAGTCTCCGCGCGACCGGCGCGACGGTCAAGTGCCGCAAACCGCAAGCCGCAGCCGAAGCTGGCTTGACCCGTCGCCGGGGCGGGTCCAAGATCGGCGGGCGGCCCGCCCACCGGTTCGGCGGCGCGGCGAGTGGGTGCCCACCGTGGCGGACGACAAGGCGCTGGCCGCCGCTGACGAAAGCGAATCGCCGACGCTGGCCCTGGCGAGCGCAGGGCCGCTCAACGGACTGCGCTACTGTCCGCAATGCCGGGCTCCCAGCACGGAAAGGCTCTGCCCGGCCGACGGCACGACGACCTTCGAACTGCGCGGTGTTGACGTCGCCAGGGCCACCCAACTGCCAGCCGGCGCGGTCATCGCAGGCCGCTACCGCATCGAAAACCGCTTGGGCAAAGGCGGCTTTGGCGCGGTCTACGAGGCCCGGCACACTGCCAGCGGCCAGCAGGTCGCGCTCAAACTGCTTGCCCTCGATCCAGAGGACGCAGGCGAGGAGACGTACTTTCGCTTTTTCCAAGAGGCGCGCGTCACCGCCAACCTGCGTCACCCCAATACCGTGCGGCTGTACGATTTTGGCCAGGACGACGACGGCGTGTTGTACATGGCCATGGAGGTCCTGCGCGGCCCGACGCTGGAAAAATACCTCAAGCAATTGCGCCACGGCGGGCAGGTGATGACTGAGGCGCAGGCGGCGGCGCTCGGCGTGCAGGTGCTCAAGTCGCTGCAGGAGGCCCATGGCGCTGGCCTCGTGCACCGCGACCTCAAGCCCGACAACCTGATCTTGCACGACGTCGGCGAAGACGATCCGGTCGTCAAGGTGCTCGATTTCGGCATCGCGCGCCAACAGAACTCGGGCATGACCCAAGGTGCCCGCCTGATGGGCACGCCCATGTACATGAGCCCGGAGCAGTGCTATGGCGCAACCGACCTCGATGCGCGCTCCGACCTGTATTCTCTGGGCGTCATCCTCTATCGGTGTGTGACCGGTGTACTGCCATTCCAGGGTGACATGTTCGCGCTGCTGAACGCCCACATGCACGAACCCCCTCCGGACCTGCGCAGCGCGGCCCAGACGCCGCTCGGCGAAGCCTTCGTCGCCGCGGTCGAGCGCGCCCTGGCCAAGTTGCCCGGCGATCGTTGGCAAGACAGCCGCGCCATGCGCAGGGCCCTCGAAGGCAGCCTCGGTGGCACCGGAACACCGGTCAGCGTCTCGCTGCGGCCGGCGGCCCCGGTGACGGAGGTGGCGGTCGTCGCCGACCCGGGCGCGCACACGGTGGCCCTGACGCCGGCGACGCTGGCCCAGCCAACCCAGGCCGTCGCGGCGCCCCCCGGCCCGGCGGCGGTGCCTGCGCGTCCGCGCGCCAACCGGTGGCTGATCGGTGGTATGCTGGCCGTTTGCATCGCCTTGGCCGTCGCTGTCGCGGCCGTGGTGTCGCGGCCCGCTGATCCTCCCTTCGGCGAACCCACCACGCCCGCGGCCGCCGTGGCCCCGCCGATCGCCCCGTCGGCTGCCACTGCGGCGCCGCTCCAGCCAGTCGTCGTTCGTCCCGCCTCGACCGCCGCACCTGCGGCGCCTGAACCCGCGGCCGGCCCGGCGTCCGCCCCGTCCGGGGCCGCACCCGCGCCCGCGGATGGAATACCTGCACGGTCTGTTCCGTCGCCCAGGCCCGCCGCGGCCGACGCGCGCCCGAGACCCAAACCTGCGCGCCCCGCAACGCCCGACAAGCCCGCAACCGATGGCAAGCCGAAAATCCAATACATGGACTAGCCGCCTCGGCATGGCGCTGGCGCTGGCGGTGGCGTCGCCCGCGCCAAACGCGTGGTGCCAGGCGCCCGCCGCGAGCAAGACCGTGGCGGCGTTGTTGGCGGCAGCGCAAAAGCAGCTCGACGCCGGGAATTTCGAGCGCGCCGCTGAGCTTTTCCTCGAGATCTGGCGCGTGGACAAGACGACCGTGCCGGCGCTGTACAATGCCGCGCGGTCGTTCCAACTCGCCGGACAACTGGACAAGGCCGAACGCCTGTTTCGCGAGATGCTGGCCCTGGCCGACCTGGAACCGCAAGCCCGTGCCAAAGCCCAGACCCAGTTGGATGCGGTGCTCGCCAAGAAGGCCGAGCGCCGCGCCGACGAGGCCACAAGTGCCGAATCCGCAGGCCAGTACGATGCCGCAGTCGCCCTGTGGGCGGAAGCCCTGACGCTCGACCCCAAGCGCGCCGACTGGATCAAGCGGTTGGGCAGGGCGGCACACCTGGGCGGAAAACACGCGCAAGCCTCGGCCGCGTACGAGCGTTACCTCAAGACTGCCGGCGTCTCGGCCGGCGACCGCGCTCAAGTTGAGGCCTGGCGCGCTGAGCTGACGCGGTCCCACCAGAACGCCTCTGCGCTCGAAGCCGCCGACGCCGACCAGCTGGCAGGCAACCTGGAGAGCGCATCGCACCGGTACGCGGCCGTGGCTGCCGACGTTGCCCAGCCCACAGAGATCCGTGTCAAGGCTCAGGAACGTCTAGGCAACGTACAGCGGCAACTGGCGCTGCGCAAAGCCGACGTCGCGAGCCGCGCAGAAAGCGAGGGGCAGTTCGGCCTGGCCGCCGAACTTTGGGCCGAGGCCCACGAACTCGACCCGAGCCAGCACGACTGGTTGCGGCGCCAGGGTCGCGCGCTGCAGATTGCAGGCAAGGGGCCGGCCGCGATGACGGTATTCGACCGCTACCTGCAGACCGCGCCCGCGGATGCACCCGAGCGCCCCCAAGTCGTCGCGTGGCGTGCGTCGCTCCTGCCTGAGCGCAAACCCGTGCACGTCGCCGCCGCGCCGCCAACCATCGCAGCACCGCCCGTGTCGGTCGTGAACGCGGCCGCGGCGGCACCGTCGGCCGCTCCCAAGGTGCTGACGGTGGTGGGGTTGGTCGCCGGCCTGGGTGGAGCTGCGGTCTGGCTGCTCGCCGAAACCGACCGGCGCAAGCTCGACGACCGCACCTGGGGCCGGATCGCCGCTGGCGAGCGTCCGAACCTGAGCTACGCCGAAGCGACCCGGCAGGCCAAGGATATCGCCTTGCGGCGCACGATCGGCGTTTCCGCGACCGCGGCGGGTGGCGCAATCGCGCTCATCGGCGTCATTGCCTGGGCCTTGCGCGGCGACCCCGAGCCCGCCAAGGCATCCTGGACGGTGCTGCCCCAGGCCGACGGCTGCGCCGCGGTCGAGGTGCGCTGGTGAAGGTCATCGCCGCCATCGCGCTTTGCTCCAGTTTGGCTTGCGCGCCCCAGCGACTGCCGGACTCTGCGGCTTTCGATCCCAAGGACACGCCCCCGGCCGACGCTGCGCTTGCCGAAACCGCTCCCGACACGGGCAAGGGTGCCGGCGTGGCCGACGCTTCCGCAGACGGACCAGACCCGGGAAGCGCGCTCGACACGCTGGCCACGCCCGATGTAGCGCAAGACGCGGTGCCTGCAAGCGAGATCGCAGACGTCGCGCCGGTCCCGGACCTGGTGGACGGCAGCGGCACTGCGGATTGGGGACCCGAAGCCGGATCGGCAGTGGATGCAGACACCGACATTGTGCCGTTCGTGGCGATGGATGCAACCCCGTGTGCCGATCCGGCCGCGCTGCCCGGCAACTGCACGACCTGTACGGCCGGCTTCGTGTCGGTCGCGACGGCTACAGGCAGCGTCTGTGCCGCGGACTTTCCGTTGTGGGGGCCGCGCCCGGATGCACCTCCCCCTTCTTGGTTCACCGACACCGGCAAGGGCACGGTCAGCGACGGACACAGCGGCCGCACGTGGGCCAAGGACGCCAGCCCGGTGCCGATCGCCTGGGACGCGGCCAACGGATACTGCGCTGGACTGTCGGCGGGCGGCCACGACGACTGGCGCCTGCCAACCCTAGCAGAACTGCTGACGATTCGTGACGTGACCGCCCCCGCGCCGACGGTGGTGACGGCCCTGGCCAACACGCCCAAGGAGTTCCTGTGGACCGCCTCGCCGGTCGCGGCGGCAGCTCAGGCCAGCCATTGGACTGTGCTTTTCAATGGCGGCACCACTGCGTTCGCGCCCACGACAGCCAAGTGCTACGCGAGGTGCGTGCGATGAACCGGGTGGTGGTCGCCAGTGCGTGCGTCGTGCTGGGGGCGACCCATGCCTTCGCCGCATCGACGCCCGGCCGCTTCGCCGTGGACGCCAAGACCGAGACCGTCCTGGATCACGCCACTGGCCGCACCTGGCAACGGGCCCAAGCGGTCGGCACTTTCAGTTGGTCTGGAGCGCAAGATTGGTGCAAGCAGTTGGCGCTCGCGGGCGGCGGCTGGCGGGTGCCGACGCTGGTTGAGTTGGAAGGCCTTGTGGACCGTGCAGCGAAGGACCCGGCCATCGATACCGCGGTATTCGGCCCTACGACCGCCGAGAGCTTTTGGACGGTGACACCGGCATTGACCGCGGCAAGCGCGTGGTCGGTGCACTTCGGCCCTGGCAATTCGGCGGTCACAGCCAAGTCGGCGCTCCACCGCTTGCGCTGCGTCCGGTGATCCCGACCCCTCTGGTGATCGCCCCCCCCCCATTGTTCAGATCCATGATTTCGCGCAACAATTGGGCAGGTGGCCGATCGAAGTGCGCCTGCTGTGGAGCGCCTTCCGGGCGCGGCCGGATGCGGGGCCAGAACCGACCAGAACCGACCCCCCCATTGTTCAGATCCATGATCCTGAACAACAATCTTCAATGCGCGATCCAGCAAGGCTGCCATCCGGCGGTCCGCGTGAGGCGGTCTGCGCGGGCGCGCTGCCGCCTGCGGCGCGTGGGTTCCGGGGGTTTTGGGGTCCCCCCCCCCCCCATTATTCAGATCCATGATTCTGCACAACAATCGACTGTCTCTGCGGTCACAAGGTGCCAAGGTCGGGCCGCTCGCGGTAGTCGGCTTCGGCGGGAGCGATGCCACGCACTCCTAGCCACAGGCCGCCCAGGTACAACCACTGGCCGGTCACCAGCGCCGCAGGCACCCACCACGGCAGGTCGCCGACGGCCATGCGCGCGTACAACGGTTGGTCGGCGAGAGCGCCGGGGTGCAGCGCCAGCTTGCACAGCCAAGTGGCCATCAGCAGCGCGAAAAGGGCGCCGTAGTTGCGGGTCAGCCGGGCGCGGACAGCCTGTCGCGTGCTCATCTTGAAGGTGGGGCGCAGCAGGTCGTCGGCGATTTGCTGACCCCAGTCCGCGGTCGGGCTCTGCAGGTCCCGGCGTACCAACGGGCCGTAGAAGTTGGTCTCGATGAGCCGCACGCGCTGCTGCCACACGTCGAAGAACCGAAATCGCCGCGCCTCGATGACCATGAATGTGTGCAGCAGGCCCATGCCGAGCAAGATGGCCGCGTGGGAGTGTGCGCGGTCGCCCAGCGTGAACGTGGCCAGGCCGGTGCACGACAGGATTGCCCAGTTGGTGGTGTTGTCCAGCCGCAGCCGCCATTGGGTCGCGCGGTAGATCTCGCCGCGGTAGAAGTGAACCATTGCCGCGATGTACTCGGCGCGCGAAAGCGGCGTACCCTCAAAGGCCGGCGAAGGGGGCACAGGGTGCTGATCGTTGGCCATGGCGGGGACTCCAGGACTGCCCGGCATCCCGGGTGCGCGGCGGCAACGATACGCCGATTGCCGGGTGGCTGTCAGCGGAGCCGGCCCTGTGCGGCGCCGAGAAGTTGCGGCATCATGCCGATCGGCCGACGGGCCCGAGCGTGTGCCGATGACCGCCAATCCTTATGCCCCACCCGCTGTCGATTCGCGCTTGGGCGTGTTCGACCCGACCGGCGTCTGGCGCGACGGCGACCACCTGGTCTGGCGGCTCGGCGCACAGTGGCCGGATCGGTGCCTGCGCTGCAATGGCCCAGTGACGCGCCGGTACCGTCGCGAGTTGTATTGGCACGCCGCAGGCTGGTACTTGGTCCTGCTGCTCGGGCCGATCCCCTACATCGTGGTGGCGCTTCTGGTCCGACGGCGCACCCGCATCGAAGTCGGCCTGTGCCGGGAGCACGCCGACGCCCGCACCAACCGCCTCCTCGCGGCGTGGGGCGCATTCGTCCTCGGGCTCGTCGCGATGGTGTCCGGTTGCTCGGCGCGCGGCGGCAGTGCGGCTGCACAACTGCTGGGCGGCCTTGCGCTGGTGCTGGGCGGCCTGGTGGCCGTGGCCGTCGTGGGGCCACTGGTGCGGGTGGTGCGCATCGATCGCGACCAAGCCCGCGCGGCGGGCGTCGCAGGCGAGTATCTCGACGACCTGGACCGGGGCAGCGGTGGCGCGTGGCGCGTCTGAGTTGGCTGGACGAGGTCGGCGCTGCGGCGATCGGGCTGGTGCGCTACGCTTGGTTCTTGCTTGCGTTCTTGTACTTGTCGATCAAGACCCCGTGGATCTGCCGGGATCTCGGTCAGCGCGACTTCTGGCGGCAAGTCGCGCTGCAGGTCTATTTCACCGCCGTGCAGGCCATCGGGCCCGTGGTCACGCTGGCGCTTGTCGTGGGCCTGTTCGCCATCGTCGAGGGCGTGAGCGGTCTGGGCGCGTTGTCCGGCGCCGACAGCCTCGGGCGCACGATCACAGTGGTCGTCCTGCGCGAAGTCGCCCCGCTCTTGACCGGCATCATCGTCATCGTGCGCTCGGTGACGGCGATTGCGGCCGAGATAGGGTCGATGCGCGTCCAGCGCGAAATCGAGGCTTTGGAGGTGATGGGCATCCCGCCCATGCGCCAGTTGGTCGCCCCGCGGCTGCTGGGCGGTCTCTTGTCGCTTTTCGGGTTGAGCGTAGTATTCAGCGCCGCGGCACTGGTCGGTGGCTTCGCGATCGCGCAACTGCTGGTCAGCCTGCCCGCGGCGGTGTTCCTCGGGGCGGTGTTCTCGGCGACGTCGCCGGTGGACCTCGCGGCGTTCCTGACCAAGATCGTGCTGGGCGGTCTGGGCGTATTCCTGATCGCGTGCTACCAGGGCATGGACGTCGGCACGTCACCCACCGAAGTGCCCGTCGCGGTGTCCAAAGCGGCGCTGCACGCCTTGGTGTATCTGGTCGGTCTGCACGGCGCGGTGACGGTCGCGGTATTCCTGACCGGCACGGGTTCGTCGATCTTCATGGGGGTGCTGTGAGCATCGCCGCAGCCGTCGATGGGTTGGTCTGCGAGGCGGGCGGCCTGCGCCTGAGGGCGCCGCCGTTCGACTTCATGGCGGGCGACATCGCAGTTTTCGAGCCGCAGGGCGGCGCGGCCGAAGGTGAATTCGCCGCTGCGATTGCCCGCGTGCTGGCCACGGTCGCCTTCCCGCTTGCCGGTACCCTGGCACTTTTTGGTGAAGCGGTGGCCGCCCGCGGTTACGTCGACCTATTGCGCACTCGCCACCGCATCGGGCTCGTGCAGGGCCGCGGCGGGCTGTTGTCCAACCGCACGCTTCGCGACAACATCGCGCTGCCGATTGCGACCCACGGCAAACTCGACGCCAGGGCAGAGGCGGCCCGCGTGCAGGCCTTGCTGGCCGAATTCCAACTCGAGCGCGTAGCGGCCCTGCGCCCGCACGAGGTCGACGGCACAACGCGCTTCCGAACATGCGCGGCCCGGGCCGTGGCGCTCGGGCCGACCTGGCTCGTCGTCGAGGGCGTCGGCGATTTCGAGGCGTCGTCCGGGCTGTCGGCGACCTGGCGCAGTCTGGTGGGCCGCGCTTCGGCCGGCGAATGTGCGCTGGCCGCGTGCCTTTCACGGCCCAATGGCGCCCTGACGGCCGTTCTGTGCGAAGTGGGTGCGCACGTCTACGGTTGCGTTGCAGAAGCGTCCGGCGGTACGGCGTGAAGATCTTCTTGACCACCCGCGAGCGCATTGCCGGGCTGTTCCTGCTGGGCACGGTGGCGCTGGTCGTCGCGTTTTTCGTGGGTGCCGCAGTCCACAACCGCTGGCTGGCGGCGCGCGTGCGGTACTTCGCCCAGGTCGAGCGCGGCGACGGGCTGCGCACTGGATCGCCGGTGCTGCTGAGCGGCGTCGAGGTCGGTGAAATCGGCGAACTGCGCATCACCGACGACGGCAAGGTCACGGTCGAGCTGGTGCTCCTGGCCGGCCACGCCCATCGAGTGCGGCCGGGCAGCAAGGCCGTGGTGCGTCGCCTGCTCGGCATCGGCGAAAAGCGCATCCACTTGACCACGCCGCCATCGGCGGCCAGCAAGCCTTTGGCCGATGGCGCGTGGCTGCCCGTTCACGAACCCGTCGACATTCTGGACGCCGTAGCCGATTTGGACTTCGGCACCTACCTCAAGACAGCCAACCGGGCGATCTCGGCGGTCGAAAAGTTGATGCAGAAGTTGGAGGAGAACGACCGCCTTGATCGCTTGGTGGCGGCCTTCGACCGGCTGGGGCCCCTGCTGGACAAGCTGGACAAGCTGTTGGGCGACGTCGGCACGCCGATCACTGCGCTGGTCAAGCACCCGGCGCTGCCGGGTGCGCTGCAGGGGCTGGACGACCTGTTGCACGATTCGGCGCTGCGCGAGACGCTAGCTGCCGCGCACCGCCTGCTCGCCGATCCCGCGCTGCGACGGACCGTGGTCGCGGCCGAGCAGCTACTCGCAGATCCTGCCGCCCGCAAGTTCGTGCGCGGCGCGGCCGAAGTGCTGGATCCGCAGAAGATCAATCGCCTCATCGACCGCAGCGAGGCGCTGGTCGGCCGGTTGGATGCGCTGCTTGGCGAGAAAGGCCCGGCCACTTCGGTGCTGACCAACGCAGACAGGCTGCTGGCCGACGGAAAAGTCGAACGGCTCATCGGCGCCATGGAGCGCCTGACCGACGAAAAGAAGCTTGCACGCATCCTGGACAACGTCGCCACGCTGGCCGAACAAACCGGCCGCATCGCCCCGGAAATCCCCCACATCACCAAAGAACTCACGGCAACGCTGCGCGAGGCGGTGGTCGTGCTCAAGGCCATGCAGAAGACCTGGTACTTGGAAGGCAAGGCGAGCGACGCCCGCAAGGAACTCGACCGCGCCAAAGAGGACAAGCCCAAGGCCGCCGAGACCGAATAGGCCGCACAGGCCGATCCCCCCCATTGTTCAGGCCGTTGAAATCTAAGGTGGACCTCGGTCTTCAACGTTCGCATTGCTCAGCCTCCACAGGCTTGCTCGCCGACCGGGACGCGCAGTCGCAGCGCGGCCCCACGGCTGGGATCACCGTTTGACGCAAGTTGTTGAATTTGGATGTTCTTCCAGACCCCCCCATTGTTCAGATCCTTGAATTGGTGGCGCTTTCTCGGTTGCGCGGGCGGGGCAACCGGCCATGACTCGGTTCTGTTGTTGTTTTATGTAGTTGAACAATGGGGGGGGCCGTCCTGACCCCGACCCTGCCCGTCCTCGACAACCACCGCGGATGCCCCTACCCTTCGCAACCCGCCGCTCTGACGCGCCGCCGCCAAGGTCACCAACCGATGGATTCCACCGCACCCCGTCGACCCGCGCTTGCGGTGGCCGGCATCGCCGCGTCGATTTTTCTGCTCGAGGTACTGCTGACCCGGCTGTTTTCGGTCACGCTCTACCACCACTTCGCGTTCGCGGCGATTTCCATCGGCATGTTGGGGCTTGCGGCCGCGGGGGTGCGGGTGTCGCTGGCGCCGGGGCGATTTACGGCCGAGCGGGCCGATGGCGACATCCAGCGCAGCGGACTGCTGTTCGCGGCAACCACCGTGGGTGCGCTGATGCTGTTGGTTCGCTACGGCGTGTCGCTCGACTTCTCGTGGAAGCGGTTGCTGATCCTGGCGTGCGTGTACGCGGTGGGCGTGGTGCCGTTCTATTTCGGCGGCTTGGTGCTGACGTTGCTTTTCACCCACCATCGCGCGCAGTTCGCGCGGCTGTACGCGGCGGATCTGGCGGCGGCGGGCGTGGCGGGGCTGCTGGTGGTGCCGCTGCTGGTGTCGCTGGGCGGCCCGGCTGCGGTGGTCGCGTCGGCCTTATGCGGTCCAGTGTGCCTTTTCTTGGCCTACCCGGCCATGCACAAGCGCGAGAGGCTCGCTACCCTGGGTGTGGTGGCGGCGTGCCTCGCGCTCGTCGGCCTGGACCTTGCGGCGGGGACATTGCACCTCAAGAAGCCCAAGGGGCGCATCGGCGACGTCGTGCTGTTCGAAGGCTGGAACGCGCTGAGCCGCATCGCCGTGTACGAACAGCCGATGGGTCCGTGGGCGCTCGGGCCCAACTACAAGGGGCCGGTGGTCACCGGCCACATGATGGACATCGACGCCTCGGCGGCGACGCCAGTGATGCCCAAGTCGGGACCCGAAGGCCACGAATTCCTGCGCTACGAGCTGACGGCCGTCGGCTACCACGGCGCACCCAAGGGCCGGGGCCTGGTCATCGGCGCTGGCGGTGGCCGCGACATCTTGACGGCGTTCATGCACGGCATGCAGCGCGTCGATGCCGTCGAGATCAACCCGCTCATCGCCAACGCCGTGATGCGCGGCCAGTTCGCCGAGTACAGCGGCCGGTTGTACGAGCGCCCCGACCTGACGGTGCACGTGCAAGACGGCCGTACATTTGTGCGCCGCAGCAAAGACCGCTACGACACCATCCAGTTGTCGCTGGTCGATACGTGGGCAGCCACAGCCGCAGGGGCGTTCGCCGCGTCGGAAAACAACCTCTACACCCGACAAGCCATCGAGGAGTACGTAGGCCACCTGACCCCTGACGGCGTGCTGATGATGATCCGCTGGGAGGGCGACGAGGTGGTGCGCCTGTTGACGATGATGCACGCGGCCGCCAAGAACCTCGGCATCGCCAACCCGGCGGCGCACATCGCGATCTTGAGCAGTCACCACACCGGTTCCGAGTCGGCGCGCGCGGCCAACGTGCTTTTTCGGCGCTCGCCATTCGACGAAACGGCGGTGCAGGCGCTGCGCGACCAAGCCCAGAAGGCTGGCTTCGACTGGTTGCACGACCCGCGGCGGCCCACGCCGACCCGCTACGCCGAGATCGCGCGCGCCGACGACCCCGTCGCCAACGCGAGCCGCGACCAACACTACGAACTGCGGCCGTCGACCGACGACTGGCCGTTCTTCTTCTACCGGCCACACCACGACACCTTGGGCACCTTGATCAAGCACCCGACCGTGCTGATGCTCAATGGTGAGTTCATGCTCTTGGAGATGCTGATCCTGGCTATCGTGCTCGGTTCTGCGTGTTTGCTTTTGCCCTTGTGGCGCGGCGGCCGGGCGGCGTTGGGCGCAAACCCCGGCGCGGCGCTGCGGGCGATGCCGTATTACTTGGGGCTGGGCATTGGCTTCATGCTGGTCGAGGTCAGCATGATGCAGCGCTTTGTCCTGTACCTCGGTCACCCGACCCACGCCCTGACGGCCGTGCTCGCAGGCTTGCTGGTCGGTGCCGGCCTTGGTTCGTTCTTCGCCGCCCGCTTCACCCGTGGCGACGTCGGTGCACGGCCCAAGACCGTGGCGGTGGCCGCAGCCGTGGCGGTGGTTGTGCTCTTGGTGTCGAACGCGCTGCATGGCTGGGTGCTCGAGGCCAGCCAAGAGGCTGAGTTCGCCGTCAAGGTCGCCGTCACCTTGGTGCTGGTCGGCGTCATCGGCTTCGTGCTCGGGATGCTGATGCCGCTGGGCATGTCGCGCCTGGCCGCCACGGCGCCGCGGCTGGTTCCATGGGCGTGGGGCCTGAACGGCTTTGCCTCGGTCGTCGGGTCGTGCGCAGCGGCGCTGTGCTGCATGAGCTTTGGGTTCGCCGCGACCTTCTTGGCCGGCGCCGCGGTCTACGCGTTGACCGCGCTCGCTGGTCTTCTGCCGGTTCCCGCGGCGCAAGAGACCGCGTGACCGCGATTGCGCCGATTCTGCCTTGACGCTTGCGGCCGGCATGGCGCATCGTTGCGCGCCCGCACCACGTGGCGGGTGGGAGTCCTGCATGGTGCCCTTGCTTCGCATCCTGACCGCAGTGCTTCGCGACCCGACCCGTTTGCTGCGCGTGCTGACCGCTGTGGCCCTCGGCTGCGTCGCGGGCGCGACCACCGCCCTTGCCGACCCCGCCCCAGCCGCGAAGGGCCCGGTGTGGGGCAAACTGGCGACCAGCGACGGCAAGCAGACCTGGTCGCTCGACAAGCCCGAGATTGTCGTCGGCAGCGCCGCTACGGCAGACGTGCGGCTGCAAGACAGGTCGGTGTCCGAGGTCCACTGCAAAGTGCGCCATGACGCCGGTACGGTGACGGTCGAGGACCTCGGCAGCAGGACCGGCACCCTTGCCGCTGGGGCGGCCCTCAAGAAGGGCAAACCGTTCCGCATCTTGCAGCACATCGAGATCTCGGTCGGCGCCGTGCAACTGCGCTTCGAGTTTGGCGAACGCCCAGCGTTGTTGCCCCCCACCCAAGCGCCGGCCAAGGGCAAGAAGGGCGCCAAACCGCCCGCAAAGGCCAAGTAGGTTCGCAGCCGTGCCGATCGCCGAACCCCTCGACCCCGCGCAGGCCCGCCGCATTGCCGTCGTGCGACTGCACGTCAATGGCCAAGCTCACGCCGTGGCCGCGCCCACCCATTGGACGCTATTGGAACTCTTGCGCTACCAGCTCGGCTTGGTCGGCAGCAAGCAGGGGTGCGACAAGGGCGACTGCGGCGCATGCACGGTGCTGGTCGACGGCCTGCCGACCCTTGCGTGCCTCACGCTGGCCGTCGCCGCCGAGGGTCGCCACGTCGAGACCGTCGAAGGCTTGGGCGTCGGTGGCGAACCTCATCCGCTGCAACGGCTTTTCGCCGAGCGCGGAGCGGCGCAGTGTGGTTTCTGCACGCCTGGGATGCTGATGTCGTCGGCCCACTACCTCGACGAATTGGGCCGTGCGGATGCGCCGGTCATCCGCCGGGCCGACATCGCGGCTGCGCTCGGCGGAAACCTGTGCCGGTGTACGGGCTACACCAAGATTCTCGAGGCGGTCGAGGCCGCAGCGCAAGAGACCTGTTCGCGAGCGCAGGCAATCGGCGACGGACCCGGGGGCGCGGCGTGACCGGACCGATCTCGAGCGACAAGACGGCCGCGCAGTTGCACCGCTTGGCGCAGGACGACGGCCGTGCCGAAGCGGCGCCGCTACTGGGCGGTCGCCACGGCAAGCACGACGCGCTGGCTCTCATGACCGGCGCGGCGGGGTACACCGATGACCTCGCGCTGCCGCGCATGTTGCACTGCAAGCTCGTACGCAGCCCGCACGCCCACGCGCGCATCGCGGCCATCGACACCAGCCGCGCCGAGGCGCTGCAGGGGGTCCATGCGGTGCTGGTGGGCAGCGAGTTGCCGACGCCTTATGGCGTGATTCCCTGGACTCCCGACGAGCACGCGTTGGCCTTGCACAAGGTGCGCTACGTGGGCGACCCGGTCGCCGCGGTGGCCGCCGAAAGCGAAGACGTGGCCAACGAAGCGTGCCGCCGCATCGACGTCCAGTACGAGGTGCTGCCGGCGCTGGTCGATCCCGAGGAGGCGCTGCGCCGCGGTGACGTCAAGATCCACGACGACAACAAGCACGGCAACGTGACCAAGCGTGTGCAGTTGGCGTTTGGCGACGTGGACGCAGCGCTGGCAGAGGCCCCACTGGTCATCGAGGGACACTACCGCTTCCACGGTTCGGCGCACGCGCCTATCGAGCCCCACTGCGCGGTGGCGGTCGTCGATGGCAAGGGGCTGCTGACGGTGTGGTCGGCGACGCAGGTGCCGCACTACCTGCAGCGCGAGCTGTCCAAGGTGCTCTGCCTGCCGATGCGGCAGATCCGCGTCATCCAGCCGGCAGTCGGCGGTGCATTTGGCGGCAAGTCCGAGCCGTTTGCCCTGGAGTTCTGCGTCGCGCGGTTGGCCCAGAAGACGGGCCGGCCGGTCAAGTGTCTGTACACCCGCGAAGAGGTGTTCTTGGCCCACCGCGGCCGCCACCCGTTCGACATGCGCTACCGGACGGCGTTCTCGGCGGATGGTCGCATCCTGGCCGTCGATTCGCGGGCCTTGCTGGACGGCGGCGCCTACAGCTCGTTTGGGCTGGTCACCACCTACTACTCCGGCCAGTTGCTCGCGGCGCCCTACGCGTTCGGCAGCTACCGGTTCGACTCGACGCGCGTTTACACCAACAAGCCGGCGTGCGGCCCCAAGCGCGGCCATGGATCGGTGCAGCCGCGATTCGCTTTGGAGGTCCAGCTTGACAAGGCCAGCCGTGCGCTCGGCCTGGACCCCTTCGAACTGCGCCGCCGCAACTTCATGGGCGAACACGCCACGACCGTCAACGGCTTTCACGTCGGCAGCAACGGCTTTCTGCTTTGCTTGGATGCCGTCGAGCGGGCGAGCGGCTGGCGCGACAAATGGGGAAGGCTGCCGGCCGGTCGGGGAATCGGCGTCGCGGGGTCGTGCTATATCAGCGGCACCAACTACTGCATCTACCCGACCGAATTGCCGCAGTCCGCCGTGCAGATGGCGCTGGATCGCTCGGGCCGGGTGCGGGTGTTCGCGGGCACGAGCGACATCGGTCAAGGCAGCACCACAATGATCGCCACCATCGCCGCCCACGAGCTTGGCGTGGAGCTCGACGACGTGCGCGTGGTCGCCGCCGATTCGGACCTGTGCCCGGTGGACCTCGGCGCCTACAGTTCGCGCATCACCTTGATGGCCGGCAACGCCTGTGCACAGGCCGCCAAGACACTGGGAATGCGCGTCCGCGAAGTCGTGGGCGAGGCGTGGGGCGTCCCTGCCGAGCGGATCGTGCTCGCGCACCGCCGCGCGACCGACCCGGAGGATCCAAACCGCTGGATGCCAATCCAAGAGGCCTTCATCCTGGCCGAGGGCAAGTACGGACTGCTCGGCGCCACGGGTTCGTACAACACGCCCAAGACCGGCGTGCACGGCGACTACCGCGGCGGCACCATCGGCGCCAGTCCGGCCTACTCGTTCACGGCGCACGTCACCGAGGTTGAAGTGGACCAGGAGACCGGCGAGGTCCGCGTGGTTCAGATCTGGTGCGCCCACGACTGCGGCAAGGCCATCAGCCCGGTGCTGGTCGAGGGGCAGATCGAGGGCTCGGTGTACATGGGCGCGGCCGAGGCAGTGATGGAACTGCACGAGGTGATGCCGAGCGGTCTGCGCGATCCTCGGCAGCGGCGCGACAGTGGCCCGGGCCGCGACGGCTTGCTCGCCGCATCGTCGCTGCTGGACTACCGCATCCCGACGTCGCTCGATGTGCCGCAGTTGTCGGCGATCATCGTCGAAGCGCCCGACCCACACGGCCCCTACGGCGCCAAGGAGGCCGGCGAAGGCCCGCTGCACAGCGCCATCCCGGCCATCGCCAACGCTGTGTTCGACGCCGTGGGGGTGCGCATCGACCACCTGCCGATTTCGCCGGCCAAGGTGCTGCGGGCGCTGCGCGAGAGGTCGGGCACATGCTGAGGTTGCCCGCGTTCGACGTCGCGGCGCCGCGGGACTTGCCCGGCGCGCTGCACTTGCTTGCGGATCCGAACCAGGGCGCGCGGCCGCTGGCTGGCGGTACCGACCTGGTGCCCAACGCCAAACTCGGTCAGACGCGCCTCGGCACCGCCGTGCTGTTGCGCAATGTGGGCGGCCTGTGCGGCCTCGAACGGCGCGGCGACCACGTGTGGATCGGCGCGGGCACTACGCTTGCGGAGTTGGCCACGGACCCGACGATCCTGGAGACATGCGCCGCACTTGGCCGGGCCGCTGCGCGCGTCGCCAGCCCGCAGATCCGCAACATGGCCACGCTCGGCGGCAACCTGTGCCTCGACACCCGTTGTCGCTACATCAACCAGAGCGAGTTCTGGCGCTCGGCGCTCGGTGGCTGCCTCAAGAGCCACGGCAGCGAGTGCCATGTCGTACCCGGGGGCCAGGGGTGCGTGGCCGCGCTCTCGAGCGACACCGCGCCTGTGCTCATCGCCTATGGCGCCGTGGTGGAGGTCGCAGGCTGGCGCGATGGACAGGTCGCACGGCGCGAGTTGCCGCTCGCCGACCTCTACGACAGCGACGGCACGCGCCATGTGCGCTTGGCACCGGGTGAACTGCTGACCAGTGTGCGAGTGCCAGTACCAGGTCCGCACGTCCGCGTCGGCCACCGCAAGTGGGCGGTGCGCAAGAGCATCGATTTTCCTTTGATTTCTGTGGCGCTGCGCCTGGAATTGGCAGGGGGCGCGCTAGTCGGCGGTCGATTGGTCGTGGGCGTGCTGGGGCCGCGGCCGCGCGTGCTCGACCTCAAGGGCCTGGCCGGTCGGCCAATGGGCGCCGCCTTCGCCGCGGAACTCGGCCGGATGGCGTTCGACCGCTGCCGGCCGCTGCCCAACATCCCCTACGACGCCGACTATCGGCGCGAGCGCCTGGCGGTCGAGGTCCGGCGGCTGGCGCTGGGGCTGCTGGACGATCCCCCCCATTGTTCAGACGCTTGATTTCGAATAGGATTTTGGGGTTGCTTTGATCGCGCAGCCTTGAGTCGGCGTGGGTGCGGCGCCCGAGAGGCATCGCCGCCGCCAGGGCCGCTCGGACGGACCCCCCCATTGTTCAGATCGATGAAACTGTTGACGAAACTTGCCCAACCTCGGCAGGCCGCGGGCAAAACCGTCGTTCTGGCCACGGCACCCCCGCTGGCGGCAGTTCCGGCAGATCCTTCGCGTGGTCGGGCAGCGGCGTCCACAGGCCCCTTTCCAGACTACCGCTGACGATGGGGAGCTTGGACCCGGTCCGGCCTGGTGCGCGCGGCCACCGCAGCGGCGCCAACGGCAGTCCCGCGGTCAACAGCACGCCGTCGGGAAAGCGGCGGCGCCAAGCCGCGCCCGAAGCCAACGCCAGCGCAACAGGCGTCAGGCGGCGATCGCCATCCAAAAGGATGCCCGTGGTGCCGTCGAAGACCTCGGCGCCCACGCGAAAGGCAAACCCGACCGGCAAGGGCAGGTGCAATTGCACCGCAGCGACATCCGGCACGCGCACGGCGATGAGCGAGCGGGCGAGTCCGCAACACGCCAGCAGTTCACCGCGGCCGGTGCGGGCCAAGCGGCAGCGGCGCAGTTCCTCTAGCGCGGCGGCGCGACCGTCCTCAAACACCGCCAGCCAGGCGTCATCGGGCACCGGTCGAGTATCAGCGGCCAACGGAATCGGTCCGATGGGAAAGAGCCACTGCCGGCGGCCCTGGTACGCGACCGAGAGCACGGCCAGGAACGCAGGTGCCGGGCTGCCGGCGACGAGCGACCCCACGGCAACTACACTGCACCCCACGGCAATCATGCTGTGGCGAAGTCCGACCAGCCGCCACAGGCTCCGTCGCCCCCCCAACGTCATCGCCCAGTAGGCGACCATGGGCGCGGCAACCAGCGCGACGCCAGACCAGGCCAACCACGCGGCCGGCGTCACGGCCGAACTCCGCGCAGTACCGCACCTACTAGGGCAATCGCGTCGCCCTTTGCACCGCGCAAGAATCCGCTGCGCAGCGTGCGGGCGCACGGCAGTCCGGCGTAGCCCAGTCCCGGGTGGCGGACGCTGACGCCGCGCTTGTGGGCCGGAAACGAACTCGGGCCCAACTGGTCGAGACCGGCGACCAGATCGAGGTCGCGGCGGTAGCCGGTAGCGAGCACGACGAGGTCGGCGGTCAGGCGCTCGCCCTGGGCAGTGACTACGCCGCCATCGAACAACTCGGCCACGGCGCCGAATCGTTGCACAGCGCCGCTGCCCAACAGTTCGAGCAGCGCGGGATCCATCAGCGGCGCGCGCATCTGGCAGCGCGACGACAGCGACCACACCTTGAGATCCAGGCCCGACAAGCGCCAGCGGGCGTGGCCGAGAATGCCGCTTTTCCATGCGGAGACGTGGCCCGGCACGGTCTTGGCGCACAGGCTGACCCGCGCCCCTGCGTGCACCGCGGTCGCCAACACCTGCGCGGCGGAGTTGCCCGCGCCGACCACGATGACCCGACCCAGGCCGCGCAGCCGATCTGGCAACAGATCCCGCACGTGCACGACCCCTGCGGGCAGTTGTCGCGTGTCGGGCGCGAGGTTCGCACAGACCGGTGCGTCGAACTCGCCGGTGGCGAGGATCACGCGCTGGGCCCACACGACGTCGGCGTCGAGGTGCACCGCGAAACCGTCGGCCTGCGCCGCGATGCCCCGCACCGTCGTGCCGAGCGCCAGGGAAAAATGCTGGCGGCGCGCAAACTGCTGCCACTGCTCTGCGACTTCTTCGGCCGTCGCAAACTCGTGCGGGCCCCGCGACACGAAGCCGTCGGGCGTGGCGTCAAACTGGCGCGGCGACAGGCAACGCATGTTGGGCCACATGTGCTGCCACGCCCCGCCAGGCAGTGGGTTGCGGTCCAGCACCATCGGTTCGAAGCCGCGTCTTCGCGCCGCCCATGCCGCGCACAAGCCGTAGGGACCTGCCCCGACGATGACCAGCGGCACGTGATGGGTGGTCACCCGTCCTCCAGTGCAGCGACCGCTGCGCGCAGCGCCATTGCCGTGCACCACGCGTTGGCATGCGGCGACCCGGGCTCGTAGTGCACCGCCCCTTGGGCGTCGGTCCAGTCCCACAGCAGGCGCAGCCACGGCGCCGCATCGGCCTGCGGTTCGAGCGTGCGCAGCAGCCGGGCCGTTTGGGCGGTGGTGTCAGCGCGCACGGGTCCTTTTTCGCCGGCATGGGCGACGACCCCACCCGGTGTGGCGGCGCGCCGCAACCTTGTCCACCACGCCCCCAACTGCGTATCGAACACTGCTTCGCCGCGCAGGGCAACCAAGCCTTCGCAAGCGTAGGCCAGTGCATGACAATACGTCGGCATCGGTACCAACGCCGCGGGGTCCAACAAGTCTTTCGCCAACGATCGGGCCCACGCGACCTCCCCAAGGCTGTGCGCCGCCACGGCCAGCCACAGCAGATGCGCGCCCCAGACTTCACTCCACCGCGCCCCTGGCGCCGGTTGTCCGAGACGCGGCCCACCTTGCACCGCCCGCCGCTCGGCCGCCATCGTCCGCAACTGCAGCCACAGGGCGTTCACTGCGGGATGTTCGGGTCGCCACGCGTGGACCGCGGCCAGCCCCACGGCGGTGTCGAACGCGTACCAGCGGCCGCCTCGCCCCAGGCCCCCCTGGCGCGCGCCGCGGGCAAGGCCCTCGCACGCTGCGTCACCGATTTCGGCCAAGGCGCTGCCGTGGGCGATGCCGGCGGCGCGCGCTTCTGCCAGTGCGAGCAAGACCCAGGCTGTCGCCTCGGCGTAGGGGTAGCCACCCTCGCCGACCCACGACCACCAATGGCCAGTGGCCGCGTCACGGCTGCGCGGATCGACGATCCAGCCGATCCAGCGCAGGGCGGCTGCGACCGCGTCGACGTCGCCGGCGACCTCGCAGGCGGGCACGCGCGCCGTCACGAAGCCTCGGGTGGCGCGGGTGGCACCTCGACTTCCACCCCGGGGGCCGCATCGAGACCGACGACGTCGGCGCCCGTCGTGCGCAGTTTGGCAAGGAAGGCGCCGCGGCGACCCGGGTGCCAACTGGCCGGCGGCACCGGCAGCCATTCGCCGCCCTCGTGGATAGGCAGAACGTGACGCGGCCGCAACACCAGGGCCGCCCGAACCGCATCGGCAGGGTCCATGGTCGTCCGGTGGCCGAAGATCAGCGTGCCGCCCACCGGCAGCAGGGCCAGGTCGACCCGCGGCAATCTCGCGCCGACCTGACGAAAGACCGGCCCGAATCGCTGGTCTCCAGCGAAATAACATCGGAAATCTCCAACCTGGAGCCACATCCCGATTTCGTCGGGTTTGGGACCCGTGTGCAACGCGGGCGTCGCCACCACGCGCAGCGCGCCGCGCGAAAACGTCTGCCACGGCGACAGCTCGATGACCTCGGCGCCAATGCCATGGGCCCGCACATGTGCAGCCGTACCGACAGTCCCCACCACGGTCGCGCCCTTGGCGGCCAGAGCCGCGACGGCGGCCGGGTCAAAGTGGTCGCTGTGCAGATGCGACGCCAAGACGAAGTCGATGCGCGGCAGCGCGTCCAGGGCCACGGCCGGCTTGCGGAACACCGGCAGCCCGCGCATGTGACGCGCAAACCACGGATCGGTCAGCAGGCCGAGGCCAACGGAGCGCAGCAGCACGCACGAGGTGCGGACCCAGGTCACTGTCAGCCGCTCGGCCACCGGCGTGCCCCGTAGATGTAGCCCCAGACGTCCAGCACTTTCCAGCGACGGGCGCCGGCCTCCGCTGCGGTCTGCTGCATGGTCTCGTGCCACGACCACCGCGCCGGCAGATAGGTGGCCGGCCACAGCGTCCAGCGCGTCAGGCGCGCCCTCTCGCGCGCGAGCTCGGCTGGATGGTCGGCGCGTTGGAAAAAGGTCCAGTCGCCGCGTTCGCTTTGCGCAAGTTCGCGCGACGCGACCGGGTTGCGTCGCACATCGGCGTTGGGAAACCGCACGTACCAGCGCGGGTCGGCAGGCACGTCGACCGTCCGGCATGCCAGCACCACGACGGTCGCCACGGCGCCGGATGCGAGCCCAGCGCGCAGCGCCGGCGGGCACAGCCAAGTCCACCGCAAACGCAGAGCAGAGATACCGGCAACCGCCGCGACAAGCCCTTCGCCCAGCGGCAGCGCCACGGCCGGAAACGCCAAAAGCAGGAAGGTCATCTTGACCTCCTCCCAGTTCTCCTGCGGCCCGAAAAGTGCGTAGAGCGGCACCACCCAGCCGACACACAGCCAGGCCAGGTCCGGTGACCTGCGCCGCAACCGCCACCAACCCGCCCCGACAAGGCCCACGCCGGCCATGCCAAGCGCCACGATGGCCGTCAAGGGCCACAGCAGCACCACCGGGAACGCGAAGTGCGGCGTGCGCACCCACTCTTGGGCGAACGGCCAGTTCAGCAGGCCGTTGAATGCAAACCGCACCCCGAGGAATTGGTGAGGAAACGTCGGTCGCCAGCCATCGTGGTGATCGTACTGGCTGGGGTGCATCAAGGGGTCGCCAAAGACGAACGCCTTCCACGCGAGGCTCGGCGCCATCGCGACGACACATGCCGTGCCAAAGACGGCGACGCATTTCCAGCGCTGCCCGCGCAGCTCAGCTCGACCCCACAGCAACCACGCACCCAGGGCAGGCACGAAGCAGACCGCCTCCTCGCGCATCGACGCGCACAGCCCCAGGGCCAAGCCCGCGACGGCAGCTCGGGCCAGCGCGCCTCGGGGTGCAGCGTCGACCACCAGGGCGATGACTGCGAGCAACAGGGGCAAGGCAAAGACGCTGGGGTTCAAGCGGTCGGTCGCCAGCATCAACGGATTGCACGCCAGCCACAGCCCCGCGACTACGCCCGGCCAGTCGCCCGAGCCGCCCGAGCGGCGCCAGACCAGCAACGTCAGCGGCGGCAGCAGGGCGACGCACAGGCAAAACGTCAGGCGGAACCCGAGCACGCCCGCAAACGCGAAACCCTGCGCGGCCGCCAGCGCCGAACCGAACCGTTGGTCCTTGGTCGCGATGCCGTAGGCGTGCGGCGACACCAGATCTTCGGGCAGCCGGCCGCTCAGGTTGTACGTCCATGCCGGCGCGCCGTCGGCCAGCACGAAATCGACCGGCATCCCGTTGATCAGCATGGCCGGGGCCGCGATGTACGTGTCCCAGTAGCCGAGCGCCGGGCCGCGAAACCGCATCCAGGCCGATCCGGCCGCTACTGCCACGGCCACAGCCAGGGCCAGCACGGTGGGCAAGCGCAAGGCGGGTCGGCTGGGCGGTCGCGTGGTGTCCAGTGCATGTCCTCGGGCGACAGTCCGCGGTTCGCCCGGCGCCGATTATCGCCATCGGCCCGGTGTCGTCAAGCAGCGCGGCCATCCCAGACCGTTGTTTTGACGGAAAAATCCGGCGCGCTGCCCCGTGGCCGCATGCTGCCCCCCCCATTGTTCAGATCCATGGATTTACTGGAGATTCCTGTCGAGTGCGAATCCTCGTGGCCCGCGATCGCCCCCCCCCATTGTTCAGATCCATGGTTTTGTTTCGAAAAGTCGGACGATGTCGATCGTGGAGTGCAAAACGCGTGCCGCGCGCGCTTGACAACGCCGGGCGATGCAGGTCCCCTGCCACCATGCGACGCGTCTCTGCCATGCGAAATTCCATCGAGCGGTCGCTGCCTGCATGGTGCACGGTCGCCGCCACGGCGTGCAGCGGCGAAGCCGCCCCTGGCGGACGCAGCGACGCGTCCGTCGACGGCGAGGCGCAGGCCAACGTGACATGTGCCGAGGTCGCCAGAATGCCCGGCGGAGGCTGCTGCCCGACCGGGAGGTTTTGGGACGGGCCTTCCGCGGCGTGCGCGGCGGTCGGACCGCCAGAATGCGCATCGCAGGCGGTCGAACACCCAGAGCAGTGCGTGCCGCGCTGGTGCCTGGTGTGGCGGACCGAGGCGGGAGACTCCTGTGACGCGGGCGATGCGGACTGCCTGCCGGCAAACGCGACCTGCACAGCCCAGGAACGAGCGGCGGCTTGCCTCGCCGGCACGGTCGCCCACGGCAGCGGCGGGTGCATTCCAGCGGGCCTCGCCAGCGCCGGCCCGGCTTGGGGTGATGGACTCGCCGCACCGGTCGGCGTAGCCGCTCCGACGCCCGTCGCCGCGACGGAGGCGCAGTCTTTTTGCGACGCGACGCCGTTCGAGGGCGTCAAGCCGTGCGAACCGGGGCCTTGCGGGCCGGCGACGATGCCGGCTGCGACGGGGGCGACGTGCCAGCCCGTGGGCGTGCCATGGACCTGTCCGCCGGGGTTCATCGTCGTCGCGCCCGCGAACCAGGCCGCACCCGCCAACTGCGCCCCGGACCCGGCGCCGTGCCCCGGCAGCGGCTACGGCAGCCTCGCAGGGCAGGCCGACTGGCTTTTCGTCGACAGCAGCGCCCCGCCTGGGGGGGACGGTTCGGCATCCGCACCGCTCGCCCAGTTGCAGACCGCCCTGAACAAGGCCAAGGCGGGCCAGACCGTGTTGCTGGCAGCCGGCACCTACAAGGGCGGCATGGACATCACCAAGCCCATGGTGGTGCGCGGCGTCTGTGCGTCCAAGGTGCGCATTGAGGGCGGTGCGGCGTTTGCACTGCGGATCCTGCCCGACGGCGGCGATCCGCAGGGCTATGCCCTGCAACACCTGACCCTGGCCCAGAGCACCTGGGGCCTGCTGGTCCAAGGGGGCGCCGAGGCCGTTGTAGAAGACGTGCACGTGCCAATGCCCGTGGACGGCGGTCTGTGGGCCACTGGAAAGGGTACGCAGTTGACGCTGCGGCGCGCCGTGATTCACGACGTCAAGGCGCTGAGCACGAACACTGGCATCGGCGTGGCCGTCGATGGCGGCGCCAAGGCGACGCTGCACCAGGTCGCGGTGCTGCGGGCGCGGCTCGCCGGCCTTTTCGTAGACCACGCCATCAGTGCACTGAACGGGGATCAGGTGCTGGTCGCCCACACCCAACCTGCGCTGGGCGGCAAGTACGGCGTCGGTATGCTGGTGCAATCCGCAGCCGCCGACCTTTCCAGCCTGCGTGTGCACCGCAACCACCTGGCCGGAGCTGCGCTCACGCTGGGAGCGAAGGTGGCGCTGCGGGGCGCCATCGTGGATGCGACGCAACCGCAGCAGACCGATGGCTTGCGCGGCGTCGGCATCCTGGTGCAGCAGGGCGCCACGTTGCAGGGAGTCGGTGTGCGGTTGAGCGGCAACCGGACCAGTGGGCTGGTCGCCGTGGACAAGAAAAGCAGCGCGAACCTGCGCGGCGCGGTCATCGACGGCACGCTCGGTCAGGCCACCGACCACGACGGCGGGGCGGCCGTGGCCCAACTCGGCGGAAGCATCGCGCTCTCTGGCGCCCGCGTCACCGGCAATGCCAACGTGGGCCTGTATGCGGCCGGCAAGGGCAGCTCCGTGACGGCGACTCATACGCTCGTGGACGATACCGTGGCTACGGCGTTGTCGAACGCCACGGGCATCGGCGTGCAGGCGATGGGCGGGGCCCAGGTCCGGCTGTCGTCTGTGCGCGTCCACCGCAACCGCGCCATGGGCATTGCGGTCGGCGGGGGAGGCACGGCCCTCGACGCCGAAGATGTGCTCGTGGATCACACGGAACCCCGCAGCGACGTGCTCGACATGGGCTACGGGGTGGGCGTCGGCACGGGCTCAACTGCGCGGCTGCGCCAGGTACGCCTCGCCGCCAACCGGACGACCGGCATCGCCGTGCGCGACCCGGGCACGCGGCTGGTGGCCGTGGGTTTGCGGGTGGACCACACGTTGCCACGTGCAAGCGACGGGTGGTGGGGCGCGGGCCTTTTCGTCCACAAGGGCGCTCACCTCGTCTTGTACGGCAGTGTGATGTCGGCCAACCATGTCGGATCGCTCAACGCCAATCTCGCGGGCGGCACCGCGGTTGAGGCCGCTGGCAACGTGTTCGAGGACTCGCTGCCCGAAACCACCGGGATTGCCGGGGCGGGCGTGATGTTGGTGGGGGCGGGCGACGCGGCGCGGTTTTCGGCGTGCCTTTTCCGTCGCAACCACGCGGGCGGTTTCTCGGCCAGCGTCGCGGGCTTCGAACTGACCGACTCCGTGGTGATCGACACCAAGCCCAGCAGCTACCAACCTTTCGACGAGCGCGGCGCCCCGCCCGGCGACGTGCGCTACTACGCCGACGGCATCGTCATCGACGGCAGTTCGCGCGCCGTAGTTGCCCGCACGCTGGTCAGCAACCAACTGCGCAGTGGCTTGCTTCTGCGGCAGGTGACCAACGCGGTCATCCAGGGTTGCGCGGCGACCAAGGGCCATTTCGGCCTGGTCAAGCAGCCGCCGGTCCAGGCCATGATGACCGGCAACCTGTGGTATGCCAACCAGGTGCAGGTTGCCGACGAGCAGGGCCTTTTCGTGCCACCTGTGCCCGTGGTGGTCTTGCCGTAGGCGCCCGAAAGGGATCTCGCCAATCACTCTCTGGGCCCAGATATCTACTTCGCGGGTCGCGCACAGGCGTCCTGAACGGCCGACGCGCGGCTCCTCGGAGTGGCCGCGAGTACTCAACCAGTTGTTTTCAAGCCACTAATCTTCAACCATGGGCTCCAGGCGCACGCCTTCGTCGTACAGCGCCCCGCCTTCGCCGATGTCAGTCAGGCGGGCCCGCACCAGTGCGTTGGCGGCGCGGCCGTCCAGGTAGCTGCCGCCTTTGGGCACGATGGCCACGTCGCAGCGCTGGCGCAGGTCGCAGCGCACACGCACCTCGATGCGGCCGATCGCGCTGCGCAGCCACGCCCGGCCGCCGTCGGCGATCCCCGCAGCGGCGTCTGGGTGTACCGTACACTCAGCCGGCCCCGCCTGCGGCCGCACCCACTGCGAGCTTTGCGATTTCTCGGTCGAAAGCGACATCAGGCGCAGCGGATGGTCGGGGTCGTCCGCGGGGTCGTCCGCTGCCTCGGTCGGCAACTGCACCCGACCGGTCGGTGTCCGCGGGTCCTGGTCGGCAAACAACACTTTTGGCGCCAGCGGATTGCGCACGTAGCCGCTTCGCAGTCCATCCAGACCGACCCCCAACGGCGCGATCGTCGCGGCGATGAGGCGCTGGCGCCACGCTTCGGGCGAACCAGCGACGACTTCGGCCAGGCCCAGGCGGTCGGCCAGCGCCTGGACGATCTGCAGATCGGTGCGGGCCTCGCCCGCCGGAGGTACGACGGCGTCGGCGCTGCCCAGGTAGTGGTGGCCGTAGGCACCGACCAAATCGTCAGTTTCGAGCAGTGTCGCCGCGGGCAGCACGACGTGGGCCAGCCGGGCGGTATCGCTCATCCAACTGTCCGCGACGACGACGAATTCGCGGCTGCGCAGGGCCTGCGCGGTGACATCTGACGCTGGGAGCATCGCGACCGGGTTGCCGGCCGTCACCCACACCATCCGAATGGGCGGGTCGGCGGCCGCCAGCACCTCGCGGCCGAAAAGCGGTTCGCAGATCGTGCGCGGGGGATCGGCCAAATGCAGCGCCGCCGAGTCGAACGCACCGCGCCGCTTGTAGTAGAACGACACGCCACCCCCGGCAACGCGCAGATTGCCCGACAGCGTGCACAGGGCATCGAGCGCCCGCACGATCGCCCCGCCGATGCCGCGCCGGCCCATGCCCCAGCCGACCTGGATGTTGCTGGGACCGTTGGCGAGGTCGTGCGCGAGGCCCTCGGCGACGCTGGGCGAAACATCGGCGACGCGACACCAGTCCTGCAGCGACCGGGCCTGCGCCATGGCCTGAAACCCCGATAGGTTGTCGCACTGGGCGGCGGCCGCTGACGACACCAAGCGGCGCTCGAACAGCACGCGCGCGACTGCCATCGCCAACGCGAAGTCGCCGCCCGGCCGCACCTGGACGTAGGCATCGCAGTGCCCCACCGTCTTGTGATGCACGGGGTCGACCAGCACGACCTTGCACCCGCGGGCGCGCGCCTGCCTGAGGATCGGCATGAGGTGTGGACCGGACACGGCGGGGTTCTTGCCCCACAGCACGATGCACCGACTGTTGAGCAAGTCGTGGATGTCGTTGCTGTCTTCCACCCCAAAGTCCAACATTTGCGCGGCGTCGCCAGCGCCGCTGCAGATATCGCCGCGCTTGACGGTGACCGGCCCGAACGCCTGCCAAAAGCGGCCGACAACGCCCTGCAACAGCCCGAGCGAGCCTCCGCTCAGATAGTGGAAGATCGCAGCCGGGCCCGATTCGGCCCGGATCTGCCGCATCTTTTGCGCAATGAGGTCGAGCGCGACGTCCCACGACACCTGCTCAAACCCGTCGCCGTTGCGCACCAGCGGACGAATGACGCGGTCAGCCGCGTACTGGCGTCCCAGGTACTGGGCCGTGCGATGGCACAAGAAGCCCTGCGTAACCGGGTGGTCCGGGTCGCCGCGCAAGGCAGTCACCCGGCCGTCGTGTACGTCGGCGAGGATACGGCACGCGTCGGGGCAGTCGCGGGTGCAGGTGGTGGCACGGGTGATCATGGCGGTCCTCGGGCGGCGGCCCACCTTGAGCGTAGCCCAGGCCGTGCAGGGTCGCATCCGCGGACTGCGCGCTGGTGCACAGCCCGTTTCCAGAACAGCGACTTGACGGCCATGGACGCCGATGCTTGGCTGCACGCACGCCAGCGAACCGAACGCTGCGCACGGTGCCGCGATGTCCAGCCTGACCCGCCGCGAGGCCCTGCACAACCTGGCCGCCGCAGCCTCAGCCGCCGCGGTGCCCGGCTGCGCGCCCAAGCCCACGCCTGCGGCACGGCCTGCCGCCGTTCCTGAGGTATCCGCAATGACTGCACACCTTGCCGCTGCCGGCGTCGACCCGGTCTTGTCCCAGCATCCCCTGGAGTTCGTGTGGAAAACGTTCGATCCGTTCCTTTTTTGCGTCCACCACGACGACGCCTATCCAAAGGGCAATGCAGAGTTTGGACCGCAGGCTTCGCTCGCCGGGCGCGACATCGGCCAGGATTTTGCCGGTCTGGACGGCTGGCGCATGTACCATGGGCGCAAGGTGCCGGGTTTTCCTTCGCATCCGCACCGCGGGTTCGAGACGGTGACCGTGGTGCGCCGGGGCCTGCTCGACCACGCGGATTCGATGGGCGCGGCGGCGCGCTACGGCCAGGGCGATGTGCAGTGGCTGACGGCCGGGCGCGGCATCCAGCACGCCGAGATGTTTCCGCTCTTGCGCCAAGATGCGGACAACCCGGTCGAGCTGTTCCAGATCTGGCTCAACCTGCCCAAAGCCGACAAGATGGCGACGCCGCACTTCTCGATGTTGTGGAACGATGCCATCGGCGTCTTTCGGCACCGGGACGAGGCCGGCCGCGCCACTGAGGTCAAAGTGGTGGCAGGCGTTTTGGCCGGTGTACGCGCCCCGCCTCCGCCGCCCAACTCCTACGCGGCCAAGCCCGACAGCGACCTGGCCATCTGGCCGATCCGCTTGGAGGGCGGGGCGACCTGGACGTTGCCGCCGGCCCAGCCCACCAGCAATCGCACACTGTACTTTTTCGCTGGGACCTCGCTGCGGGTCGGACCGCGCGACGTGCCCCTGCGCCACGCCGTGCGGCTGCGCCCCGACGTGCCGGTGGTGCTGCGCGCGGGCGAGGGTGTGACCCAGGCCCTGGTGCTGCAGGGCAAGCCCATCGGCGAACCGGTTGTGCAGTACGGCCCCTTCGTGATGAACACCCGCGAAGAGATCGCTCAGGCGTACAGCGACTACCAGCGCACGGCGTTTGGCGGTTGGCCGTGGCCGCGCCATGACCCGGTCCACGGCGCCGAACCGCAGCGCTTTGCCCGCAGGCCCGACGGAACGATCGAGAAACCGGCCTAGCAGATGGTGGCCGAGCCCGCGGATTGTTTCAGCCCAAGGTCCTGGGCCTGTCGATGTGCGTGCGTTTCCGCAGCCAGGGGGTTGTCGCCGCTTGCGGATCAAAGGTAGCGTTCGCTCGCCGCCGCCGCGGCCTTGCGCAGCCATGCCCGAGTCCCCGTCCACTCCTCGCCCCCTGGTCATCGGTATCGCCGGAGGCACCGGCGCAGGCAAGACCACCATCGCGCGCACCGTGGTCGCCGAGCTGGCCGGTGAGTCGGTGGCGCTCATCGAGCACGACCACTACTACCGCGACCGGCCCGACCTGGAGTTCGAGGCGCGCGCGCTTTTGAACTACGACCACCCCGACAGCCTGGAAAGCGAACTGCTGGCCGATCATCTCGATACGCTGTGCCGCTGCGAGTCGATACAGCGACCGAACTACGACTTCACCTTGCACCGGCGCACCGACCACACCACACGCGTCGATCCGGCGCGGGTGGTGGTGGTCGAGGGCATCCTCATCTTCGCCGAGCCGGCGCTGCGCGAGCGTTTCGACGTCAAGGTGTTTGTCGACACGCCCGCCGACATCCGCGTGCTGCGCCGCATCCGCCGCGACATGGAGCGCCGCGCGCGCCAATTCGACGACATCCGCCGGCAGTACCTCAAGACGGTGCGGCCCATGCACGAGGCCTTCGTCGAGCCCTCGCGGCGCTTCGCCGACGTCATCATCCCGGAGGGCGGCAACAACAAGGTGGCGGTCGAGATGGTAGTTGAGCGGTTGCGCAAGGCCTTGCGCGGCTGAAGCGATCGCCGATTCGCGTTGATCGCCGGGAGGAAACGCGTAGAATCGCGGCCCTTTTCCTGGCCTCCGCGCCGAAGGACCCACCATGCACACCCAATCCCGCGCACACTCGGGGCAGTCGCTCGCCTATGGACCGCGCAACTATGCCTTTGCCGAATACACAACTGCACTGAACTGGACGGGCGGCGCCTTCCGGCCAGGGGCGACCGGCAAGTCGCTCCCGGTCGACAACCCCCGCCACGGCAAGGCAATGGGCCAGGTCACGCTGTCGGATGGGCACGACATGCAGGCCGCGGTCGAGGCGGCCCAGGCGGCCTGGCCTGGTTGGCGCGCGACGCCGATCAAAGAGCGCGCCCAGGTCATGTACCGGCTCAAGGCCTTGCTGGAGCGGGACCTGGACGAGCTGTGCTGGCTGCTCAGCGCCGAGAACGGCAAGACCTATGCGGAGGCCAAGGGCGACATCGAAAAAGGCATCGAATGCATTGAGTTCGCCTGCTCGCTGCCCAACCTCGCCGCTGGCGGCCAAATCGACGTCAGCCGCGGCGTCAACTGCCAGGTCAGCTACGAACCGCTGGGCATTGTCGGCGGCGTGGTGCCGTTCAACTTTCCGGTGATGGTGCCGTTGTGGATGATCCCCAACGCGCTGGTCGCCGGCAACTGCTTCATCCTCAAGCCGAGCGAGGTCGTGCCCTACGGCGCGATGCGGTTGGCGAAGTACCTGCAAGAGGCTGGCCTGCCCGACGGGGTGTTCCAAACCGTCAACGGCCAGCAGGCCGCGGTGGAGGCGCTGGTCGACCACCCTGCGGTGCAGGCGGTCGGTTTCGTGGGCTCGACCAAGGTCGCGCGACTGCTGTATGCGCGCGGTTCAGCGCTCGGCAAGCGCATGTTGTGCCTGGGCGGCGCCAAGAACCACGTGCTCGTGGTGCCCGACGCCGACGTGGACCTGACGGCCGCCAACGTCGTCGCCAGTTCGTTCGGCTGCGCGGGGCAGCGCTGTATGGCCAGTTCACTGATGGTCGCGGTCGGCCCCACCCAGCGCATCATCGACGCCATGGTTGCGGTCGCGCGCAAGATCCGGCTGGGCGAGGACATGGGCGCGGTCATTTCTGCCGCAGCCAAAGCGCGCATAGAGGGCTACATCGCGGGCGCCGAGGCCGCGGGGGCCAAGGTGCTGGTCGACGGCCGCGGCGCCACGGTCGCGGGCTGCGAGGCCGGCAACTGGGTCGGCCCAACCGTGCTCGATCACGTGCGGCCCGACATGCCTGCAGCCTGCGACGAGATTTTCGGCCCTGTGCTGTCAATCGTGCGCACCCGGACGCTGGACGAGGCGATCCAGGTCGAGAACGCCAACGCCTACGGCAACGGTGCAGCGATTTTCACCACCAGCGGCGCGGTGGCGCGGTACGCGGTCGAACGCCTGGAGTCGGGCATGGTCGGCATCAACATCGGCGTGCCGGTGCCGCGCGAGCCGTTCAGCTTCGGCGGGTTTGCAGACAGCAAGTTCGGCCACGGCGATCTGACGGGCCTGGACGGCTATCGCTTCTGGTCGCGGCCCAAGAAGGTCACGAGCAAGTGGGCGATCCAGGCCGACCAGAACTGGATGAACTGACGCTTCAGCGTTTCGACAGCGCCTGCAGCGCGCCAACTGCTTGCGCCGACACCTTGCCCGCCAGCGCATGTTCGTCCCACTGCAGCACGGCGCCGGCCAGCAGCTTTTCGCGGTACTCCTGGCGCTCGCGCTTGGCGACGTCGCGACACAGGTCCAGGCGCAGCTCGCGTTGCGCTTCGATGACCTGAGGATCGACGCTGGCGGACGCATCGCGCGGCAGGCCCAGAGCCAGAGGTTGGCGCGCGGCCACCGTGAAGACTGCGATCTCGTCCTCGGTGTCAACCGGTCCGACGATGTCGCCGAGCCGGGCCTGGGCGGCGGTGCGCTCGACCGCGGGATCGGCGCGGCGGAAGGGTGCCTTCTCGAAGCCCGCCACCCCCGTCTGCCAGAAACTGTAGCGCAGCAGTTGCAGCTTGGCACCCGCGGCCTGGGCTTGGGCGACTACTTCTTCGAACGCTGGCACGTGTCTGTCGCGCAGGGGCGAATGGGCGAGTTGGACTGCGGTGGCGTCCGCGGCGGCGCCCATCGCGGGCAGGTCTGCGAATGCCTTGCGCAACTGCCCGGCGAGCGCCTGGACGGCCGGTCGCGCGGCGCCGAGGCACGCCTCTTTTTCGGCCAGCGCACACGGCGGCTCGGGGCAGCATCGCGTCTGCACCTGCCACACCGTCCAGCCGGGCGGGTGCTTGTAGCGCGCCAGGTTTTGCAGGTAGGCGAGGCGAATCTCGTCGTCGGTCAGCGCGCAACCGCGGCGCTCGTTCCACACGCTGGCCAGGAAACGATCGGCGGCCTGCGCGGTGGTCTCCGTCGCGGCGGGCGCTTGGCCGACGACCTGCATTTCGCGCACCACGAGCACGTCCGAGGCGGCCAGGGCCAGCGCGCGGACCTCGGCCTGGTCCTCACCGCGCAACTCCCGCAGCCGCTCGGACAGCTGCGACCAGCGCAAAACGCCGAGATCGACCTTGGCGACAACGGGATCGCCTTCGCCGGGAACGGGGACGTCGGCCGGCGCGGGGACCCGGGCGCGCCCGCACGCCATGGCCACGGCCAGGACCGCGATCCAGCGCGTGCGGACCATGGCCTACCGGCCGCCCATCAGCTTGCACATGAGCGCCTTTTGGACGTGCAGGCGGTTCTCGGCCTGGTCAAAGATGATCGACTGCGGGCCGTCGCAGACGTCTGCGCTCACTTCTTCGCCGCGGTGGGCGGGCAGGCAGTGCATGAAGACGCAGCCGGGGTTGGCGCGCGCCATCATCGCCGCGTCGACGATGTAGCCGTCGAAGTCGCGCAGGCGTTTGGCGTGCTCTTCTTCCTGTCCCATCGACGCCCACACGTCGGTATAGATGCAGTCGGCACCCATCACGCCGCGCTCGCGATCATCGGTGACGGCCATGCGGGCGCCGGTCTGCGCCGCCAGCCGTTGGCACCGGTCGACGATGGCCGGGTCGGGCCAGTAGCCGTGGGGCGCGACGACAGTCACGTGCATGCCGAGCGCGGCGCCGGTGTCGAGCAACGAATGCGCCATGTTGTTGCCGTCGCCCACGTACACCAGGGTCTTGCCGCGCAGCACGTCGGGGTCGAAGGTGCCGGCGGGGTTCCACTTTTCGACCAGGGTCTGGGCATCGCACAGGGTCTGGCAGGGGTGTTCCAGGTCCGAAAGGCCATTGATCACGGGGACCGAGGCCCATCGCGCAAGTTCCTCGACCGTGTCGTGGCCGTAGACGCGCGCCATGATGCCGTTGCAGTAGCGCGACAGCACCCTGGCGGTGTCGGCAATCGTCTCGCCGCGACCGATCTGGATGTCAGCAGAGCTGAGAAACAGCGCGTGACCGCCCAACTGCACCATGCCGACCTCGAAACTGACGCGGGTCCGCGTCGACTTCTTCTGGAAGATCATGGCCAGCGTCTGGCCCTGCAGCGCGGTCCGAAAGCGGTCGGGCGCGCGCTTGATGTCGTTGGCCAGGACGAGGACCTCGCGCACTTCGCTTGGCGTGAGATCGGTGACGGAGAGAAAGTGCTTGAACGGCATGGATGTTCCAAACCCGCGCGGGAGTTGCCGACCGGGGCCGGCGGCGCGCAGGGCGCGGGTTTTCGCCGTTTCGCGGCCTGGGGTCAAGACGAGGCCGCACTTTGCGTCTAAACTGCCCGCCCTCCTGCTGCCTGCCACAAGGATCTCCCGATGCCAGCCGCCACCAGCCAGACTGCCGCACAGGAGCGCGCCTACGTCCGCAATGCTACCGCCAAGGACGGCGACGCGTTCGTGCAGCACCTGCGCACCAAAGGCTTTGTGGACCCGAGTTTCGTGCAGACCTGGGGCGCCGTGACCGAGGTGTTGGCGCGCAAGCCCTTTGGACCCAAGGTGCTCGACCTCGGGTGCGGCCCGGGGTGGACCTCGATCTTTCTGGCAGCCCGCGGCCTGGACGTCACTGCCACGGACCTCAGCACCGACATGCTGGCCATCGCCGCCGACAACGCGGCGCGCATGGGCGTGAAGGTGAGGCTGTGCGAGGCCGACATGCAGGCGGGATTCGACGTCGGCCGCGATTTCGACAGCGTGCTCATCTACGACGCGTTGCACCATTGCCAGGACGAAACGGCGGTGCTGCGCCACGCGTGCGCGGCCCTGCGCCCGGGTGGTGGCATCCTGCTGGTCGAACCAGACTGGTTCCACGAATACGGCCGATCGGCGCGCCACGATCGGCAGCACTACGGCACCACGGAGCGCGGCATGGGCTGGGGACGCATGACGCGGGCGCTGCAGCGGGCCGGCTTCGTCGGCGCCGAACGCTTCTACAGCAGCCAGGGCACGTTTGGGCGATCGGCGCTGCAGCGCATCAAGGCGGTGGTGGTGGCGGCGCTTACGGTGACCAGCGGCTTCCCACACCGCAGCGTCATCGGTTTCGCCAGAAAACCCGAGTAGTTTGCCGAGGCGGGTTGCAAGTGCGCCGCCCGTGCCTATCTTGCCGACCTTGCGCCCGGTCCGGGGCGCGGCCAAGGACCGCCATGACCTCGTTCCAAGATCACCTCGCGCGCGTCAAGGCCCGCATCCGGGAAGTGTCGCCCGAGGAGGTCGCCGCGAACCTCAAGTCTGGCGCGCCCATGGTGCTGGTCGACGTCCGCGAGCGCGACGAAATCGAAAACGGCTTTCTGCCGACCGCCAACCTGCTCGGCCGCGGCCACCTGGAGGCCAAAATCGCCAGCGTCGCCCACGTGGCAGACGCGCCCATCGTGGTGTACTGCGCAGGCGGCGTGCGCTCGGCGATGGCAGCGGCCGCGCTGCAAGACATGGGCTACACCCATGTGCGCTCGATGGCCGGCGGTTTCACGCGGTGGGCGCGCGCCGGGCTGCCGGTCAAGACGCGCAAGTCGCTGACGCAGAGCCAAACCGCCCGCTACTCGCGGCACCTGCTGATGCCCGAGGTCGGCGAGGAGGGTCAGCTCAAGCTGCTCGACGCCAAGGTGTTGCTCATCGGCGCGGGAGGGCTGGGGTCGCCGGCTGCGGTGTATCTGGCGGCCGCAGGGGTGGGCACGCTCGGTCTGGTCGACGGCGATGCGGTGGACATGTCGAACCTGCAGCGCCAGATCTTGCACGCGGAAGACCGCGTCGGCATGCCCAAAGTAGAGTCGGCGCTCAAGATGCTGCGCGGCATCAACAGCGACATCGACATCCGCACCTACGCGACGCGCATTGACAGCGGCAACGTGCTCGACATCTTCAAGGACTACGACATCATCGTCGACGGCTGCGACAATTTTCCCACCCGCTACCTGGTCAACGACGCGTGCTACATGCTCGGCAAGACCAACGTGCACGGATCGATCTTTCGCTTCGAGGGTCAGGTCACGGTGTTCAAGCCGGGCACCGACGGGCCGTGCTACCGGTGCCTGTACCCTGAGCCGCCGCCGCCCGGCATGGCGCCCAGTTGCGCCGAGGCGGGCGTGCTCGGCGTGCTGCCTGGCATCATCGGCGTCGCCCAGGCCATTGAGGTCGTCAAGGTGGCGCTCGACATCGGCAAGCCGCTGGTGGGCCGGCTGCTGACCTTCGACGCGCTGCAGATGAAGTTCCGCGACCTCAAGATCCGCCGCGACCCCGATTGCCCGCTGTGCGGCGAACAACCGACGATCAAGGAACTCATCGACTACGAGCTTTTTTGCTCGATGTCGAAGGATTGATCGGCATTGCATCGACGGCCTCGGCCCGCAGCAGCGCGCTGACCCGTGCGCACACGTCGGCGACACGCACCGGGGCGCCGTTGGCCGCGTCGCGCCAAAAGGCTGAACTGGCGCAGAGCCTCGCCAGGTGCCCGCTCAATGCGTCTGGGTCGAACGCATAGGCGAGGGGCGCAGCCCGCAGCGCCGTGATCTGCCGCCATGGCGAGCGGTCCGCCATCGCGGCCTTCACCCATCCGCGGGCAGCAGCGGGCGAAAGGCGCGCTGCGGCCACTTGGGCCTCGGCTGCCACGGCCAGATCGCGATCGGCGGCCAGCCTCTGCCACAACGGCAGCAGTTGCACGAAACCTGCGTTGCCCAGGCGGCGCGCGATGGCCACGCGCAGGGCCGGAGACCCCTTGGCGTCTGCCAACCATTGCACCGTGCGGTTGAGCGGCGCACTGGCCGTGGTCGCTTCAGCGAGGTCCAGGGCGCCGTGCGCAGCCATGGCCACGACGCGCGCGTCGGGATGGTGCAATGCATCCAGGGCAAAGTGGACCGGCGTATCGCAACCCGTCGCGAAATCGAACTGCACGATCGCCTGAGCCAGTTCGACCGACGTGCGCGCATCGAGCGTCGGCAGAAAGGCGTAGAGGCGCGGATGGCGTTCGGCCAGCACAGCCGCCGCGCGCACGGCGGCCACGGCCACGCGTGGGTCCTTGTCCTGCACGGCAAGACGCGCCAGCGCCGGACCGTCGGGTTGCCCGAACAGCCCGTCCAGCGCACCTTCGAGTGCCTGACCGGGCGGGGGTTGCTTGCGCAGTCGGCCCAGTTCGGCCTTGCCCAGGACCGTGGGCGGCCGGAACACGGCGTCCTGCGCCAGGGGCACACGTTGCAGCTCTGCCGCCATTCGGGCGAAATCGCACAGTGGGCGCAATCGGGCCGGCTGGTTGGCGCGGCCCGCCGGCACCAAATCTCGCAGCGTTGCGCGGGGATCACTTGCCGCCGCGTACACAGGCGCAGAGCCGCAAACCGCAACGCTGCATCCGAGCGCAACCAGCGAACGGACGGTCAGGGCAAAAAGTCTGACAATCTCGCGATCCACCCTTATTCTCGCCGCACGCCGAGCCCACGGTGTGCCGGCGCCAGTATGCCATGCCACCTCCCGAGCCGCCCACCGCGCCCCCTGCGCAGCCCTTTGGCTGGCAACCGCTGTTCTTCAAGGCCCTGGTGCTCGGCGGATCGCTGGTGGGCATGCTGTGGCTCATCGCGCGCCTGCGGGTGGTGACGGCGCCGATCCTCATCGGCTTCTTCGTGGCGTACGCGCTGAACCCCTTGGTCGTCCGCTTGCAGCGGTGGCGGGTGCCGCCGATCCTGGCGCTGACGGTGCCGGTGCTGCTGGTGGCAGCGCTGCTCGCCGTGTTCGTCCTGGTGGTGCTGCCATCGATGGCCGAGCAGTTCATCCGCGCCAGCCAGCACACCCCGGCGCGCATCTACAACTACCTGCTGCGCATCGACCCGTGGACGCTGGCCCACCTGGGCCAGAAGGCCAGTGATCTCGTACCCTACCAGGACCTTTCGGGCATGGTCCAGGCCTTGGCGCGCGCAGTCATCGGCCCGGCCCAGTCGTTGGTGACGGCCCTGTTGTCCAGCGCCCGCGACGTATTGCTGGCCACTGGCAAGCTGCTGCTGGTGGTGGTGGTCGCCTTCTTCCTGCTCGACGACTACGAGCGCACGGTGCAGATCGCTGGCAACCTGGTGCCGCGCCGGCACCTCGCCGAGGTCACCCGCATTGTGCGCCGCATCGACGATGTGATGGCGGGTTTCGTCCGCGGCCAACTGCTGCTGCTGGCGCTGGCCACGACGTGGCTGACCGGTTCGATGGCCGCGCTCGACGTGCCTTTCTGGCTGGTGATGGGCCCGATTGCGGCGGTCGTGTACCTTGTGCCGTACGTCGGAGTGCTGACCGGTCTGGCGATCACGGTCCTATTGCAATTGCTGGGCGGCGAACCAGGGTGGCACGTAGCGGGACTCGCGTTGGCATTTGCGGCCTTCTACACCGCCGACCTGCTGTTCATCACGCCGCGCATCATCGGCAACCGCGTCGGCCTGCCGCCGCTTGCGGTGCTGCTCGGGATCATTGCGTTTGGCGAGCTTTTCGGCGTAATTGGGGTGTTGCTCGCCGTCCCGCTGCTGGCTTGCGGGCGCATCCTGCTGCTGGAGGCCGTGGCGCGCTATCGCTTGACTGCAGCCTATCTCGGCGCCGAGACCACCGAGGCCGCTGACCCGTCCCCCGCACCGGAGCCGCGATGACCAAGAACCCGAGCATGCCGATGATGGCGCCGAACCTGCCGCCGCCCCCTCCGCCGGGTCCGGCGCCAGTGACGGCCGTGGCCCCGCGGCTGTTTCGCGTTACCGCACACGATCTGAACAACCGGCCGGCGTGGGCCAACCTGGAGATGTTCCGGTCGATGTCGCTGCCGGCCGTGGTGCAGTTGCGCGCGGCCGTGGAGGGCATCGAGTTCGAGCCCGGCCAGATCATCATTCGCCAAAACGACGAAGGCGATGAGATGTTCCTGCTCGACGTGGGCTCGGTGCGGGTCAGTGTCCGCGGCCACATGCACGACACCCACTTCGAGCGCGTGCTCAGTGCCCCGGCGGTGTTCGGAGAAATGGCGCTGGTCATCGCCACACCGCGATCGGCCACGGTCACCGCCGAATCCAAGGTGCGGTGCCTGCGCTTGGGCCGTGCGGCGTTCAACGAACTCATCCGCAAGCACCCGCCGGTGGGCGAGTTCCTGACGCGGGCCGTCGGCGAAAGGCTGTTGGAGTCCAGTTCCATCCAGCACGTCGGCAAATACCGCGTGGTGGGCCGGCTCGGGGCCGGTGCCGTCGCGACGGTGTTCGAGGCCATCCACCCGGGATTGCAGCGCACGGTGGCGCTCAAGATGCTCGGCCACTCGCTGGCCAGCAACCTGGCGTTCCTCGACCAGTTCCAGCGCGAGGCGCAGCTCATCGCCAACTTCAACCACGACCACATCGTGCGGGTGTACGACACCGAAAAAGCCTACGGCACCCAGTTCATCGTCATGGAGAAGCTGACCGGACTGACGCTCGACGACATCGTGCAGCACGGCCAACACCTGGCGTGGGGCACGGTGCGACGCATCCTGCGCGAGGTGGCTGGGGCGCTGGCCTATTCGCACAACTTGGGGCTGCTGCATCGCGATGTCAAACCGAGCAACGTGTTCCTGACCGAGGAGGATCGTCGGGTCAAGCTGTTGGACTTCGGCATCGCCATCGCCCAGGATGCGTCGGCGGCGCGGCCGGGCGAGCAGCTTTTCGGCACGCCCTACTACATGAGCCCCGAGCAGATCCTCGGCCAGAAGCTCGATGGCCGCAGCGATCTGTATTCGCTCGGCATCCTGGCCTACGAACTGATGACCCGCGAGGTGCCGTTCGACGCCGACACCATCGACGAACTGCTCAACCGGCACTTGAACGCCCCGACGCCGGATCCGCGCGAAATCGTGCCGGACGCACCGCCCGACTTGTGTGAATTCGTCAGGATCGCCACGGAGAAGCGGGCACGGGACCGCTTTGCAAGCTGCGCGGCGGCCGTGGACTTCTTGAAACTTGCCAACGAGTTGCCAGTAGTGCGCAGCATTGAGCTGACCACGCTCGCCATCAGCTACCACCCGAGCCGGCGGGCGCGTGTGCAACGGGCGATCGAGGTGCTGCGCGAAGAGCTGGCAGGTCTGGACGGCGTGGCCATCCTGCATGCCCACCAGATGAGCGAAGCGCTGCCCAAGGAGTAGCCGATGGCCGGAGACGCGCCCGCGGTGTCGCACCCGCCTTTGAATTTCGCCCAGTGGATCGACGCGCACCGCCCGCTGTTGCGGCCTCCGGTCGGCAATGCCCAGGTGTGGCCCGACCGCGAGTTCATGGTCACCGTCGTCGGCGGCCCCAATGCGCGCAGCGACTTCCACATCAACGAAGGCGAGGAGTTTTTCTACCAACTGGAAGGCGAGGTCACCCTGCTGACCCTGCAGGGCGGACAGCGCGTGCCGATCGTGCTGCAACAGGGCGACATCTTCCTGCTGCCGGCCAACGTACCACATTCACCACAGCGACCCGCCGGCACCGTGGGCCTGGTATTGGAGCGGCGAAGGCTGCCCCACGAAATCGACCAGTTCCTGTGGATCTGCGACCGCTGCGACGCCGAACTGCACCGCGAGCGGCTGCACCTGACCGACATCGTGAGCCAACTGCCGCCGGCCTTCGACCGCTACTGGTCGAGCCCGGACACGACCTGCAAGGCGTGCGGACACTTGCACAGCAGGGCTCGATAGCGGTGCGCCCCGGCGTGCTTTGGGCTAGACTGCGCGCCGCGCTGTTCTCGGGCGCGCAGCAGACGGCGATGGCAGCCACGGTTCCAACGAAGGCGGCGAGGTGGGCGGCGGTGGCGCTGGCGACGGGGCTCGCGGCGTGCAGCGCGTCCATGCAGACCAGCGGCAAGCCCGCGCCCGCAAGGCCCGCGGCAGAACCGGCGGCGCCGACTCCAGAGGAAGAAGTCGCTTCGGCTCGGGAAGCCGTAGAGCGGGCGCCTCAGGGCCCGGACGCCGATCGCGCCCAGGCTAGATTGGCAGAGGCGATTCAGAAGGCGCTGAAGTTTCACGTGTCCCGCGCCGATCAGGCGCTCGCGGGCCTTGACCTCGGCGAGGCGGAGGCCGAGATCATCGCCGCAGCCGCGCTGGACCCGGGCGACGGCCGCGTGGTCGAGCTGCGGGGCAAGGCCGCGGAAGTGCGCAGCCAGTGCACGTTGGCCATCGGGCAAGTACGGGGATTGCTGGCGCGCCTCAAGCCGATGGCCCCGCGCCCACAAGACGCATCGCTCTGGCAGGAGTTGGCCGAGGCCTTGACGTTGCTTGGTCAATGGGCGTCGGCCTTTCCAGAGTCGGCGTCGCTGCGTGCCGATGCGGCGCCGTTGTTGGCGGGATGGCAAGCCTTTCTGGGCGAGGCGGCGTTCTCGTCCGGCGACGCAGCAACCGCAGACAAGCACGCGACCGCGGGCGCGGCGTGGAAGCCCGACCACCCAGCGATCGTCGCCCTGCGCGCCCGGTTGGCGGCGGTCGGCGAGGTGGTCGGAGCGCGTTCCCGGGTGAAATCGGCGTTGGAGGCCGGGCAGTTCGAGGTCGCGGTGCGGGCCGCAGACGAGGCGCTGGCCGTACATCCGGCCGATGCCGAACTGCTGGCACTGCGCGCGGCGGCTGGCCAGAAGGCGGCACAGGTCCACGTCGAGGTCGCCAAGGCCGCGCTCAAGGCCGGCCAGGTGGCTCAGTGTGCGGCTGCTGTGGCTGCGGCGCGGCAACTGGCCAGGGGCGACGCGGCGCTGGCCAAGATCCTGGACGGGCTGACGCGTGAGTTCAGCAAGAAAGTCGAGAAATCCCTCGGCAGCCGGGTCGCGGCGCTGGCGAGCCGGGGCCTGACCGGGGCGGCCTGGATCCACGGGTTGGCGCTGCAGGCCGTCCTCGGCGCCGACGCCAAACGCGATGCGCGCATCGCCAAACTGGACGCAGAGTTGTCCATGGCGGCGCGCTATCTGCTGGCGGTAGATGTGGCTGCCTTGCCCAAGGACCAAGCCAAGGAATTGCCGGCCGCAATGCCCGGCCAGGTCGCGAGCGCCAGCCAGATTGCGGTACGCCAGGCGCTGACGGCTCCTGACCTCGTCGCACTGGGTCTCGCAGTCGTCCTCAAAGGTCCGGCCGACGCCGCCGTCCGCATGGCATGGCCGGCTTGGCGCATGGCCCGGCGCCAGGAGCAAGAAACGCGCAAGAAGGACTACCTTGATCACACCGACACCGTGCACAACCCGGCGTGGGACGAGGCGCAGGCCCGTCAGGTCGCCACGATGGCCAAGATGAACGCAGCCAACGACGAACTGCGGCCCGTCATCGAAGAGGTCAACGCGTCCGAGGGCAAGCTAGGCGAGTTGCAGAACCAATTGGCGGAAATCCAAAAGAAGATCGCGGCCGACGACGCCGATTTCTACCGCGATCGGCCCAAGCCTTGCCCCGACGGCACCGCGCGCTGCCCGGAATCGTGGGCGAACAAGCGCTGGAAGGCCAACCTGGACTACTACGTGCGGCGCATCGACGAAGAGAACAAGAAACTCGAAGCCCTGGTGCCCAAGCTCAATCGCCTGCAAGCGACAGCCGATGCCGCGCGCAAGGCCTACGACACGTCGGTGGACGCGCTGGAGCGCACCCCGCGCAACGTGCCCAAGGAGGTCTGGCTGCCCTACACCTACGAGGTCACGCGCCATGTGGTCGAGATCAAAGCCCGCGCCGACTTCCAGCTGTGGCAAGGCGCCGGCAAGGCGGCCGCGCTCGCACACCAGTCGGCGCCGGCCCTGGACGAGGTGCGCCAGGATTTCACCAGCGGTACGGTCATCGTCAAGGGGCAATTGCTCGAGCCCCAACACGCTTCGAAGCTGCCGGAAGACGCGACGTTGGTCGCCGAGGTGGTTTCGCGGGTCTTGGCCTCGGCGCTGGACGAGGTCAAGCAACGGGTGGCACACCACGGCGAGCGCTGGATCGCCAAGAGCGAGGCGGCAAAGGGCGACGACGAGCGCGTCCACTACCTCGTGTTGGCGTGGCGGGCCCGCGGTGCGCTTCCGGCAGAGCGCCGCGAGGTGGTGGCCCGGCGCTTGCGCGACATCGCGGGATTCGACGCCAAGACGGCCACGGTCGATGTCGGCCGACTGGAATTGGGCAAGTAGCCCTGACCCCAGCACCCCTTGCTCAGCCGAGGAACATCGTGACGCCGCCGCGCTTTGCGCATTTTCCTGCGTTGACGTTCGACGATGTGCTGCTGGTGCCGGCCGCCAGCGAGGTCTTGCCGCACACGGCGCAACTGCGCACGCAGCTGACCCGCAGGCTCTCGCTGCCAACGCCACTGCTCGCCGCGGCCATGGACACCGTCTCTGAGGCCGCGATGGCCATCGCGCTCGGGCGCTTGGGAGCCGCCGCGGTGATCCACAAGAACTGGTCGGTGGCCGAACAAGCCGGCGCGGTCGGCGACGTCAAGGCGGCCGCGGTCGGTGACGGTGCAGCGTTGGGGCGCGACGGCAGGATGTTGGCCTTGGCCGCGGTCGGAGTGGGCGAGGACGCCTTGACGCGCGCCCTGGCGCTGGTGGCGGCCGGCGTGGACGCCCTGGTCGTCGATACCGCTCATGGCCATTCGCGCGGTGTGTTGGCCTTCGTTGCGCAGCTGCGAAGCGCATGCCCCGAGGTCGAGATCATCGCCGGCAACGTGGCCACCGCCGAGGCAACCCGCGCGCTCGCTGAAGCCGGGGCCGATGCGGTCAAGGTCGGCGTGGGACCGGGATCCATCTGCACGACGCGCATCGTCGCCGGCATCGGAGTGCCGCAGGTGACGGCGGTGCTCGATTGCGGCGAGGTCGGCCGCGAGCTCGGCGTGCCCGTCATCGCCGATGGCGGCGTGCGCTTCAGCGGCGACATCGTCAAGGCCCTGGCTGCAGGCGCGTCGACAGTGATGCTCGGCTCGCTTTTCGCGGGCTGCGACGAATCTCCGGGCGAACTGGTCCACAAGGCCGGCCGGGCGTACAAGCGCTACCGCGGCATGGGCAGTGTCGGCGCCATGCAGCGCGGCAGCAAGGACCGGTACTTCCAAGGCAGCGTGCGCGACCCCGGCAAGCTCGTGGCCGAAGGCGTCGCGGGCGCCGTACCGTGCAAGGGCCCGGTGGCCGACGTGGTGCACCAACTGCTGGGCGGCCTGCGCGCGGGCATGGGCTACACCGGTTCAGCGACCGTCGCCGATCTGTGGGGCGCGCGCTTCGTGCGCATCACTGGGGCTGGCCTGACCGAGAGCCATGTGCACGACTTGGCGCTGGTCGGCGAGGATCCGGGCACGAACTGACCCGATCCCGACGCACCCATTGTCCATGGCCCTGTTTCCGTTACTGATATTGCCGAACTCGCGTTTCTAGTGTGCGCCGTGGCGCGCCACGCACCCTCCAGCCGACAATCCTACGTGATTTCAATGAGTTGAACGATCCCCCCCATTGTTCAAGTCCTTGATTTTCAATAATCCTTGCATCTCCGTCGTGCGCGCAGTTGACGCGCCCGGCGAGGCTTTGGTGGACGCCCACAGATACACGCACGATTTCAACGCCCTGAACAAAGGGTGCGTCCGATCCGACCGTCTGCTAGACTACGCAACCCGCCGCCTCGCCCCCAGCCAGACTGCGCCACCTGACGGAAGCCGAAAAGCCAATGAACGACCTGCCTGCCGCCCAACCCGATGCTGCCGCCGATCGGGGCGAACCGGGGTCGCTGCTCGCCCAGATGGCGCAAGGCGTCGATTTCGCCAACAACCGCGTCCCAGATGACGAAACGCGCACACAACGGCTGCACAGGCTGCGACACTCGGCGGCGCACGTGATGGCCGAGGCCGTGCTGCAGATGTTTCCAGAGGCGCGGTTCGGAGCGGGCCCGGCGGTCGAAAACGGCTTCTACTACGACATCGAGTTGCCGAGGTCGCTGGTGCCCGCCGATCTGGACGAGATCGAGCGCCGCATGAAAAAACTCATCAAACGGGGATGGCCGTTCCAGGTTGCCCAGGTGCCGCTGACCGACGCTCGACAGTTGTTCTCGGGCGCGGGCCAACGCTTCAAGGTCGAGATCCTCGACAAGATCGCGGCGCGCGGCGAGGCCACTGCCTGCCTGTATCGCCAGAACCAGTTCGTCGACCTGTGCGCCGGCCCCCACGTGTCGAGCACAGGCAAGCTCAAGTACTTCAAGCTGACCAAACTCGGAGCGGCGTACTGGCAGAACAACGCGGGCAATCCGATGTTGCAGCGCGTGTACGGCACGGCATGGGAAACGCAGGAGGATCTGGACGCCTACCTGCTCTTTCTGGAAGAGGCCAAGAAGCGCAACCACAAGCGACTCGGCGAGCAACTGGACCTATTCCACTTCCACCCTGAGGCCCCGGGCGCCGCGTTCTGGACACCGCGCGGCTTCGCAGTGCTGCAAACGCTGCTCGGCTACTGGCGCGAACAGCAGCGGCGGCGCGGCTACCAGGAGATCTTCAACCCGATGCTCTACAAGAAGGACCTGTACATTCGCAGCGGCCACTACACGCACTACAAAGACGACATGTTCATCATCCACCAGGAGGACACGGAGTATTGCCTCAAGCCGATGAACTGCCCCGACACGTTCCTGTACTACACGTCCAAAAAGCGCAGCTTCCGCGAACTGCCGCTGCGCGTAGCCGAAGGCGGCATTCTGCATCGCAACGAGGTAGCAGGCGCGCTCAACGGGCTGTTCCGGGTGCGGCAGTTCATGCAGGACGATGCGCACATCTTCGTGATGCCGGAGCAGGTCGAATCCGAGATCTTCGAGGTGCTCGACATCGTGCGCGAGGTGTACGCGCTTTTCGGCATGACGTGGTCGCTCACGCTGTCGACGCGACCCGCGAGCTTCATGGGCGAGGCCGTGCTGTGGGACCGGGCTGAGGCGGACCTCAAGGCGGCGCTCGACAAGACCGGCGAACGCTATGCGCTGGATCCGGGCGGCGGCGCGTTCTACGGTCCCAAGATCGATATCCGCATCGACGACTGCCTCGGCCGCAAGTGGCAGTGCGCGACGATCCAACTCGACTTCCAGCAACCGATCAACTTCGACATGAAGTACACGGCCAGCGACAACACGCCGCACCGGCCGATCGTCATCCACCGTGCGGTCTTTGGCAGTTTTGAGCGTTTCATCGGGGTGCTGCTCGAACACACGGGCGGCGCGCTGCCGACCTGGCTGAGTCCAGTGCAGGCCGTCGTGGTGCCGATCAGCGACAAGTCGCTGGACTATGCTTGGCAGGTGGCCAGGCGTCTGCAATCCGCCGGCCTGCGTGTCGAAGTGGACGAGCGCAGCGAGAAGATGGGCTACAAGATTCGCGAGGCCGAACTGCTCAAAACGCCGTACATGCTGGTCGTCGGCGAAAAGGAGGCCGAGACCGGGACGGTGTCGGTACGCACCTACAGGGACGGCGCGCGCCCGCAATGCAGCGTCGAGGCGGTCGAGGCCGAACTGTGTGATGCGGTTGCCCGCCGGGTGTTCGACGTCGAGGTCAGGCCCCTGCGCACGTTCGACAGCGCGCCAGAGGTTGCTGCGGACAACGAATACTGAGTGGCGCGCAATGGACCTGCATTTCGATCACAAGCGATTCGAAGACCTGGGGCTGCGCGAGCTGTACGCGATCCTGCAGTTGCGCGACGAAGTCTTCGTGGTCGGCCAGAAGATCACCGCCGAGCCCGAGGTGGACGGCCTCGACCCGCAATGTGTCCACGTGATGGGCCGCAATGCGGCGGGCCGACTGGTGGCCACGGCAAGGCTGTTCGTGGACGAGCAGCCGATCGTCGTCGGCCGGGTCGCCGTCGCCATTTCAGCGCAGCGCCGCGGCGTCGGCACGCAGTTGATGCGCTATGTCCACACGGTGCTTTGCGATCGGCCCGCACGGCTGAGCGCCCAGGCCCACTTGGAATCGTGGTACGCGGCGCTGGGCTGGATTGCCTACGGCGAGCCGTACTTCGAGGCCAACATCCCGCACATCGGCATGAAGCGGCCGGGCAAGGCGTGACGGCACGGCGATGCTTTGCTTGCGCAGCAGGACCCAAGACGCATGGCTGCAGCGGGCCATCGGAGCGACGCGCGACATCCTGGTGGATCACGCCCACTGCGAGCGCAAGGCGGCCACCCAGGCGCTGATGCTCCTCGGGCGCTTCCCCGACGTGACGGCCCTGGTGGAGCCGCTTCTCGACCTGGCCCGGGAGGAACTCGAGCACTTCGAACTGGTGCTGGCGTTGCTGCAGCGCCGCGGTTGGACCATGGAATCGTTGGCTCCTAGCGGCTACCAAGCGCAGTTGCACGCGCTCTGCCGCAAGGCGATGCCTGGCAAGCTGGTGGACCTGCTCCTGGTCGCCGCGCTCATCGAGGCGCGCAGTTGCGAGCGGTTCAAGCTGCTGGCCGAGCACCACCCCGATGCCGAACTGCGCGACGCTTTTGGAGGCCTGCTCGCCGCCGAAGCCAGACACCACGCGGTTTTTGTGCGGCTCGCGGGACGGTTCGACGACGCCGAGGCCGTGCGTGTGCGCCTGGACGATTTGGCCAGTGCCGAGGTCGCCATTCTGGAGAGCATGCCGCCGCTGTCGCGCATTCATGCCTGAACGGGCACGCAGAACGAGCAGAACGCAGAACGCACCCCCCCATTGTTCAGATCCTTGATCGCACAGAGCTTTCTGTGTGTGCTCTGGGCCGCGACACGCTGCGCCGGCCAGGCAGTTGCGCGGCGCGCCGGCCCGCCCCATCCTGTGACCGTGGATGCCGTGCGTCGCCAATCCCGACTTGCCATGGTGCATCGCCTGCTGGCGCGAGGGACGTTGGCGCTGTCGTGCGCGGCGTGCGTCGAAACGCCTTCTCCGGCAGGCACTGCGGCCTCTGCGGCAAGCGACCCGTCGAGGGCGAAGGACGATCTTGCCGCAGCCGCGGCGGGACCAGACCAAGCCGAGGTGCCCGCGCCCGCCGTCGTTGCAGTGGATACGGCCGACCCGTGGAACGAGGCCGGCGGCGAAGCCCCGGCGGCAGACGACGCCGAAATGCTTGACGTGGCTGGACCCGACGGCGCGCCAGACGCTGCCGGCGACCTCGAACCGATCGATGCAACGGCGTTACCCCAGGACGGTACACCAGGCCAACCCGATGCGCTGCCGTTGGTCGCGGACGCTGGCCAGGCGGTCGGACCCGTGGATGCTGCGGCCGCGCCTCTGCAGCCTGGGTTGCAGGTCACGGTGCACGGCAGCCAAGCGGGCCTGGTCCACCTCCATGTCCTTGGCGTCACCGCGGCAGCGCTGGCCAATCCAGGTGTACCCGCCCTCAACGGCGTGGTGGTCTTGCATTCGGCGCCATCGGTGACTTTGCCGTGGACGGCCACGGTAGCAGTGCCGGCGGGAGGTTGGGGCATCGTCGCGGCCCTTGGCGCCGCATCGTTCGCCCAGACGAGCGTGACAGCGATGGGATTTGCGTGCGCGGGCAACGCACCGCAACTGGTGCAAAGCGATGGCACGTCGAGCGTGCCGCCAGCGGTCGCAGTCACGTTGACGGCCATGGCAGACCCGAAGGGCGGCGGGGTCGATTGCGGCGGCGCCGCGGCTGGCGGACCAAAAACGCAGACCGTGCTCCAGGCCGGCCCCGAAGTCTCGCCCCCCTCGACCCAAGCCGGCGGTGCGCACCTGCTGAGCGACGCCTTGCCCAAGCTCGCGTACCAGAACGCCAAGGGCGAAATCATCGACGTCCACAAGGCGCTTGCGGGCAAGCCCGGGGTCGTGGTGGTGGCGGCCCATGCGTGCCCGATGGCCCTGGTGGCGCTCTCCGGTCTGGCCGCGCTGGTCGAGCCGTGGGTGGCGCAGGGCAAGTTGGCTGTCGTCGCCATCGACCCGTGGGACAAGCCTGCGACCGTGCCCCAGATGGCGGTGCCCAAGGTCAGCTTTCCTGTGCTGTTCTCGCCGCTGACGACGGCCGACAGCCACGCCTACTCAGCCCTGCTGCAGGACACGCTCGCGCAACCGGCCAACAACGCCGCGCCCATGCCGCTCGTGTACGTTGTGGATGCCAAAGGGGTCATCGTCGATGCACGCCTCGGCTGGGAGCCGGCCGCGCTGCTTGACGCGCTCGCCAGCTTGGGTGTGACACCGTGACTGGACGCATCTCCCCGCTGGTTTTCGCGTGCGTCGCGTGTTCTGCCGTGGGGACCCAGTCGCCGTCTGGCGAGGCGGCCGACGCAGACGTGGGCCACGCCGCCGGGGACGCGAACCGCGCCGGAGAGGTCGCAACTTCGGACAGCGCTGAGGCCGCACTCGTCGATGCGCCACGGCGCACGGCCGACGCGGCCCTGACGCCCGACGCATTCGGCGACGGCGCGACCTTGGATGGGCCGGCGGTCGCCGATGGCGGACCGGGCGGCGCTGGCGACTCGGGCAGCGATGGTGCAGCGACAGACGACAGTGCAGGGGTGGTAGACGGGATGACCGCAACACCCTGCGCGGTGCCCGGCAAGGGCACGGGCACGTGCCAGCCCGTCGCCACCTGTCCAGGAACCGCCACCGCGGGTTTCTGCCCCGGCCCCAAGGACATCCAGTGCTGCACACCCAAGGCCGCTGCGGCGCAGTGTGACCCCGAGGCCAAGCCGCAGCCGAACGCCACCATGGGCGCAGCACCCGCGGGCCTCGGCAATTGCCCGGCCGGCATGGCCAAGCTGACCCAGGGCCTCACAAAGCCGTTTTGCATCGATCGATGGGAGGCGGCGCTGGAGGTCGAGACCGCAGCCGGATGGCAGCCGCATTCTCCGTACTGGAACCCGGCCAAGGAAAAGGTGCGCGCGGTCGCCAGGCCCGGCCAGGTGCCGCAGGGATACATCTCCGGCAAGCAAGCCGAGGGCGCGTGCAAGGCTGCAGGCAAGCGCCTGTGCAGCGACGCCGAGTGGCTGCGCGCGTGCAAGGGTCCCAACGGCACGACCTATCCGTACGGCCCGATCTTGCAGCCCAAACTGTGCAATGACAGCCGCGCCGTGCATCCAGCCGTCGAGTACTTCGGCACCGGCGCCGCTTGGATCTGGAGCCAGTTGGGCCATCCGTGCATCAACCAGTTGCCCGAGAGCGTCGCCAAGACCGGGGCGTTTGCTGGTTGCGCCAGCGCCGAGGGCCTCTTCGATCTCGTGGGCAACTTGCACGAGTGGACCTCCGACCCGGCCGGCACTTTTCGGGGCGGATTCTACGTCGATACCAAGCTCAACGGTCCCGGGTGCTTGTACGCGACCACCGCGCACGACATGGGCCACTGGGACTACTCGACCGGGTTTCGGTGTTGCGCGGACGCACCGTGAATTGAACGCGGCAGACGACGCATAAAATCGCAACGAGTTCATGGATCTGAACAATGGGGGGGGCGATTCTGCCGCCCTGCTCCCGCCCGAACGCGGCCGGCAGCTCGCGGCGAAAAAAGCCTTGACCCGAGCGCCAACCCGGCGCAAAATCGCGTCTTTGCCGCGGTGGCCGATTGGGGCGCCCCGCAGCGGGCCCGGTCGCCCACGCAGCCGGGTCAGCACGCAACCCTTCGCGCGCTGAACGCCTGTGGGCACAGGCAGCCGGCGCAAGCGAATCGCCCAGTCGGTCGGCGGCGGGCAGGTGAGGAACCATGCTGCTTTTCAACGGGCCACGAGCAGAGCGCTCGTGCAATTTCGGACCGCGTCATTGGGCCGCGTGGGGGCTGACGGCCCTGGTCTTCGGTGCCTGGGGCTGCGAGGCCGAGCAGGCCACCGAGGCCGGCGACGACCAGGAGCTGGTGAGCCAGACGGCGCTCGAGCGCGACCTCTCGTTCGAGGGCATGGTCTATGTAAGTGAAACTGCATCGGAATCCTCAATCCTCGACGCCGTGCGCAAGCAGACCCGCACCGTGTTCGGACCCCTGCGCACCGCCAACGTCAGCGTTGCCAAGCGCGAATTGGCCGACATCCAGATCGCCGCCACCAACAAGGAAGCAGTGTCCGTCGTCAACCCCAAGGCGGGCGCGGCGACCAAACTGCTGCGGGTCCGCTACAAGTTCACCGACAAGGGCATCGTGCCCAAGACCATGTCGCGCAAGAGCTCGCTCGCGCTCGGGGCGCTATGCGGCGACTACCAGGCGCAGTCGGACAAGGTGCTCAAGGACTGCACGGCCAACGACAAGCACGACCAGGATTTCCGCTTCGACCTCTGGTACGTGTTCAACCCGTCGCGCAACGCCTGCAAGACCGCGATGAACGGCGAGCAGAAGGCCATCGACGCGGTGAGGAAAGCCAAGGCCGTCAAGACCGGCCAGATCGTGCAGGAAGAGGTGGACCGCCTCTACTTGCCATTGACGGTGCGGCTCGCACCCGGCAAGTCGACCGCCGGGCAGATCTGGCCGGAATACCAGCGCTTGTGGGCGGGCGGCGTCGAGAAGGACAAGCTCGTCGTCGCGCTCGTCAACGGCGAGATCGATCACCCGGAGCCAGGACAAGCCCACCACGTCATCGACGACTCGGGCTACTTGGAGATGATGGAGCAGATGCAGACCATTCTTGCAGCGCGGCCCAGCCTCAAGATCGTGGCGACCGACCCGCCCAAGGATCTGAGCAGCTTCTCCGTCAATGGCAAGGCCGTCACCGGCGCCACTTTCCAGAAATTCGTGCAGTGGGAGCTCGATCGCAGCGAGTTTCCCGCTGGGTTCTCGTCGGCGGACCAGTTGGCGCTGCGCAAGGCGGTGGGCGAGGCGCTCATGAAGCGCTGGGTGACGCTCGAAGAAACCGTCACGGTCAAGATCGGCAGCGGTGCCCCGCGCAAAGTCACGCTGCGCATCAACCAGTTCTTCGGCGCCGGCGAGTCCAATGGGCCGCACAAGCGCGCCATCCAGAAATCGGACGTGGTTCTGTACAACGGCCACAGCTACATCGGCAGCGGCCCGTGGGACCCAGAGCTGTACACCGCCAGCGATTTTCCCAAGAGCTACCAGATCTTCTTTATCGACTCGTGCATCAGCTACAACTACTACAACCAGGACTACTTCAAGCTCAAGGTCAACGGCAGCAAGGATCTGGAGACCATCACCAATGGCCTCGAATCATTCTCGGGCGGATCGGGCGCCGGGCTCGGGCGCTTCCTGGTCGGCCTGCTGAGCGGAAAGCAGCCGAGCTACCTGGAATTGCTCAAGATGGCCGGCACCGAGGGCCCGGCCTACGACTGGGGCAAAGACGCGCTGCGCGTCGTCGACGGCGAAGCCGACAACACCTACAAGCCGACGACGACGCCCATCACGGTCACTGCGCCGTAGTCCCGCGCTCCGGCAGGGCAATCGCCGTTCGCGCTTGAATGGCGGGTGGAGCGGGCCTACCCTGCACCCGGCGCCCGACGGGGCGCGCGAGATGCCCATGTCCGAGCAGGTCCAGCCGCCAACCAATGACGCCCCGATTCAGCGCAAGAAAAGCTCGTGGGCACCGGTCGTCGTCGTCGTCGCGGTCGTGGGCATCGGCCTCGGCGTCGTCGGCACCAGCACGAGCGGCGGCGCGGGAATGTACAACTACACCCTGCAGCAACTGGCCGAGAACAAGTCAGACATCGGCAGGCGCGAAATCAAGGTCAGCGGCAAGGTGCGCAAGGGCAGCGTGCGCGGAGAGCCTGGCAGCGCCCAGTTCCGATTCGATCTCGAAGACGGCCAGGGCCACCAGTTGACTGTGGCCTATCCGAGGTTGCTGCCCGACCCGTTCGAAGAGGGCCGTGAAGCCATCGTGCAGGGCCGCCTGGACAACGGCGAACTCAGCGCATCGAACCTGACCGTCAAGTGCCCGAGCCGCTACGCTGACGCCCAGAACATGAGCGAGGCCGACCAGAAGAAGTACTACGACGAAGAGTACGCCAAGCACAAGGCGGCGCAGCCGGCGTCAAAATAGCGACCGAATGCGGGGCTTGAACCTACCCCCCCATTGTTCAGAACACTGAATTCGCTGCGAAAACTGAAGCGATAGCGATCACGGCTCGTAGCGATAGCCCCAGCCCCGCACGGTGATGATGTGGCGCGGGCGATCGGGCTCAGGCTCGACCCAACGGCGCAGGCGAACGATGAAGTTGTCGACGGTGCGCTCGGTCGGCGTGGCGTCCATACCCCACACCTCTTCGAGGATGTCGGCGCGCGACAGGGCCCGGCCGGGGTTCTTGTGCAACAAGGCGAGCAGCACGGCCTCCTTGTCCGACAGTTCTTGGATCAAGCCGTCGTGGGTGGTCAGAGCCCGCCGCTCCATGTTGACCGTGGCGAGGCCGATGCGCAGTTCCTGATCGGTCGGCACCTCAAGGCTGCCCTGGCTGCGGCGGATGTGCGCGCGAACCCGGGCGAGCAACTCCTTCATTTCGAAGGGTTTGCATAGGTAGTCGTCGGCGCCGTAGTCCAGGGCCTGGACCTTGCTGTCGGTCTCGTCGCGTGCGGTGAGCATCAGAATCGGCGTGCCGACCCCCAGCTTGCGCGCCTGCTTGGCGACGTCGATGCCGCTGATGCCGGGCAGGCCGATGTCGAGGAGCAGGCAATCAAAGCGCCCGCCGCGCAGCGTCTGCAACGCCGCCTCTCCCGAACGCTGCCAGTCGACCGCGTAGCCGTCCTGCTCCAGGTTCAGCCGCACCATCGTGCCGATGAGGTTGTCGTCTTCGACCAGCAAAACCCGCATGCAATCCTCGCCCGCCAGTCCGGCCGCGCCGGTGGCTGCTCGTCCTTGTGGCGGCGTGTGCACCCGCACCGCGCGGATTTCGGGGCCCCCGCGCACGCCTAGACCAGAGTGTAGGCCAAATCCGTGGACGGCAAAACGCCCTGCGTCACGCGAGCGTCACTCGCGTCTGCCGCGTTCGGGATGGGCGCGCAGCCAGTCGCGCAAACCGCGCAAGAGCGCGTGGTAGGTGCCTTGGCCCATCGCACGTTCGCCCTTGGCGGTGAAATGGCTGTAGTCGCTCCATCCCAGGCCCTGCTTGACCCAGCGGCCCATGCTGCCGTCGCCGCCCATTAGCGCCCTGGTGTCGAAGAAGAGGCAGTTGGACTCCTTGGCGACCCGCCGCTGCCAGCGAATGAGCTTGACGATGGCCGGGTCGCTGACGATGGCGCCTTTTTCGCGGAGGCCGTGGTCCGATGGGCCGAAAACCAGGCAGGCGACGTCGGTGCGGCCGGCCTTGAGCAGCGTCACCACGTCGTTCATGCGCTGCACGTAGGTCGCCTCAGCCAGCTTGTCCAGCCGCTCATTGCCGCCGTAGTTGACGATGACCGCGTCGGGCCGGCGCAGGGCCATGGTCGCCTGCAGGTGGACGGCGTCGGCGTTCTTCCAGCGCACGCCGCGGGCGCCGACCTCGCCCAAGCTGTCGTAGACGACGCCCCGTTCGCGCTCCAGGGCGATGCCGAAAACCCGCGCCCTGCCGGCCGCCAGTTTGACTTGGATGGCATGTGCGGCATCGGTGGAAGTCCAGGAGAATGCGAGATCGGTCGGTGCCGCGGGCGCAAAATCAGCTTTGGGCAGCGCCTTGCCGTCGAGGCGGGCTTGCCAGGTGCCGCGGCCCTTGGCGCGAAAGTACAGGTGGGCGCGCGACCATGGGCTTTTGGCGGTGGTGGTCCAGGCCACGGTCTCGCCGGGGCCGCCGTCGAGGCCCACTCCACCGTAGCCGTACGCGCCATCTCTGGCGTTGCCGTTCAAGAAGTTGACGAGCGACCAGCCTTCGGAAGGTGCGAGCGTCACGCCCTTGTGGCTGTACCACTCAGTCCGACCTTGCGGCAGGACGAAGCCGTGGCCACCGTCGCCGAAGCGCTTTTGCAGCAAGAGGCGCGTGACGTGGGTGATGCCGTCGTTGGCGATGTGCGAGTCGCCCCAGTGGCCCATGCGCACGTGGGTGCGCCGGCCGCGCGCAAGGTCGGCCAGGGCGCGGAAAAGCGGCGCGCCGTGTTCGAGGTCGCCTTCGAGCCACACAGCCTGGCCCTTGAGGGTCTCGTCGTCCACGGCCAAAGGGTCGTCACCGGTCGGCGCACTGGGCAAGCCAGTCGTCGCGTCGTCGGTTTCCGATGCCGATTTCGGCAGTTGCGCCGCCCCATGCACGCCTGCCATGCGGTCGAGTTCGGCGTCGTCCAGGTCGTCGTCGCCGTTCGCCTTGGGCGCCCCTGCTGTCGCAGGCAACATCTCAGCCGCGGGCGGGTCTTGCAGGGTCAGGGCGCGCACGAGCGGCGAGGGGTCCAGGCGCTCCCAATAGCGGTAGTCGTCCAGGCCGGGGATGACAGCGGGCACCTGGCTCGCCGACACCAGCACCACAACCGCTTGCAGCAACCGCAGCAAGGGCCCTTTGGGGAAGGCCGCCCCAGCCACCGCCTCGCCCGGCGCAGGGGCAAAGGCGTCGGACGCCACGCGGGCCACGCGGTCGCGCGCGCTGCGGTCGGTTGGGCTGGCAGGGTCGCTCGTCATCGGGTCAAAACTGGAAGTAGATGAAGGGCACGGCGTCGGTTTCGGCCACGAGCGCCATGCCGGCGGCCGCCGCGGACAGCACGCCACCCTGCGCATACCCAGGCAGGGCGATGAACCGAATGCGCAGTTGCTCCAGCCAGGCCGGCGGGGCGAAATGGACCGCGTAGCCGAGCGCCAGAACTGCCCAAGTGCCGCCGTCGATGCGCGCAAGCCCGGCGCCGTTGCTGAACAAGTGGCCGACCATGTCACCCGCGGCTTGCAAGGTGGGGCAACGGAACAAGATCCGCGCCAGCACCACGAAATGGAAGGTCAGGGCGATGCGCCACAGGTTGCTCGCCCACGGCAGCTGGTCGTGGGTCCAGCCTTTGGGCATCTTTCTGTGCTGGGTGCGGTTGACGGCAATGGCGACCCCGTGCAACAGGCCGTAGAGCACGAAGGTCCAGTTCGCGCCGTGCCAGAAGCCAATCAACGTCAGCGTAATCAAGGTGTTGCGATGCGCCAACCAGACGCTGCCCTTGCTGCCGCCGAGCGGGAAAAACACGTAGTGGCGCAGCCACGTCGACAACGTCATGTGCCAGCGCCGCCAGAATTCGGCGACCGTGCGCGCCCGGTACGGCCGGTTGAAGTTCTCGGGAAGGGTGATGCCGAGCAACCGCGCGGAACCGATGGCGATGTCGGTGTACCCTGAGAAATCGCAGTAAATCTGCAAGGTATAGGCGTACAACCCAACCATGATTTCGGCGCCAGAGTACACACCGGGGTTGCTGAACACCCGGTCCACCAGGTTCAGCGCCAGCCAGTCGGCGATGCACACCTTCTTGACCAGGCCGCGGCCGATGCGGAAAAGTGCTTCGCCCACGTCGTCGTCGCGCAATACCGGGTTGCGGTGCAGTTGCGGCAAAAGGATGTGCGCCCGCGAGATGGGTCCGGCCACCAGTTGCGGGAAGAACGTCGCGAAAAGCCAGAACCGCCACAGACTCCTTTCCGCGGGGATCTCGCGCCGCCACACGTCGACGACGTAGGCCATCGACTGAAAGGTGAAGAAGCTGATGCCCACCGGCAACACCGTGCGCGCAATCGACAAGCTCACGTCGAACCCGCAGAGCTTGACCAAGGCCACGAAGTTTTCAGCGAAAAAGCCGACGTACTTGTAGTAGCACAGCAGCCCCAAGTTGACGGCGACCGACGCGAGCATGAGCGCACGCCTGCGCACCGGTTGGCTGTCGTCGGTGCGCTCGATGACCCGGGCCATCGCCCAGTCGAACGCCGCAGCTCCGAGGATCAACAGCACATAGCGCGGACTCCACGCCATGTAGAAGGTGCAACTCGCCAGCAATAGCAGCAACGCCCGCGGCGTCGGCCAGCGCACGAGCGCCCACGACCCGCCGACGACAGCCGCGAGAAACAGCAGATAGAGGAGCGAGTTGAACAGCATCGCCGCGCGCCGCGACCCAGTGTCTGGCTATGCGTCGGCCGGCGTCGACACCCAGGCGCGCATGGCGTCGCGCACCGGGCCCCAGGTCGCCTCCTGGCTGCGCATCCGCACGAAGGCAACGTACAGGCCGTCGACCGCGGCTTCGAGCTGGTCGAGCAGCGCCACCCGTTCGTCCAGACCAGCCGCGTCGCGCACGCCGAGTTCGGTCGGCAGCTTGGCGTTCGAGATCGCCATGGTCTCGGCGTCGAGGTTGAACGAGAACTGCCGTTCGCCCAAGGACAGCACCAGCCGGGCCCGCGCCACTTTCTTGCCGACGCGGAGCGCCGTGCGGGCCTCCTCGGCCTGGGAAGGAGCCTCGGCCTGCACGGTGGACCCCTCGCGCAGGGTGCCTGCGCTCTCGAGCACCAGTTTCTGGGCGAACTCGATGCCGTAGCTCTGGTCGCCGACGCCGATACGGCCGCCGTTGCGTTCGGCCTCGAACCACAGCCAGGTCAAGAACTCGCGGCCCAGAAACGAAAAGCGGTCGGCGCCGGCCATGGGTAGCCTCCTAGCGGGCAATCAAGTGGAAGCGTTCGGCGTCGATGAGCGCGAGGCCATCGATTTCTTGCTGGGTCATGCCGCGCAGGGGCAGCACCTCGAGCAACCCGACGAACTGCAGCTTGCGCTCGAAGGTCTTTTCGAAGTGGTCGACGAACAGGCCGGCGACGCCCTTGCTGGTCGAGAAAAGCCGCACCTCGCCGTCGTGGACGTTCCATGCGGCCTCGACGAGCTGCATGCGCGGCAGCGAGCGCACGCGCAGTTGTTTGGCGACCTCGAGCTTGAGGGCTTCGCGCTCCTTCTTGCCCGGCAGATCGCGGCCGTCTTTCTTGGCCCGGTCCTTGGCGGCCTTGTCCACATAGGCCTTGAGCGTCGCCGCTGGGATCTTCAATGTGTCGATGCGCAGGCGCAGCAACAACTGTCCAGACTCCAGGACCAGCGATTCGGGGTCAATCTCAGCCTCGAACGCGTCGTCAAAGCGTACCCAGCCGTGGGCTTTCTCGATCTCGCCGTGGGGATCGATCTCCTGGAAACGGTGGTTCCACAGCGCCTCGCAGAAACGCGGCTCGAAAGCCTCGGGCACGGGTTCGGCCACGAACCGCAGGTAACTGACGCTGCCGCTTGATAAACCCATGCCGGGCCTCGCTGGCCGCGGGGCAATGGGCCGACCGCGGGGCGCGGGATCTAGCCTGTGTAGCGGCGGGGTGTCAAATCGCGGCGGCGGCCAGAAAACTGCCGCTCGTGGGCGACCTGATTCACAATGCGCGGGACCGCCCCCCGGGCGGCTGGGGGCCGCCTGCCACTGCACTACCAAGTATGGGGTCCGCGCGAGGCGCCGCCTGTGGTGTTGTTGCACGGTTTCTTCGCGGACGGCACGGGCTGGCGGCTCCCGCTGGCCCATCTGGAACGCCAAGGTGTGCGGCGCCGGTGGGTCGCCATCGACTTGCCGGGGCATGGCCGATCGCGCGCTTGTGGACCCAACGACGGCGAGGGGGCTTGGCAGTGGCTGTGGCATTGCTTGGACGCTGTCGTCGCGCAGTTGGCGCAGCCGCCGTTGGTCATCGGCTACTCGATGGGCGCGCGGGTGGCGGCTTCGTGGGCGCTCGCGCACCACGTCGACGGTGCGCGCCCGCGGCTTGCCGGGTTGATGCTGGAGTCCGGCCACCCAGGGCTGGAACCAGCCGAGGCGAAGGGCAGACGCGACGCCGACGCCGTCCTGGCCGCGCACATGGCCACGCTGACCACCGATCGCGCCGCGGCCGTGTGGGAAGCGCAGCCGATCTTCGCCGGTCAACGCGAGCGGGTGCTGGCCTCCAATCCGCAAGGGTGGCGCATGCAGCAATCCCAGCGCCTTTCCCAAGACCCGGTCGCACTCGCGCGCGCCCTGCGGCTGTGGGGCACGGGGACGATGCCCGACCTGCGGGCCTGTCCGTCGCGGCCCGAGTTGCCCGCCTTGGTATGGACGGGCGGAATGGACGTCAAGTTCGCGGCGCTGGCCCCGGCATGGTCGGCGGTGCTGCCGAGCGCGCGATTGGTCGCTGTTCCCGGCGCCGGCCATCACGTCTCCCTGGAACGCCCCCAGGCCTGGGCAGAGGCGGTCGCGAGGTGGCTGGAATGATCCCCCCCATTGTTCAGATCCATGTTTTAGAATGGGTTTTTCGCTGCGCTGCGATCGCCCCTCCGTCGAGGCAAACATGCCCCCCCCCATTGTTCAGATCCTTGTTTTCACGTATTGTTTTTGGATTCGCTTCCCATAGTCCCCGCCCGCATTGTGGGCCAGCGTCGCGGCTGACGGCGCGACCGGAAATCGGCCGTCAGAACCGCCCCCCCCATTGTTCAGATCCATGTTTTCGCGTGTGTTTTGCGCTGGGGATGCTTGCCCTGCTTTTGCCGACCCCTGCCCATGCCGACGGCCACGCCCTGGGCGCGGTGGTGCTGGGCTACGAGCAGCCGTACAGCACGGCGCTGCGGGTTGACGCCATGGGCTGGCGCGAGTTCGGGGCTTTCACGGAGAACGTGGTGCTGCGGGTGCAGGCGGCGCCGCTGCGCATCCTGAGTTTTGGCGCCTACGACAAGCCGAGCTTGGCGCCTGGGCAGCGCACCACGGTGTGGCAGTGCGACCTTGGCACCCTGCCGGTAGCCCTGGGACCCTTGGCGCTTGGCGCCGCAGCAGCGCTGGGCGAGACCAACACGTTGCTGCACACCAAAGCGGCCGGCGACTACGCCAAGGGCCAGCAGAGCGCCATGGGTGTGGGGGCAAAGGCCGTTGCGGCGCTGCATGTCGGGGCGCTCGGCGGAGCATCGGCCGCGTGGGGGGCGGTGTGGCACCTGGGCGGGCTGCGGCAGACGTCGCGCGATGTCAGCCTGTACCTGGTGTTGAATCAGGCGAATATGTATGGACTTTTTGCGGCCTATGCGCACAGTGCGTTGGTCGACTCGTCGGGGTCGCCGGTGGCGGAGGGGAGCAGTTGGACGTTGGGGCTGGGGTTGGTGCGGGCGCAATAGGCGCCACCGCGCAAAGCGAAAGCCACCTGCCCATGCGCTTGCGCACGACCCGAAAACCCGGCAAAACCCCCCGACCGCCCCCCGGCGGCCGCGAGCGCCCGTGCCGCCACCGACCCCGCCGCCTGCCAACGCCCGCATCCTTGCGGTCGAAGACGACGCCGCCATTCGCGAAGGGCTCGAGATCACGCTCAGCCTTGAGGGCCACAAGCCGATCCTGGCCGCGGACGGCGAGCGCGCTCTGGCGATCCTGGAGCGCGAACGCGTGGACCTGGTGTTGCTCGACGTGATGCTGCCGGGACGCAACGGCTTCGAAGTGCTGCGGACCATGCGGGCGCGCGGCATCGACGTGCCGGTGATCATGCTGACGGCGCGCATCGACGAAGCCGACAAGGTACTGGGCCTTGAACTCGGGGCCGACGACTACGTGACCAAGCCGTTCAGCCTCGGCGAACTGCGGGCGCGCATCCGGGCAGCGCTGCGCCGGGCCAACGGTCGGTCGCAGGCGCCGCGCCAGATGTTGGCGTTCGCCGATGTCGAAGTGGACCGCGCCGCCCACCGCGTGCGCAAGGCCGGCCTCGATGTGCCGATGACGGCGCGGGAATTTTCGCTCTTGACCTACCTGCTCGACCGACCAGACCGCGTGTTGACCCGCGATACGCTGTTGCAGCACGTGTGGAGCACGGAGCACGCAACCTTGCGCACGGTGGACAATTTCGTGATGCGCCTGCGCGGCAAGCTGGAGCCAAACCCGGACGCGCCCAAGTTTTTTGTCACAGTGCGCGGCATCGGCTACCGCTTCAGTCCACAGGGGAACGGCGACATCGGCCGCGAGTGACGTTTTCCAGCTCATGTAGAAATTATCTGCACCGCATGCCGACTCCTTCAGGCAGCGCATCGAAATAACACGCCTGATTTGATGGTGTTATGTCTGTCCGTCACGTTGGCACGCCCCTTGCAGCCGACCCGAGCAGCCCCGCCGCATCCCGCCGCGGGCGCACACCGGGAGGACGCCATGAACACCAAGATCATCCGCAGCGCGCTGCGATTGCTGGCCGCGACCCTGGCCACAACCGCGCTGTTTGGCTGCGCCAGCATGGCCATCGACCCGGCCGGCGGTGGCACAGCAAGCAGCGCGCAGGCGACCCAAACAGGCGGAGGCGGCAGCAGCAACTACCGGGGCAGCGCCGACGCATCGAGTGGGGCCTACAATCCCGGCTCGGCCGGTCCCGCAAAGCAGGGCGGCACGGGTTCGGGTGGCGCGGCCAACGCCGAAGATAGCGGCATCGGACTCAAGCCGGGCGGCGCCCAGGACATCGCGTTCTTCCGGTCCAAGCTCAACGCCAAGCAACTGCCCAAGGCGACCGACATGACGCTGGAGGGCTTTCTGAACGAACACGACACGATGCTGCCGCCGGCTTCCAAGGACCGGGTGGTGTCGCTGCACGCGCTCGGCGCCGCGTTCCAGCCGGCGGGGGGCAAGCCCGAGGCGGTGATCCAGATCGGGCTGAACAGCCACAAGAAACTCGACGATGTGCAGACTTCGCTCGCGCTGACCGTTGTCATCGACCGTTCAGGCTCGATGAGCGGCAACAAGATGACCGACGTCAAGGCGGGCCTGCACGAGATGGTGAACCACCTGCCCAAAGGCACGCGGCTAGGCATCGTCTCGTTCTCCAGCGACGTCAAGACCGACTACGCGCCCGCGATCGTTGGACCCGACGAAGCACAAAAGGTCCATAACGTCATCGATGCCTTGGTCGCCAACGGCGGCACCAACATCCACGGCGGCATGCAAGAAGGCCACAAGCACTGCTTTGGCGCCGGCGCGGCCTTCCAGAACAAGCGCATCCTCTTCTTGTCCGACGGCGTGGCCACCGCGGGCAACACCAGCGCGGCCGCCATCGTTTCGTTGGTCAAGGCTGCCGCCGCGGAAGGGTGCAGCGTCTCGACCGTGGGCGTCGGCTTCGATTTCGACGTCAAGCTGATGACAGAGATGGCCCAGGTCGGCAACGGCACCGCCTGGTTCGTGCAGAACAGCGACCACGCCAAGGCGGTGTTCGTGCAAGACCTCGAAACGATGCTCTTGCCAGTCGCCGAGAAGCTGTGGATGAAGTTCAGCATCGGCGAGGGCTGGAAGGTGCAGGACATCCCCGGGTTCGAATGGGTAACCGAAGGCAAGACCGTGACCATCACCGGCACCAAGAAAGCCACCCAGACGACCGAGCCCGGCAAGCCCGACCCCGGCACCAACCCCGACCCGAACGCAGGCAAGGTCGCGATGCCGACGCTCTTTGCCAGCAAGAAGAACGGCATCGTGATGGTGCGGCTGCAGCCGCCGGCCGACCTCAAGCCCGAGGCGTTCCAAGGTCTGCTGCTCTCGACCGTGCAATACGGCTACAGCATTGCCAAGACCGGTGCGAGCGAGAGCTACAGCGTGCCGGTGCAGGTGCCAGGGCTGTTCGGCATCCCCGATGGCGGCTTGGCCTACTTCGCCAGCCCCATCGTGCGCCGCACCTTCGTCGTGCTCCACACGGGCATCGACCTCTTCGACGCGTGCAAGCTGGTCGAGGCCGGTCAGAAAGAGGCGGCGCTGGCCGTGCTGGATGCGGCCGTCAAGCGGGTGGACACCCAACTGGCCGAAGGTGGCGCAGAGTTGGCGACCGTGGACAAATTTCAACCCAACCTGGCCGATGCCAAGGCGCTGCTTGGTCAGCTCAAGGCGCTGATTCCGTAGCGGTCAGGGACGCGACGGCGGCCGCGATCCCGGTCGCCGCGGTGGGCGTGTCCGGGCGGGTGGCGGGCGTGCATGGGCCCAAGACCCTCTCGGGCACGCCTTTTTCGCTTGTGGACTGCGCGGATGTGCCCTTGGTCGATCGCGCGCTGCGCAGGAATCGTCCTGCGGCGCCACACAGCTGCCACAATTGTGCCGCGGACCTGTCACCGCAGTGCCGCACGCAAGCCACAACTCCCGCCCATACTGTCGGTGTCCACGATGGACGCGACAGGGCGAGAATGAGTCAGCAAGCGTTGGAACCGGAGGCCAACCTCCAAGCCGGATGGACACGCACAGGCTGGGTCGCGGTGGCGGGTCCGGTCGTGGCTGGCATGGCGAACGGTGGCGTTGACGCCGCTGGCAGCGGACTGGTCGACGGCGCTCTGGCCGCGGGCGTGCTGCAACTGACGGTGCTGACCGCGATGCCGGCCCTGTTCGTGGGCGCCGCACTGAGCGGTGAGTCGCCGAGCATTGCCGCGCTTGGAGCGGCCACGCTGCGGGCGCTTGCCGCGCTCAGCTGGGTGCTCCTGGGTGTCGCGCCGCTCCTGGTGCTGCTTGAGGCGACGCGCACCGACCGCCACACACAAACTCTGTTTGGCTACGCGCTGTTGGCCGGTGCGATCGTTGCCCTTCGCGCGTTGGCGGCGCACCTCGGCAACGGCGTGTTGGGTGCACGGGCGACTTGGCTGGTCTGGGCTTGGGCCTTGGTGGCGGTGCCCATCGGTACGGGCCTTTTTCAGCAAACTCTAGGGCGCTGAACCGGCGCAGTACAGTTCATTCGGAGGCGTCATGCACGCAGGCCCCCCGCAACTGCCGTCGATGGTCGATGGCACCACGGCCGTATGGCAGCATGCCACGGAGCCAGCTCTTCCCCCCGCGCGGTCCAATCCGCCGCCGGCGTCGTCGGGTCCGCCGGCCCACAGCGGTCTTGGCGCCGACTTCGACGCACTGCTGCGCCATCCCGACCGGGTCCTGACCCGCGTCGCCGCCGACGACGAATTGGCTGGCCTGGCCCGCGCGGCGCTGGCCACCATCGCCGTGGCTGGCGCCGTGTTTGGCGGTGCGGTCGGCGCCTACTACGGCGGCGTCCAGGTCGTCTATGCGGCGGTCAAGCTGCCACTGGTGTTGCTGGCGACAGCGGCAGTGAGCGCACCGGCGCTGACCGCGTTCAACTGCGCGCTCGGTCGTCCCGCCCAATTGCGCCGCGATCTCGCCTTATTCCTGATCGCACTGGCGCGGATGAGCCTGGCGTTGGTCGGCGCCGTGCCGTTTTTGCGGCTGTGCGAGCTGGCCGACGTCGGCTACCACGCAGCGGTGCTGGCCACGGTGACCGCATACGCCGGTGCCGGTCTGGTCGCCGTCGCGACGCTGGTCCGCGGCCTTCGCTCGACCGCGCGGCCGGGTTCCTCGCTGGCCGCGGTGGGGCTCGTCACCGTATTCGCGATTGCCGCTGCCCAGTTGGCCTGGACGGCGCGCCCGTGGTTGCTGCGGCCGCGTGCCCCAGCGCCGGTGTTCCTGCGCGCGTTGGAGGGCGACCTGGGCGCGGCCTTGGAAGGCAGCGCGGATTCTGCTCGCGGCGAGTTCCGGCGTGGCAGCGCACCGTTGCCGTCCACCGTCCACGGCGGTGACCAGTGAAACTGATGGAACTGATGGTCCTGTATGGCCTCGTCGGTGCCGGCTGCGCGGTCGTGATGGTGCAGCGGTCGGGGACGGTGCCAGGGCCGGCGCGCTGGGCGACCGACGCGGCCTTGCTGTTGCTGCTGTGGCCGCTCTACGGCCCGCTGTTGTTCGCCCAGACCCGTCCGGTTGTGCCCATCGCTCCGGCGACAGGGCCGGCTGCGGACCTCATCGCCGCTCTGCGCGCTGCCGAGGGCACGGCGCTGGCGACCTTGCTCCCCGACGCTGCGACGGCACGCCTGTTGCTCGACCGGCTTGAGCGCGCCGTCGCGAGGGTCCGCGACATCGAGGCTCTATTGCACCAGCCGACGTTCGACGATGCGGCGGCGGCCACGCGGATTGCTGCGATGCAGGCGGGCGCGGCCTCGGCGACCGCTATTCGGACCGCCCAACTGCGCAGGGCCAACATCGCTCGCCTGCACGCGATGCGCGACCGCGCCGCGCGTGACATCGAAGAGGTGCATGAACTGATCGCCCAGTTGCAGACCCAGGCCGAGTTGGTGCGCCTGGCCGGTGCGGCCGACGCCGATACCGCTGGGCTGGTCCGAGAGCTGGTGTGCAGGGTTGAAGGCCTGGACGGCGTCCTGGACGAACCCGAATTCACCGTCCCGCCGACGGCAACGTAGTCCACTCGCGGGGATTGGCGTCGCCGGCCGCCAAGGGTAGCATCGCCCCGGAGGTGTCCGATTGGCGCGCATTCTGGTGGTTGACGACGATGCCCACATCCGCGAAGTGGTGCAGTATGCGTTGGAACGCGAGGGCTTCGCTGTGGCATGGGCGGCCGATGGCCAGGCGGCCTTGGCGGCAGTGGGCCAGGGCGGCGTCGATCTGGCGATTCTCGACGTGCTGATGCCCGAACTCGACGGCCTGTCGGTGTGCCGGCGGTTGCGTGCGTCGGGCAGCTTGCCCGTCATCTTGCTGTCGTCGCGCGGCGAGGAAGTGGACCGCGTGGCCGGGCTGGACCTGGGCGCGGACGACTACGTCACCAAGCCGTTCAGCCCACGCGAGCTGGTGGCCCGTGTGCGCACCGTGCTGCGTCGAAGCGCCGCCCAAGCCACGCCTTCGGCTTCACACACGCTACCCGAGCCGCCACCGCCCGGCCGCCCGGATCTCCACTTTGGACCACTTCGACTGGACGGAGCGCGCTGTGAGGCGACCGTGGCGGGCGTGCCCGTGGACCTCACCGTGACCGAACTCGCGGTGCTGCGCGCCATCCTCGGGCGGCCGGGCCTGGTCTTCACGCGCGGCCAACTCATCGACCGGGCCTGGCGCGAGGGCCACGCCATCACCGAGCGCGCGGTCGATACCCACGTGCGCCGCATCCGCGCCAAACTGCGCCCGTTCGACATTGACCCCATCGAAACCGTCCACGGTCTCGGCTATCGCGCCGCCCTGTCCGCCAGGGCTCCGTGAATTCGCGACCGGCAAGCTGGCGGCGCGTGCTCGGGTGGCTGTGGCGGATTCGGGTCCGCCTGTTGCTGGTCCACCTGTTGTTGGTCGCCGTGCCGATCGCTGGCATCGGCTTTGCGCGCTTTTTCGAACGCGAGATGTTGGCCGCGCTGGAGACCGACATGGTCCACCAAGCGCTGGTGCTCAAGGCGGCGCTCTTGGCCGATCCGACAGGTCTGCGCCTGGCCGAGCGCGCACCGCTCTTGGTTGCGGCCGTCCGCACCACGCGATCGAGGATTCGCCTTCTGGATGCCCGCGGGCTGCTGCAGGCCGACTCGCACGCCAACGGTCCGCCCGAAGGCGGCGAGCCAGACGCGCCGCACCTTGTGCCCATCGACTTGCCGGCCACGGTAACGCGCACCGGCCGAGTGGTCGCCTTGGCGCCATCGGACCTCGCCGCTCGCCCAGAAATCCGCAAAGCCGTTGCGGGCCACTACGGCGCGGCGACGAGGGTCTGGCGCAACGGCAACCGCGTGTTCCTGTTTTCCGCCGTGCCGATGCTGCGCGACGGCCATGTGGTCGGCGTCGTGTATCTGACCCGATCGTCGCTGCCGGTCCTGCAAGCCATGCACCGCCTGCGCGGCGACCTGTGGCGGGTCCTTGTCGTTGCGGTCCTGGCGACTGGCGTCTTGTCGCTTTTGTTCGCCGCCACCATCGCCCGGCCGCTGGAGCGACTGACCCGGACCGCGCGGCGCATAGCTGCGGGCGATCTGACGGAGTCGCTGGCACTTGAGCGCAAGGACGAGATCGGCGAACTCGCGCGCGCGCTCGACGAGATGCGCCAACGCTTGGCCGACCGACCGCGTGAACTCGCCGAGTTGGCGGCGCGGATGTCGCACGAGTTCAAGTCGCCGCTGACCAGCCTGCGCGGCGCGACCGAGCTCTTGCTGGAAGGCGCCGCGGACGACCCTGCGGCGCGGGAGCGGTTCTTGCGCAATATGCTCGCAGATTCCAGCCGGTTGGATCGCCTGGTGACGCGGCTGCTGGAACTGTCGCGGCTACAGGCAGACGACGGTCCGCGCGAGCGCGTGGACCTCGGGGCCTTGTTGCGCGATGCTGCGGCGCCCATCGTCGGCCAACCTGACGTCGCTGTCGCGGTGACGGCCCAGGCGCCGTTCGTGCTCGGGCGGGCCGCGCAGTTGGGCTCTGCGCTGCGCAACCTCATCGACAACGCGCGGCAACACTGCTCGCCGGGTGGCCGCGTCACCGCAACGCTGGTCGATGGTCCTGGGGGCACGGTGGAGATCGCTGTCCACAACGACGCGACGATCTCGCCCTCGACCTTGCCGCGGGTTTGGGAGCGGTTTTTCACCACCCGCGGCAGTGCGGGCGGCACGGGGCTCGGGCTCGCCATCGTGCGCGCCGCGGTGGAGGGGCACGGCGGCACCGTGGGTGTGCAGAGCGCACAGGGCGAGGGGACGCGGTTCTGGCTGCAGGTGCCGCGCGCTTGAGGCGACGCCGGTGCGCTCGGGCCGACCCGGTTTTCGCTCATTGGGGTCGGCAGGACCCGGCGGTGCGGCGGCGGCCAGCGGGTGCCAATCCGCCACCCCAACCGCACAAGGCACCGGCCCACCTCAACTCGCCGGCTCCGCCACCGCCAGCGCCTCGATGGCCGCGGCGCCACCGTCCGCGGTCTTTGCCGGGTCTACAGATTCGCTGGCGGCGCCCGGCGTCCACACCCGCTCGGGCACGCTCTTGAGCTTCCAGACGATCCCCAACTTCTCCAAGGCCTTGAGCGCGTAGAACGACCCATCGACCTCCCACCACAGCCAGCCCTGCCGCACCGAGCTCTGGTAGTGGTGGTGGTTGTTGTGCCAGCCCTCGCCAAGCGTCAGGAGCGCCAGCCACAGGTTGTTGCGGCTGGTGTCGGTGGTCTCAAAGCGCCGGCTGCCCCACACGTGGCACAAGCTGTTGATGACGAAGGTGCCGTGCCAGAGAAAAGCCGTGCTCAGGAAGTAGCCCCAAAACAACGCTGGAGCGCCGCCCAGCGCGAACAGGGTCGCGGCGTACACCACCGGCGCAAAGAGCCGCCAGTTGTCGAGCCACACCAGCTCGGGATACTTGGTGAAATCCTTGATGTTGCCCCAGCGGGTCTCGGTACTCGACGAGTGGACGATCCAGCCGATGTGCGACCACCAGAAGCCGCGGCGCAGGGGCGAATGCAGGTCGCGCTCTTGGTCGCTGTGGCGGTGGTGGTCGCGGTGGTGCGCCGCCCACCACAGGGCCCCGCGCTGGGTCGCGGTGCTGCCCAAGAACGCCAGCACGAACTGGAACCAGCGGCTGGTGCGGTAGGTGCGGTGCGCGAAGTAGCGGTGGTAGCCGGCGGTGATTCCGAACATGCGCAGGTAGTAGCTGCCGACGCACAAGGCGACGAGCGGCCAGGTCGGCGGGAACAGGAAAAGCCCGAGCACGCCGAGCACGTGGACGGTGACCATGAGCGCGATGGCGCTGGGCTCGTAATGGCCCTTGTCCGGGGCGACTTGCGGGCCGGCGTCGGCAAGCGCGGCGACGGGATGGACGGCGACGGGCGCCGGATCGGGTCTGGGCGGTTCGAGCAGGAGCATGGGGCCTCGCGGACGCGCGGCGGGGTGCCGGGCGCAGGGCGAGGATGCGCCCTGTGCGTCACAAGGGCGGCGCGGAGGGCGTCATCGTTTGGTCACGGTTGCATGGTCAGTCGCGGTCGCGCCCGACGAGGTGCCAAAGGCGTGGGCGGTCGCGGAGGATATGGGGCGTGATGACGGCGGGACGACCGGGGCACGCTATTCCGCCTGCCCCCCAAACCGTGTACCCTGCGCGTCCTTTTGCCCGCCTGTCGCGGCCGACCGCCCTGAGCCCATGACCCGTCGCTTGTTCGCCCTCGCCGTTGTGGCCGCCTCGGCTTGTTCTCGCCCTGCGCCCCCTGCGCCCGCCACCGAAGCGGTGAAACCAGCGGCGGTCGCACCGGCAGTGCCACCGGAGCAAAGGCGGGCACCGCCAGACCGCGGCCAGGCGGGCGGCGTGGACTGGGTCGACGCCCCCGCCGAAGGCGACGTCGCGAACCAGGTGCGGCGCGAGTGGGCGCGCGCCAAGACCGATGGCCGGTCGCTTTTGGTCTACGTCGGCGCCAAGTGGTGCGAGCCGTGCCGCTACTTTCACGAGGCCGTGCAGGCGCGGCGCTTCGACGGGGTCGCCGACGGCCTGCGCCTGCTCGCCTACGACCTGGACCGCGACAAGGAGCGGCTGGAAGCGGCGGGCTATGGATCGGACATGATTCCGCTGCTTGCCGGCACGGCGCCCGACGGTCGCGGCACCGCCCGCAAGTTCCAGGGCGCGGTCAAGGGAGCAGAGGCGGTGGACTACATCACGCCGCGGTTGCAGCGCCTGCTGGCAAGCCAACGCCGCTTTGATGCCCGCGTCGGCACCGCCGAAGACAGCCTGCGCCATGCCATGGACCGCGGCCAGGCCGACGGCGTCTTGCCCGCCGGCACCGCCACGCCCGCCGCCTGGCCGTGACCGACCGCGGTCCGCTGGCCGAGGCTTTGCAACTGCGCCTCAGGCTGGCGAAACACCTCGCCCAGGGCGCCGGCGAGCTCTTGCGCCGACATGCCGGGCAGTTGACGGACTACGACGAGAAATCGCCCATCGACCTGGTGACCGCGGCCGATCGCGCGTCCGAGGCATGGATCCTCGAAGAACTGCGCGCCGCCGACCTCGGCGACACCGTACTCGCCGAAGAACGCGATGGTCCCGAAGGCGCGGCGGCTCTGCGCGACCGGGTCCGTGAACTGCCTTGGACCTGGGCCATCGACCCGCTCGACGGCACCACCAATTTCGCCCACGGCTACCCCGCGTGGTGCGCGTCCGTTGGCTTGCTGTACTACGGCCGGCCGGTCATCGGCGTGGTCGCCAACCCGCCGCGCGGAGAAATGTTCGTGGGCGGCGCTGGCATCCCGGCCACCTGCAACGACAGACCGATCGCGGTGTCGCCGGTGGCGACCTTGTCGCGCGCGCTTGTGGTCACCGGCTTTCCGTATGACCGCCGCCAGCGCCTGCCGCAGTTGCTGGGTTGGCTGGGTGCGGTGTTGGCGACCGCGCATTGCGTGCGGCGTTCGGGTTCGGCGGCGACCGATTTGTGCGACCTCGCCATGGGCCGCAGCGACGGCTTCTACGAAATCGGCCTCAAGCCGTGGGACCTGACGGCTGGACACGCCATCGTCCAGGCCGCCGGTGGCCAGTTGAGCAACTTCGCCGGCAAGGACCACGACGTTTTCGCCGCCAGTACCGTCGCCAGCAACGGGCGGGTCCATGCGGAACTTGTGGATTTGTTGGGCGCCGCAGGGCAAAAGGTGCCGCCGCGGGCCGTCGATCAGTAGCTCGACAACTTGTACCCGCCGTCGTCGACCGCCCGCGCCGCGATGGCCCGCCGCCACGGCAGCAGGTTGACCGGGGCTTCTGGCCGCACCGCAGCCACTTTGGCCAGCCACGCAGCCGCCTCGTCGCCGGCGAAAAGCGTGAACACCAACCGCCGCGCCGCCAGGGCAGAGCGCTCCAGGGCCTCGACCGCCGCCACCGCGCACACCGCCGCCAGGGTCGGGTCGCCGTCGCCGGCCTCGGTGCGCTGCAGCGTGCGCGCCACCGCCGAGTCGACCGCATAGGCGTCGATGACCAGGTTGGCCAGCTGCACCAGCGTCTCTTGTTCGCCGTCGAGCGCCATGCCGTGCCGACCGGAGGCCGCCGACAACATCAGCAGCGCCAGGGCCTTGATGCGCTCGAGCGCGGTCTGTGCCAGCGCCAGGGGCGCGACATCGCTGGCGATGGGTGCAAACCCGGCCGTCGCCGCCTGCTCGGTGGCGCCAATCGCGCGCAGCAGGCCCAGGCGCTTCTGCATCGCCCGCTTGAAAAGGGTGCCCGGAATCAGCAAGCGGTTGATTTCGTTGGTTCCCTCGAAGATGCGGTACACGCGGGCGTCGCGCACGAACTTTTCGACGCTGTAGTCCTCGACGAAGCCGTAACCGCCGTGCCACTGCAAGCAGCGGTCGAGGATCTGCGCCAACGCTTCGCTGCCGTACACCTTGGCGATCGAGGCCTCGACGGCGTACTCCTCGATGGCCGCCATCTGCCGGTCGACGTAGTCCGCGGCGTCGTGGTCCACGTCGGCCAGGCGGGCGTCGATGGCCCCGGCGATGCGGTAGGTCAGCGATTCGACCAAGTACGTCTGGATGATGCTGTCGGCCACCTGTTCCCGAATGGCGCCGAAATCGATGATCCGCGTGTGGAACTGCTTGCGGTCAACCGCGTAGCGGATGCCTTCGCCGATGGCGCGCTTGGCCATGGAGATGACGCCGCCGGCCAACTTGATGCGCCCGAGATTCAAGGTGTTGAAGGCCACCTTGTGGCCCTTGCCAACCTCGCCGAGCACGTTGTCGACCGGGACCGGGGTGTCGGTGAAGATGAGCTGGCAGGTGCTGGATCCACGCAGGCCGAGCTTGTGCTCCTCGGTACCGTGTTCAAGGCCAGCCATGCCGCGCTCGACCACGAACGCCGTGAACTTGTCGCCGTCGACCTTGGCGAACACCACGCCGATGTCCATCCACGCCGCGTTGGTGATCCACTGCTTGGTGCCGTTCAAGATGTAGTGGGTGCCCGCCTCGTTCAGGCGCGCGCTGCAGCGGGCCCCCAACGCATCGGACCCTGAGCCCGGCTCGGAAAGCGCGTAGCACGACACCTTGCTGCCGCCGGCGATCGCCTCGACCCAGCGCTGCTTTTGCTCGTCGGTGCCGAAGTAGAGGATGGGCGCGAGGCCGATGCCCGAGTGCGCGCCCCAGGTCACCGAGAAGTCGCCGGATTCTCCGGCCTTGTCGGCGATGAGCAGCGAGGTGACTTTGTCTGCGCCCAGGCCGCCGTAGGCCTCGGGGACTTCGACCTGGGCCAAGCCGAGCTTGCAGGCCTTCTTGAGGACCTTGACCATGTCCTTGGCGGCCTTGCCCTCTTTGGACTCCAGGGCGCGTTCGCGGGGCAGCACCTCCTTTTGCACGAAGCGGCCGGCCTCGGCGGCCATGGCGCGCTGTTCCTCGTTCAGGTCCTCGACCGAGAAGATGCGGTCGGTGCCGGCGGGGGTGAAAAGGAATGCGCCACCGGCGGGGGCGGTGACGGGCGAGCGAGATGGGCCGGAGTCGGGCATGGCGGTGGTCCTGCGCGAAGGGTCGCGCGCGCGGGAGGGTACGGGCGCGCGGGGCGCGGTGCAAGGGCAGCGGCGGTTGGTGCCCTGGGCGCGAGGCGGCGCCCCGGCCGGGCAATCCCATGGCGCGGGTGGTCGCAGTCGCGCAACGGCGGCCGCGGCGCCGCCCCTACCCGATGTCCCCCAAAAGCGTATGCAGCGGGCACCCGGTCAGGCGCCGCCGGCTCCAGGGCCTGTCGCGCTCGTGGCGGGCCTGCTCGTGCAGAATCCCCAAAAGCGGGTGCTGCAGCGCCAATAGTGCCTGCCGGTGGCGCTCTTCGCCGTCGCGGTCGGGCAGGTGGCGCGCGGCGCGCATTGCCCACAAGTGCAAGCGACCCTTGGCAAACGGCGAGGTCTCGACCGCCGCGCCGTGGTCGAAGCGCGCATAGGCCGTCGCCAGGTCCTTGCGGCGCAGCGCAACCGCCCCGGCCAAGAGCAAGAACGTCGGGTCGTGCGGCGCCAACTGCACCGCCGTCAGCAGTTCGTCCTCGACCGGCTTGGGCTTGGAGCCCTGGGCTTCGAGTTGCGCTGCCCGAAGGTAGTGGCGGTAGGCGTGGCCCAATGCCGTGTCGCCATCGTAGACCGAGTCGCTGGCGGGCAGCAGGCTGGGCGGTGACCGCTTTTCGACGCCGCCCACCGCTTGGTCCCAGTCCCAAGCGACCGACTGCACGGCGCCGCGGCCGCTCGGGCAACGCCCAATGGACACGTGGACGACCCGCGCCTCGGGTTCGACCACCACCGTGTGCACGCCGGTCGATTGGGCCAGCACGCCGCCTGCCGCGCGCTCCAGCGTCGGTTGGTCGGCGTCGTGGCGGTCGCCGAGCCAGCGAAAAAGCGCCAAGGGCGTCAGCGGCTCGCCATCGAGCGCACGTTCACCGGCCTGTTCCAGGCGCTTCTTGCGGCTGTGGGTGTGCCAGGTCCAGCCCGGCGCCGGTGCAAGCTCGCGGTGCCGCAATGCGGTGGCGAGGTAGTGGTTGGTGCAGGTCTTGAACGGCCGGTCACCGTCGGCATAGGTCACGCCCACGCCGGCGGCGTGCGCCTCGATGACGGCCGAGCGACCCTCGCGGGCCGACGACACCGCGATGCCCCAGGTCGATGCCACTTTGCGCTCGCGGACCACGGCCTCGGCCTCGCCAATCGTCCGGCATTTGCGCGCGATGTCGTGGCACAGGTCGGCGATGGCCGCGCCCGAAAACGCAATGTCCTTGTGCAAGCGGGTGTGCGGCGTAACCACCAGCCCGGCCTCGTTGAAACTGCTGATGGCCGCCACGTCGGCGCCGCGGCAGGTCGCGAAGCCATAGCGCAGCCCTTGGTCGGGGCTGCAAAACACCAGCTCGGGCGCTGCGTCCCATACACCCACGCCGGGAAAGTCGAAGTTGCGGCCGTGCAAGAGCTTGCCGTCCGCGGTCGCCGCCCCCCAAGCCATGAGCGTGCTGCACGCGGGAACCCCGCGGCGGATCCACGGGTCGCCAAAGGGCCCGAGCAAGTGGCGGCCGGCGATGCCGATGGCGTTCTGGAACATGTCCATGGCCAGGATGTACTGCGCCTGCCGCGTGTCGATGCCGAGCGCCGCCAGGAACGCCAAGGTTCGCGCGTGCAGTTCGGCCGGCCGGTCTTTGTAGAGCTTCTTGGCCAGGGCGTTGAGCGCCGGTCGGGCCAAGGCGGGCACGACGCGGTCGGCGGGGCGGATGGCGCTGCCGCGCAGCATCTGCTCGACCATGTTGGGGTAGTAGGCGATCGCGCGCTCCCAGCCGCCGTGCACCTTGAGGATTTCGCCGTGCTGGCGGCCCATCTCGGCCTGGGTGCCGCGCAGGTGCACGACCAGCAACGGCAGCGGCTGCCGCGGGTCGAGCGCCGACCACGGTTCAGCGTTCGGCAGGCGGGTCATGGGGCGTCCTTCAGGGCGCGCAGCACCTGCAAGGCATCGCGGACGTGGGCGACGGCGTTGATGCGGGCGTCGAAGCTGTGCCGCACGATGCCCTGGCGGTCGATGACGTAGGTGACGCGGCCGCGAAGGACCCCCAGCGCGGCCTGCACGCCATAGGCCTTGTGGACACTGTCGTCGGTGTCGGCGAGCAGGCGAAACGGCAAGCGGTGACGTTCCGCAAAGCGCTTGTGGCTGGCGACGTCGTCCTGGCTGATGCCGAACACCTGGGCACCGGCGTCGGTGAAATCCTGGTAATCGTCCCGGAACTTGCAGGCCTCGGCGGTGCAGCCCGGGGTGTCGTCGCGCGGGTAGAAATACACGACCGCGGGGCCGGCCTTGAGGGCGTCAGCCAGCGCGACGGGCCGGCCGTCTTGGTCGGGCAGCGTGAATTCGGGCGCCTTGGTCCCGACAGCCAGTGGTGTGCCGAATCCGAATCCAAACATGGTCTTGCCCTGTGCCGCGGCCGCGCGGGCGCCAAAGGTAGGGCGGGCGCGCCGGGTGGGCAAGGGCTCAATGGGCAGCGGCCCATCCCAAGATGGATCGGAAGTTGGCGCACGCAAAGCCGTGCCAGACAATATGCGCTGTCAATCATGGTTCTGACCAGACCCTGTGCGGCGCTTGCGCCGGTGGCATGCTCGGTAGCCGGCGCGCTCAAGGGCGTGAGTGCCGAGGATGCGGAGCTCTTGGGGCGTTGGGGGCGAGGTGGGGCGCGCGGTGCAATGGGGAACCTCAGGTCACAATCTGCGCTTCGCCGCCGTCGACATCGCTTCACGCGCCCGGCAATGGGCCCTTGTTGGCCGACTGCGCCTCATGTGGCCCCAAGTACCGGTCGCCATTGAAGTGGACCAAGTGGTCCGGCTCCTCGGCCAGCTAGACTTCGGTTTCCCACGCCAGCACCGGTATCCATTTGCGCAGTGTCGCGCGGTCAGCGAACGCGGTCACGAACACCAGCCCGCCCGGCCAGCCCTGCAAGAGCACGCTGAGTTCAGCGCGGCGCTTTGCGTCGACCGGGCCGTCGCTGGCCACAGCCTCAATGACCACCAGCCAATCTCGTTCGCCGTCCACCACCAACACATCGGGCATCTTCGAGGCGTTGCCGATAGCCACGCCGCGGCCCGCCAGATACGCGCGCTCGAAAACCCGGTGCTTGCCGTCGGCGTCGCCCAAGTACACCACTCGGGGCCGGCGCACGAAACGGCCGACGAACTCGACGACCACCGACCTGATGAGCGGGTTCTGACCGCCCGGCGACAGGCTCTCCAGCGTGCCATCGGGCAGCGGCACTTCCATGCGCGCACGGTCACGGGTGCGCGCCATTTCGCTGCGGATCGCCACCGTGGCATCGCGGAACTGGTCCACGGCGTCGTGCCAAGCCGGGGTACCGAAGCCGTGCATGGCGTTCAGTGCCTCCGGCCGCAGACGATAGTTGGTCTTGCTGCTGTTCGTCGGCCTGGCGGGGTCATCGGCGTTGCGATCGAGCAGGCCATACGCAACGAAGTGCTTGACCGCCTCGTCGCGGATCGTCTCGCGCGTGTTTTCGGCTGGCCGCGGAGGATAGTATTCGCCGATCCAATCGATGATTCCGCGGATTGTCCACGGCCTGCCGGTCGCGTTTGCCCACTGCGTCGCGGGCCGCAATTCGCACAGGGCCAGCAACGTGCGCGCAGCCAGTTCGTTGGCCTGCGTGCCCGTGAAACCCAGGTCGGCCAACGCCTCCAAGCCTTGGCCGGCGCCCAAAGGAGCCCACGATGCGCGACACCGCTTACCCAGCGCCCACCCGCGTGCTGATTGCCCAAGCCGAGGAGTTGCTGCGGCAGCTCAAGGCGGAGGTCAACGCCCAGCGCGTTGCTGCCATGGCCGAGTTCGGCCTGCAAGGCGGCGACTTTACGAAGCAACTG
>Ga0194120_10000082_pt1 | contig 145141 bp, 143 predicted proteins | sample TA2MahCa65mmetaG_FD_148642 | JGI IMG/M metagenome (GOLD analysis project Ga0194120, IMG submission 148642) | Freshwater microbial communities from Lake Tanganyika, Tanzania - TA2015019 Mahale Deep Cast 65m | ecosystem: Environmental > Aquatic > Freshwater > Lake | place: Tanzania: Lake... | reverse complement strand
GAGATGGCCTCGACCCTGATCGATGCGCATCTTGGCTGGGAGGTGAGGGTCGGCGTGCATGCCGGGCCGGTGGTCGCCGGCGTGGTCGGCCAGGAGCGCTACCAGTTCGACATCTGGGGCGACACGGTCAATGTCGCCGCGCGCATGGTCGGCATGAGCGCGCCGGGTTCCGTGGCCGCGACGCGCGAGATCTGGGAGCAGATCTCCGCGAAATTCGCCGGCGAGGCGCTTGGCGAGATCGAGGTCAAGGGCAAAGGCACCATCGCCGTTTACGGCATCCGCCCCCAGGGTTGAGACGCTTCGCGTCATCAGGGCCCGTCACGTGACGATCCCCCGCAAAGTGGCGAGCGAGGCTTTGACTTTAGCCTCGGGCGGCTCGCTGCGCTGGATGGCGTAGTCGAAGGCGAGCTGCACGTCGGCGAGCGCCGCCATGGTCGCGCCCGCATTCTCCGGCTCGAACAGCGCCACGTAAGGGTTCGGCGTGCCGGACGGCACCTGCGCATGCATCAGCAGCATCGCCTCGCAGAAATGCTCGTTCGCAATGTCGTTCTGATAGATGTAGTTGAGATAAGCGAGGCCGATGAGAGAGGTCTCAAGCGATAATTCGGAGTGTCTCGGCGACTTGCCCGGCACCATGCCATTGCCGGCGCGCTTGCAGGCCTTCACCGTCTCGTCGATCGATATTGCCGTCGCCATGACCGTTCTCCGTTTATTGTTGCCGCGCGCACACTATCATGAAGGAGCCCAAGACGCGGGCCATCGTCCCGCCGCGGAGATCCCGCGCGAGCTTTACCTGAGACTTCCCCCTTGATCAGAAGGGGGCGGCGCGCCGAAAAGCGCAAACCTTGTGGTGTCCGCGCTTCCTTTTTAGGAAACACGGCGGGCGCCTTACGGCGCGCCACATGCACTCTTCTTTGCGCTACCGGCCTCTGGCCTACTTGAGCGCAAGGCTCAAGCAAGCGAAGCGATAGCGCCTTCCGAGCGCATGGTATTTGCGGCGTTCTTCCTTACGGCGCCGGGCCCTGCTTTAGTCCGGTCCGTCGCGCATCGATGCGCCGACCGATCCTTCAGCTAGCTCCTAGCGGGACCTCGTAATGGGTCCAGAGGGAGCCCCGGCGCCGCCCGAGTGCTCATGTTGCGGAACATGAATCCGCGGGCGCCGCGCCCCGTCCCGCCTCAAGATCGCCTCTAGAAACGCCCTTCAAAAGGACGGAGCCAGGCGATGATAAAGGCGCCCGGAAGGGCGGGGATAAGATTTTTTGGGGGGGAATCGTTAGGGGTTAGACTGCGCAAAAGGGAAAGGGAGGGCGCAAATGCTGTTCGTCGTTCACGCCATCATCGCGCCGGAGCATCGCGACGAGAGCTTCCGGCGCTTGAAGGAACTAGGACTTCCCGAGGCGAAGGGCGCGAAGCTCCTGGGCGCCTGGATGGCGCTCACCCAGCAAGAGACCTGGGCCATCGTCGAGGCCGACGACGCTGAAGCGGTGATGAAGCTCTACCACCCCTGGACCGGCCTCAACCTCCACACCATCACGCCGGTCATGTGTTTCGAGGCCCTGAAGGCCATCGTGGCGGCGGAGTATTAGGGGTGTGGGTTGCTGTTAATGTGCAGGACCTTCCTCATCAAGGCTGATTTTGGAAGAGTCACCTTCAGCCGCATCAGCTACTACACTTATTGAGGTAGCATCACTGATAGGTGGTGATGGGAAAACGACTACCTCCCCCTTGGCATGAAAGATCGCATTCCTACACGCCGCCGCGTAGTCTGAATCCGAGGAATTCTCTTTGAGGTATTTGGCTGGGCCGAACAGGTCAGGAGTTCGCACTAGAGCTGCTTCAATCCTCTTGGCTGCGGAAATGCACTTCGCCGTGAAAAAATCTTCTCGTTCATCAACTGGTTGGAGGCGGTAGGCATTTCCAAAGAGGACCCCTTTTGCGTGCTCTGTTACCTCATCGCGTTCAAAATCCTCTTGCAGGTTACGCTCAAGCTGACTGAACTTTTCGATATTAATAGCCTTATTATCCTTGCCCTCAACCTCGCCTAAACACCGCCCTTCAGTGCTAACGAACACGCAATCAAATTCCGACTCTCCGTCAGAAAATGGCTCCGCTTTAAATCCGAAGAGAGTCATTGCTTCGATGACTGCGTTTTCCAACGGCCGCCCCTGCTCGTACAAAAGCGATCTGAGGTTTCCTAGCTCCACCAATTGGTTTTCGAGATCAGCTTTCTCGTTTTGTAATTTTATTATTGCAGAGGCACGCTCAGAAATTACTAGCTCCATGTCAGTCTCAGCCGAGAGTCGATATTTAGAATCTAAACTCCATGCAGGTGGAGGCGTAGTTTGAACTGATTGTTTCAACGTATCCGACAGGGCTACGAGGACCGCTACCAATCTCTTACCAAACTTAAATGCTTCCTCCGTCCAATACTGACCCTCATCCTCATTCTCCTCATTCTCTTTGTTCGCTTCATCTTCCGCAGCGTCATGAAGAAAAACTTTTTCGTCATAATGGAGCGGTGGGAGTAGGAGCAGTGAACCGCCACTCTTTGCATGAAATGCTGCGGCGACGACGCGATTTCCAGCGCGAGACCGCAGGATAACCCTATTGAACTCCCCCTCGATTTCAGCCTCGTAGGGCCCAGCGAACTCCGACCAATAATGGGCCAGATACGAACCCTCCTTTTCAAGCCGGACCTCACTGCCCGATTTGGAAGTAACTTTTGTTATGCTTGGGATGGCTTCGTAAGACGAAACATCTGTTACCATCATTGTAGTGGCCCTATTTCGGCCGGTTCCGGAAAACCTCTTTTCGCCTGTGTACCGATTGAGTTCGAACGGCTTAACCAAGTAAACAACGACTAGCTTTCCCGAACCCACGGCGGCCACGATCTCAGAGCGCCAATGATCAAGATATCGCTTCGAGGCGAACGAAGAATGTTCGTCAAGGATTGATTTCCCGCCATACTCAGCGAAGGGAGCTAGCCGAAAGTTGCCGAGTGTTGGCTGAAAAAGGATTATATCAGCGTCGAGCAAAGTTTGATCGGAGTCGAACTCGACGTATTCGAACTCATCACCTGGAAGATCAAATCCAACTGTGAATATTCGCTTCTTTGCCATTGCAACACTAGCTTGTTTTAGAGACGTCTGCAGCTTCTGGCTGCTATGCCTCGATTATTTGGAATGGAGTGTTTGGTCAAGCTTAAGGGGCTTACGGCAACCCCTATCTGCCTTGTCATGCCCGCGAAGGCGGTCATCCAGTCAAGCCGGGCTATGACAAGTGAGCAGAAAAGAGGAAATCCCCTCACATCACTCCGTCATTGCCGGGCTTGTCCCGGCAATCCAATGTGGCGGTGCCGCAAGTGCGGTGAGGCCCAATTGGATGCCCGGCACTTCGGCCGGGCATGACGAGAGAAATGTGGTTAGGCGCAATAAATAGCCCTCATGCTGAGGAGCACGCGAAGCCACGAAGTGGCGTAGCGTGCGTCTCGAAGCATGGGCCGCCTCTCCTTCGAGACGCCGGCCTTCGGCCGGCTCCTCAGGATGAGGCGGATTGAGAGCTAATTGTCCAGAAAGCTGCGCAATTTCCGCGAGCGGCTCGGGTGCTTCAATTTCCGCAGCGCCTTGGCTTCGATCTGGCGGATGCGTTCGCGGGTCACGCTGAATTGCTGGCCGACTTCTTCCAGCGTGTGGTCGGTGTTCATGCCGATGCCGAAGCGCATGCGCAAGACGCGCTCCTCGCGCGGCGTGAGCGATGCGAGCACGCGCGTCGTGGTCTCGCGCAGGTTTGACTGGATGGCGGCGTCTATGGGCAGCACCGCGTTCTTGTCCTCGATGAAATCGCCGAGATAGCTATCCTCCTCGTCGCCGATCGGCGTCTCGAGCGAAATCGGCTCCTTGGCGATCTTGAGAACTTTCCGCACCTTCTCGAGCGGCATGGCGAGCTTCTCGGAAAGCTCCTCCGGCGTCGGCTCGCGGCCGATCTCGTGCAGCATCTGGCGCGAGGTGCGCACGATCTTGTTGATGGTCTCGATCATGTGCACGGGGATGCGGATGGTGCGCGCCTGGTCGGCGATCGAGCGGGTGATCGCCTGCCTGATCCACCACGTGGCGTAGGTCGAGAATTTGTAGCCGCGGCGATATTCGAACTTATCGACGGCCTTCATCAGGCCGATATTGCCTTCCTGGATGAGATCGAGGAATTGCAGGCCGCGATTGGTGTATTTCTTGGCGATGGAGATCACGAGCCGCAGATTCGCCTCGACCATCTCCTTCTTGGCCTGGCGCGCCTCGCGCTCGCCCTTCTGCACGATGGAGACGATGCGGCGGAACTCGGAGATTTCCAGCCCCGTCTCGGCGGCAAGCTGATGGATCGCGCCGCGGATCTGTTTGACCATGCCGCGCTCGTCCTTGATGAAAACGATCCAGCCCTTCTTCTTCAGGCGGCCGACGCGGCGCAGCCAATTGGGGTCTAGCTCGTTGCCCTGATATTCGGTCAGGAAATCCTCGCGGTTGACGCCGTAGCTTTCGGCCAGCCGCAGCAGCCGGCCCTCATAGCCGAGCAGACGCTTGTTGATGTCGTAAAGCGTTTCGACCAGGCTCTCGATGCGGTTGGCGTTCAGCGACAGCGACTTGATCTCGGCGACGATCTCGTCCTTCAGCGCCTTGTAGCGCTTCTCCTGGCCGGAGGAGAGGCTGTCGTTCTTGAGCGCGCGCTCGACCAGCTGGTCCTGCAGCCGGCGGAGCTTCTTGTAATTGGTGGCGACGAGGTCGAAGGTCTCGAGCACTTGCGGCTTGAGCTCGGCCTCCATGGCCGCGAGCGACAGCGCGTTCTCGAAATCGTCGTCGTCGTCGTCGAATTCCTCCTGCTCGGGCTTCTCCTCTTCATCCTCGCTCTTGCGCGCGGGTTGCGCATCGTTTGCATGCGCCTTGCCGTCGCCGCCGCCGTTCATGCCCTCGGGCAGCGGCTGGGATGGCACGGCCTTGGCGTCCGGGCCCTGATAGGTGGCTTCGAGGTCGATGATGTCGCGCAGCAGGATCTTCCCCTCGTTAAGCTCGTCGCGCCAGATGATGATGGCCTGGAAGGTGAGCGGGCTTTCGCAAAGGCCGGCGATCATGGCCTCGCGGCCGGCCTCGATGCGCTTGGCGATGGCGATCTCGCCCTCGCGGGAGAGAAGCTCGACCGTGCCCATCTCGCGTAAATACATGCGTACGGGATCGTCGGTGCGTTCCGTCGGCTCGCGCGTGGTGGTTTCGACCTTGACCACCGGCTGCGGCGCGACCACGGCGCGCGCCTCGGCGCCGTCGGCGCCCTCGGCGGCGGCAGGCTCCTCGGCCTCGTCGGTGTCGATCACGTTGATGCCCATGTCGGAAAGCATGGACATGGTGTCCTCGATCTGCTCGGAGGACACTTCTTCGGAGGGGAGAACTTCGTTCAGCTCGTCATAGGTCACGAAACCGCGCGCCTTGGCGGTCTTGATCAGCTTCTTGACGGCAGCATCGGACATGTCGAGCACGGGACCGTCTGAGGTCTCGGCTGGCGTCTCGGTCTGCTCCTCGGCTTCAGCGGCTTTGGTTGCCATTCATGTACTCCAAGGCGCGTCCGGACATGGCGCGCTGGCCTTGCTGGGGGAACGCGACGACTCGCTTATGCGTTCGCGGGCTCCGGAAGCGATTAACGGGCGCACCGTTAAACGTCAATTAAGCATGATCCAGGCGGAAATCCCGCCGCCAGAACAGGCTCCTGGCAGGAGACTTTCGCCCAAAAACCTTGCACTCCAATAGTTTAGCCCTGACGGGCGAGACCTTAAGGACGCTTCCCATGGCCGATGGTTCGGCTCGGTTTGGCCCCTAAATAGCGGCCAAATCGAAGGCCACAAGGGATCCATCGTCTTGAGCATGACTTGGCGAGGGCTTTTGCCCCTGTCAAGGGCGCGAGCCCTTTCGGCATAGGGATTTTCTGCCCTAGCCGCGCCTGTCAGGCCGCCGCCCGCGCTGGGTCGAAATATGTTCCTGTTTGAGCCTTGCGACCGTCTCCTGAAAGCGCTTGGCAGCCTCGCGATCGCCTGCATCGTCCGTCGCGTGCTTAAGACCCACGCTAGCAACCTGCTGCTGGAGCGCGGCGAAACGCTCGAACTCCGCGTCCGACAGCTCGGCGAGGTGATCGGCCCCGTCAAGAAGCTCCTTGGAGAGATTGGGGAGCGCGCGGAAGCGGTAGATCAGGTCCTGGAATTGTGTCTCGACCTCGGGTCTCGGGGTTTCGGGCTGGAGGAAAGCGATGCGCTTATAGGGACTTTCCCGCAAGAGCCGGTCGAGCTGCTTGGCATGGTTACCTTGCAGCAACTGCTCGATCAGGCGCTCACGCGTGATGTCGTGGTCGCCGTGGATGGTGGTGGCGACGGTGGCAAGCAGCGCGGCGAGAGGCTTGTCTCTGATCTCGAGATGCGCCACCTCCTCGGCATGATGATCGAGCAGCCACGGATGATTGATCAGCGCAAGGGTAATGGCGGTAGCACACCCGTAGGCCGAAGGGAGCGGCGTTGGTCCGCTTCTCGTCGACGGCTTGGCGGCCCGGTTCGGCGGCACGGCTATGCCGTGTGCCGGTTTCTCGCGCCACAGCGCAAACAGCCGTTTCTTGATCTCGCGGCGATAATGGTCTCTGACCCGGGCATTGCCGATCTCGGTGAGCAAATGCTCCATCCGCGCCTCAAAGGCGGCGCGACGTTCCGGCGTATCGATGGCCTGTGCGGATCGCTCCCTCTGCCACACGACATCGATCAGGGGGCGCGCCGCAGCCAGGACTTCGGCGAAGGCACGAGAACCCGCGCTGCGAACGAGATCGTCGGGATCGGACCCTTGCGGCAGAAAAGCGAAGCGGAAGGATTGGCCTTCGCGCAAGGCCGGGAGCATGCGGTCGATGGCCCGCGCCGCCGCCGCCTCGCCCGCCTTGTCGCCGTCGAAGCAAACCACGGGCTCGGGCGCTAGCTGCCATAACCGTTCCATTTGGCGCTCGGTGAAGGCGGTGCCGAGCGTCGCCACCACATTGACGAAACCAGCCTGATGTAGGGCAATGACATCCATATAACCTTCGACCACGATCAGTTCGCCTTTGTCGAACGCGGCCTGCCGGGCGCGCGCTAAATTGAACACGGTGGCGCCTTTGTCGAACAGCTTGGTCTCGGGCGAATTCAGATATTTCGGCTCGGCGTTCGGATCGAGGGCGCGGGCGCCGAAGGCGACGACACACGATTTGAGATCGAGAATGGGGATGGTGAGCCGGTTGCGGAACCGGTCGTAGGATGTGCGACCGTCGTCCGGCTTGATCAGCAGCCCCGCCTCCAAAAGCTGCGTCTCGGTGAAACCCTTCTTGAGCAGCGCGCCTTTAAGCGCGTCCTTGGCGATCGGCGCATAGCCAATGCGAAACTCTTTGAGCGTTTCGGCGGACAGGCCGCGATGCTCGGCATAAGAAAGCGCCTCCCGCCCGTGCTCTGTCCTGAGCTGTTCCTCGAATAGCTTGGCAGCGGCTTCGAGCGCATCGAGCAAACCGAGCCGCTCCTTGGCGGCACGCTCGAATTGTGGATCGGGCTTGGGCAACGGCAAGCCCGCTTCGCCCGCGAGCCGCTCAACCGCCTCCGGGAAGGAAAGCCCCTCCATCTCCATGAGGAAGGTGAAGATGTCCCCGTGCTTGCCGGAGGAGAAGTCGTGATAGAAGCCCTTCTGGTCATTGACGGTGAAGGACGGCGTCTTTTCCTTGTTGAATGGCGACAGTCCCTTCCATTCGCGGCCGGCGCGCTTCAGGGGCACGCGGCGCGAGACCACTTGAGAGACCGGCAGCCGCGCCCGGATCTCATCCAAGAACGAATCGGGGAACTTCATGACAAGGCAGTGGGCGCAGGATGGCGCCGGTTACGCTAGTGAATGCATTGCCTTAATTACCGCTATCCACTACAAGAACAAATAGAGAACTTGCTATTTTGTAGCTACGCTTGTATATACGGAATGCCGGAATGGCAAAGCCTCCTCCAAATTTCGTTCTGGTCGAAGAGGCAGCTTTTTGCGAGTTCGAGTGGGACGAAGACAAACGTGAAGGCAATTGGAATACCCACGAAGTCGATTTCGAGGATGTGAAGGAAGTTTTCCGGCATCCTCACGTTGTCGCACCTTCATATGGCTATGGGGAAAGCCGCTGGACGGCAGTGGGTCTGTTGGACGACGTAGAGATTACCGTCGTCTTCACAATACGAGACGAACGATGCCGCCTTATCTCAGCGCGGCGAGCGAGACATTATGAGCGAAACGCGTATTACGAGGCGATCCATAAACGATCGAAGAAGGGGCAGAACTGATCTCGACCGCCTCCGCGCGATGACCGAGGAGGAGATCGAAGAAGGGATCAGGCGCGACCCCGATTCCGATACCACGAATTTCGATTGGTCGAAGGCCGTGCTGGTGATGCCCAAGCGGAAAGAGGCGATCTCGATCCGGCTCGATGAGGACGTGCTCGCCTTTTTCAAGAGTCTCGGCGCCGGCTATCAGACACGTATCAATGCCGTGCTCCGTCATTTCATGGAGCAGGTACGGGCCAAACAGAAATAGCCACTAACAATCCTCGATGCGACAACGCCCTCCCGAGGGAGGGCGTTGCGCGGCGTCTTATGGTTGCCTGGACGGGCAATGAAAGCTGGGAAGGCCTAATTGCGTCCTGAAATGCCGGTAACGAGCAGTTCAGCTGGCGCAACAAGGGCCAGCGTTGTGGCGTCGGCACCGCAAACCAGACTCATCGATTGGCGCTGCGAACCATCGAGCTGAAGCGTCTGCCCCGGCTTCAGACTGAGCCGCACGCGTGTCGAGCGTGCATCTTCGCCCGTGTCCTTCCACACGACCGCGCTCACCGCGCATTCGCCGCGCTCCCGTGCATAGAAGGCAATGACGCGCTGACCGCCGACCGTAACAAGAATGGGCTCGCCTGGACCAACCGGACCGAGATTGGTCAGCGGCTTGTCGGCATGCGCCGGCAGAGATGCGGCGCCGAGAATGAGCGCAGCCACCAAGCAGACGGCCGCACGTTGCAACACTGAGAACCGGACCATCATGGCCTCCTTTCGATTCGAAGCACGGAACCGTCCCGCGCTGATTGCCCGATTCGATATTGCACAGCCGTGACGAATTTATGCTGCAATGCGATGACAGATGGCCGCGTGGCCACGCGCCGCAGCATTTGTCCGAACACTTCATTTGGATTTCGAATTGCGCGCGGTTTTGCTCAAAATGCTTTTATATTGTGCATGCGTTTGCGCACGATCGAGGCATGCGTCGTAAAATATGCTTACTAACCGAGCTTTGCCTTTACCTCGGCGCTTACTTTGCCGAAATCCATCTGCCCGGCATAACGCGCCTTCAGCACCGCCATTACCTTGCCCATGTCCTTGACGCTGGTGGCGCCTGCTTCGGCGATGGCGTCTGCGATCGCCTTTTCCATCTCTGCGCTTGACAGCTGCTTGGGCAGAAACTCGCGGATGATGGCGATCTCCTCGCTCTCCTGCGTGGCGAGTTCGGCGCGGCCAGCATCCGCGTAGATCTTCTGCGATTCCTCGCGCTGCTTGATCATCTTAGCGAGAAGATCGAGCAGATCCGCGTCCGTCGCTGCCGTTTTGCCGGCTGTGCGCGCGGCAATGTCGCGGTCCTTGATCGCGGCGCTCATCATGCGCAGCGTCGAGACGCGACGCTTGTCCTGCGCTTTGGTGGCAGTATGCAAAGCGGCGGTGATGGTGTCGCGCATGATTGTCGGCGGGGTTTGTAGCGGAAGAAACTTTGAAATTAATCGACGGACCGGCGGCAAGCAAGGCCTTTTGGCTGCTTAAGTTTTTGTTTTCACAACAAAATTTAAAAGCCCCCGCATTGACCCGATAATGCATCTGTCTTATGAGTGGGCCAGTTGATCTCGTAGGATTCGTACCCAACTTATCGCCCGACCAGATTCCCTTGGTCGCAACACATGTCCATGACCACCGAGACTGAAGCCTTGGCCACGGAGGCCGCAATGACACGTGCGCGCGCGTTATCCGCTTGGACCGACGAAGCGCCGACCGCTCTCCTCGTTCTTGCCGACGGCATGGTCATCGAAGGCCAAGGCGCGGGCGCCGCCGGCATCGCGGTCGGCGAGCTTTGCTTCAACACGGCGATGACCGGCTATCAGGAAATCCTCACCGATCCGTCCTATGCCGGGCAGATCATCACTTTCACCTTTCCGCATATCGGCAATGTCGGCACCAATGCCGAGGATATCGAGACCTCCAACCTTGCGGCGGCCTCGGGTGTGCGCGGTTGCGTGCTGCGCGCAAAGATCACTGCGCCGTCGAATTGGCGTGCGGCACAGAGCTTCGATGCCTGGCTCAAGGCGCGTGGCATTATCGCCATTACCGGCGTCGATACTCGCGCACTCACGACCCTGATCCGCGAGCAAGGCATGCCGAACGCGGTGATCGCGCATGCGCCGGACGGCAAATTCGATATAGATGCCTTGAAATGCCAAGCCTCTGCCTGGCCCGGGATGGTCGGGCTCGATCTCGCCAAGGACGTGACCTCGGGTCAGAGTTATTCCTGGGACGAGACGGAATGGCGGTGGGGTGAAGGCTTCGGCCGGCAGGAAGCGCCGCAATTTCACGTCGTCGCCATCGATTACGGGCTCAAGCGCAACATCTTGCGGGAACTGGCAAATGCCGGCTGCCGGCTCACCGTGGTGCCGGCCACGACCACCGCCGAAGAGATTTTGCAGCGCAAGCCGGACGGCGTGTTTCTTTCCAATGGTCCCGGCGATCCCGCCGCGACCGGGATTTATGCCGTGCCCGAGATCAGGAAGCTGGTCGACTCCGGGCTTCCGGTGTTTGGCATTTGCCTTGGCCATCAGATGCTGGGTCTGGCGCTTGGCGGCACCACGGCGAAGATGCTTCAGGGCCATCATGGCGCCAACCATCCGGTCAAGGACTACACCACCGACAAGGTGGAGATCACTTCCATGAATCATGGCTTTACCGTGGACCGCGACAGCCTGCCGCCCTCAGTTGAGGAAACCCATATTTCGCTCTTCGATGGTTCGAATTGCGGGCTCAAGGTAAAAGACAAACCGATCTTCTCGGTGCAATATCACCCGGAGGCTTCGCCGGGTCCGCAAGACAGCCACTATCTCTTCACGCGCTTCGTCGAGATGATGGCCGAGCGAAAGAAAAAGTGACTCAATAAGAGAAGGAGTGGCAGATGGTAAGTACCAGGATCAAACTTTCAATCATCGCGACGCTCGCCTTTGCAGTCGTCGCCGGCAGCGTGACAACGGAGGCTATCTCCAAGAACAAGACCGGCGCCGTGGTCGGCGGTCTGATCGCCGGGGCAGCCATCGGTGCGGCGATATCGAGCGCCAATCATCCCACGACGGTCTATGTCGAGGAGAGACCCAAGCCGAACAAATGGAGCGACTCGTTCTCGCCGAAGCCAGGCATCAGATGTTACCCGGCGCAGCATGCCTGCTACAGCAACGATGGCGCCTACAATGCCAATTGGACTCACAAGGTGTACGCAAGATGAGGGCGCCCATGTCCATTCAATCGCATATCCGCAAATTGGTTCTTTGTCTCGCCGCCTGCCTCGTCATCATTGCCGTGCCTGTCATGGCTGAAGATGATGACGATGAAAGACTCGACGATGCCTGGCAGGACGCCATCGGTGACCAGGAGCCGATCCTCACCGACAAGCAGTTCGCGCTTTTGAACAACCTCGCCTTTCAGGCGGCGGTGACCAAAATATGCGACGGCTACACCCTTGATTCTGACAAGTTCGCCGCCGGCGTCGCCGAAGCGACTTCGCCCGCGCCCGAGGGCATGTCTGACGAAGACGCCGATACCTGGAAAACAGCGGTGCTCATTCGGTTCGGCACGACCTATGGCTTGCTGCTCGCCGAAGGCAACGATGAGACCGACGAATTTTGCGAGAGCGCGAAGGAACTCAAGGCCGATTCAGAGGTGCCGAATGTCTGGCAATAAAGCCGGTCTGCGCTTTGGTGTTTCGATTCGAGAGGCCCGGCCCGAGCCGGGCCTCTTTTTAAGTGCCGTCCACTGCCTTGCGGCAGGGCGAGCATCCTATATAAGCCAGGGTCAGTTACTCTCTTCATGCCGAAGCGCACAGATATAAAGTCCATCCTGATCGTCGGGGCCGGGCCGATCGTCATCGGCCAGGCCTGCGAGTTCGACTATTCGGGCACGCAGGCCTGCAAGGCCCTGAAAGAAGAGGGCTATCGGATCGTGCTGGTGAACTCCAACCCGGCCACGATCATGACCGATCCGGATGTCGCCGACGCCACCTATATCGAGCCGATCACGCCGGACTTCGTGGCAAAGATCATCGAGAAGGAGCGGCCCGATGCGCTGCTTCCCACCATGGGCGGGCAGACGGCGCTTAACACCGCGCTCAGCCTGCACCGCGCCGGTGTGCTGGAAAAGTTCGGCGTGGAGATGATTGGTGCGCGCGCCGAGGTCATCGACAAGGCCGAGGATCGTGAGCTGTTTCGCGAGGCGATGCAGAAGATCGGGCTGGAGACGCCCCGCTCGTTGCTTGCCGACGCATCTGAGCTGAAGCGTGCTGACCGTGAGAAATACAAATCTGAGATCACCCGCATCGAGAGCGAGACAGCTGATCCAGAGCAGCGCGCCGCTTCGGTTGCCGCCTTCCAAACCCAATGGGCGCAAGGCGAAGGCGAGCGGCGGCGGCGTTATGTCGAGAAAGGGCTGATCGAGGCGCTCGAGGCGGTTCAGGAGATTGGCCTTCCCGCCATCATCCGACCATCCTTTACCCTCGGCGGCACAGGTGGCGGTGTTGCCTATAACCGCGAGGAGTTCCTGGAGATCGTCGAGCGTGGTCTCGACGCATCGCCCACTTGCGAAGTGCTGATCGAAGAGTCTGTGCTCGGCTGGAAGGAATACGAGATGGAGGTCGTCCGCGATAAGGACGACAACTGTATCATCATCTGCTCCATCGAGAATGTCGATCCGATGGGCGTGCATACTGGCGATTCCATCACCGTAGCACCGGCGCTGACACTCACTGACAAAGAATACCAGATCATGCGAAACGCCTCGATCGCGGTGCTGCGCGAGATTGGTGTGGAGACCGGCGGATCGAATGTGCAGTTCGCGGTCAACCCGGCTGATGGACGGCTGATCATCATCGAGATGAACCCGCGCGTGTCGCGCTCTTCGGCGCTTGCCTCCAAGGCCACCGGCTTCCCCATTGCCAAGGTCGCGGCAAAGCTCGCCGTAGGTTATACGCTCGATGAGCTTGCCAACGACATCACCGGCGGCGCTACGCCCGCGAGCTTCGAGCCTACGATCGATTACGTGGTGACCAAGATCCCGCGTTTTGCTTTCGAGAAATTTCCCGGCGCCGCACCGACTTTGACCACGTCGATGAAATCGGTGGGCGAAGCCATGGCAATCGGCCGAACCTTTGCCGAGTCGCTGCAAAAGGCGCTGCGCTCCATGGAGACCGGTCTCACGGGTCTCGATGATATCGACTTCGAAGGGCTCGGCCAGGGCGACGACAAGAACGTGATCCGTGCGGCGCTCGGCACCCCCTCCCCCGACCGGCTTCTGAAAGTAGCCCAGGCGCTCCGGCTCGGTGTTGACCACGAACAAATCCACGATTCTTGCCGCATAGATCCCTGGTTCATCCGCCAGCTCCAAGACATCGTCGATGCCGAGGAGCGTGTGCGGGAGCACGGTCTCCCATCAGGGGCCAATCGGCTTCGCGCCCTGAAAGCCATGGGCTTCTCCGACGAAAGGCTCGCCACGCTCGCTGGTGTTGAGGTGAGCGAGGTCGCGGCACGGCGCAAGGCTCTCGGCGTGCATCCGGTATTCAAGCGGATCGACACTTGCGCGGCTGAGTTCGCTTCACCCACCGCCTACATGTACTCGACTTACGAGACGGGCTTCGCCGGGTCGCCGCAATGCGAGGCGCGACCTTCCGACACAGAGAAGAAAATCGTCATTCTCGGCGGCGGCCCAAACCGCATCGGCCAGGGCATCGAGTTCGACTATTGCTGCTGCCACGCGGCGTTTTCGCTGTCTGCGGAGGGCTACGAAACCATCATGATCAACTGCAATCCCGAGACCGTCTCGACCGATTACGATACATCCGACCGGCTCTATTTCGAGCCACTTACCGAGGAAGACGTGCTCGAGGTCGTGCGCACCGAGGAAGAGAATGGGAAGCTCCAGGGCGTCATCGTGCAGTTCGGCGGCCAAACACCGCTCAAGCTTGCCGCGGCATTGGAGCAGGCCAAGGTGCCCATCCTCGGTACCTCACCCGATGCCATCGACTTGGCGGAAGACCGCGACCGCTTCAAGGCGTTGATCGACCGATTAGGGCTGAGACAGCCGCGAAGCGGCATCGCCCGCTCGGCCGATCAGGCAAAAGCAATCGCCGCGGAGATAGGCTTCCCGCTCGTCATCCGCCCGTCTTACGTGCTTGGCGGCCGAGCCATGGAGATTGTGCATGACGAGGCGCAGCTTGCACGCTACATCGCTGAGGCGGTCGTGGTATCGGGCAAAAGCCCGGTGCTGATCGACTCCTATCTGAGCGACGCGATCGAAGTGGATGTCGACGCGCTCGCCGACGGCAAGGACGTGTTCATCTGCGGCGTCATGGAGCATATCGAGGAGGCCGGCGTACATTCCGGCGACTCTGCCTGTTCGCTGCCACCCCATTCGCTGAAACCCGAAATCGTATCGGAACTCGAGCGCCAGACGAAGGAGCTGGCCAAGGCGCTCAGTGTGATCGGACTGATGAACGTGCAATTCGCCATCCAGAACGACGACATCTACATTCTCGAAGTCAATCCGCGCGCCTCGCGCACCGTGCCGTTCGTGGCCAAGGTCATCGGCTTGCCTATTGCCGGTATCGCTGCGCGGATCATGGCCGGAACGCCACTTGCCGCGTTCGGACTGAAGCGGCCGAAGCTGGACCATATCGCCGTGAAGGAGGCCGTGTTCCCCTTCGCCCGCTTCCCGGGAGTCGATCCTGTGCTCGGGCCCGAAATGCGCTCGACCGGCGAGGTCATGGGGATAGACCGGGACTACGCAATCGCCTTCGCTAAAAGCCAGATCGGTGGCGGCTCTCGCCTGCCTCTCTCTGGCACCGTGTTCGTCTCGGTCAAGGACAGTGACAAGGACCGGGTCGTTGCGCCCGTCCGGGAACTTGCCGAGATGGGCTTCCGCATTATCGCCACGCGCGGCACCAAGCGTCATCTCGACGCCCATGGCATTCCTTGCGAGCGGGTCAACAAAGTGCTGGAGGGACGGCCTCACATCGTTGACGCCATCGCCAATGGCGAGGTCGACATCGTGTTCAACACTACGGAGGGGGCCAAGGCCTTGGCCGATTCCTTCTCCATTCGTCGGTCGGCGTTGCTCAACCATATTCCTTATTATACAACCCTAGCTGGTGCTTTGGCCGTGACCGAAGCCATCAGAGCGCTAAGGGCGGGGGGTCTTAACGTCGCCCCCCTGCAGACTTATATCGGCAAGCACCCCCAAAAGCTGGCCGAAACGGCCTGAGAACGCTCAAAATCAACGGATTCTTGACTTGGACAGGGCTATTCCTGAACACTGGTCAGGTTGCCTGAAGGAGATTTGACTGACATGGAGAAGGTACCGATGACCGCGGAGGGCTATGCCGCGCTGGAGGCTGAGATCAAGCATCTCAAGAGCGTCGAGCGGCCGCGGATCATCAAACAGATCGCTGACGCGCGGACCCACGGCGACCTCTCGGAGAACGCCGAATACCATGCTGCCAAGGAGCAGCAGGGTATTACTGAGGCGCGCGTCGCCGACCTCGAAGACAAGCTGTCACGTGCGGATATCATCGACGTCTCCAGGCTTAAGGGAGACCAGGTGATGTTCGGTGCGACCGTCACTCTGCTCGATGAGGACACCGACGAGAAGGTGAAATACCGAATCGTGGGCGAGCTCGAGGCCGAGGTGCGGAGCGGCAAGATCTCGATCACCTCTCCCCTCTCCCGTGCGCTGCTCGGCAAGCGAAAGAAGGACATCGTCGAGGTGTCGACGCCCGGCGGCGGTAAATCCTACAAGGTGGTGAAGGTCGAGTTCAAATAGGCTCCACCTTGTCCATGGAAGGTGATGCGCCAAGTCTTGCCATTTATCTTGTGCGGCGGCGCGGGCACCCGTCTATGGCCGCTATCGCGCGAGGACTTTCCCAAGCAATTCCACCGGCTGACCGGGTCTGAAACGCTGTTCCAGCAAACCTGCCGCAGGCTTGCGGGCAGGCCTTTCGGCGACCTGTTCGTCCTCACCAATCATCGTCATCGCTTCCTCGTCGCCGAGCAACTCGAGGAGATCGGCACGCCGGCCAAAGCGATCGTCGTCGAGCCCGAAGTCCGCAATACAGCGCCGGCGGCCTGTATCGCGGCCTTGATTGCGGCCAAGAACGATCCTGAAGCGCTTATCCTGCTGGCGCCTGCCGATCACCTGATCTCCGATGACACAGCTTTTGTAAGCGCCGTGGAGAGCGGCATGACAGCAGCTGAAGCCGGCGCCCTCGTGGTTTTCGGCGTTCCGCCGGATGGCCCGCACACCGGCTATGGCTACATCGAAACCGAGTCCGGCACGAGTGAGGTCCGAAAAGTCATCCGCTTCGTGGAAAAGCCTTCGAAAGAGGCGGCGAAAGGCTTTCTCGATAGCGGCAATTTCTATTGGAACGCTGGCCTTTTCCTGTTCAAGGCCGCAATCATGCTCGACCTCCTGCAAGCGCATGCCCCGGAGATCTTGGCGGCATGTCGCAAGTCGCTCGACGGCGCGCGCGAGGACCCTACATTCCTGACGCTTGATTCTAGCTATGCCAAGGCGACTGCCATCTCGCTTGACTATGCCGTCGCCGAGAAGGCCCAAAATCTGCGCTGCGCGCCGCTCGACGCGGGCTGGAGTGACGTCGGCTCATGGTCAGCACTGTGGAACGTCATGGAGAAGGACCAGGATGGCAACGTTGCGCGTGGCGAAGGTGAGACCGTCTTCCAAAATACGCGCGGGAGCCTCACTTTCAGTGACCGCGCCTGCGTGCTGATCGGGGTGGAGAATATGGTGGTGGTGGCGACCGAGGATGCGGTCCTGGTCGCCTCCAAGGATCAAGCCGAATCCATCAAGCGGGCGGTCGAGAGCATCAAGGCCAATTGCGGTCTTGCCCTTGATCACACACGCATCCATCGCCCCTGGGGCTGGTATCAGATGCTCGAACGTGGCGACCGCTATCAAGTCAAATGCATCATGGTGAAACCGGGTGGCAAGCTCTCACTCCAGAGCCATCGGTACCGCTCGGAGCATTGGGTCGTGGTCGGCGCACGCTGGAAATGACCAAGGGCGATGAGGTGAAGCGGCTCGGCGAGAACGATAGCGCCTATATCCCTGCCGGCGAGAAGCATCGTCTAGCCAATCCAGGCAAGGTTCCAGCCTTTGTCATCGAAGTGCAGACAGGGACCTCGTTCGACGAGGACGATATCGTCAGATATGAGGATATCTACGGCCGCGTCCCGCCAGAGTGAGCATTGTTGCGAAGCCGGAATTTGGTTAGACTTCTCCTTTGAGGGACCCATGCTGACCGCGCTTTCGACCGGGCTTCGCTTCAGGCTGGCAATTGCGTTCGCCGCTTTCGCCGCTTTGTGCCTTGTCGCGCCCCCTGCCCTGCTCGCTTTTGGGCACGGCGAGAACACTGCTCACTGCTTGTCGATGGCCGACACGGTCAATCACGGCAAAGCAAAGCGTCACGACGGTTCGCATCATGCCGGCCATGTTCAGCCTACGAGCGACGAAACTGTTCCAGCCCCTGACCAGCAGATGACCTGCTGCGGGCTGTTCTGCCTAAGCGCCATCACGCCCAATGGTGATGCTGTCGTCGCGAACGGCTTGCGTTCGGCGCATGATCCTTCCGCCGAACCTTATCCCCTCAACCTTATCCTGGATCGTCTCGACCGACCTCCGATCTCCATCCTCTTCGTCTGAGCCGCTTGGGCGGGGACCCTTCGTCCCGGTGCCAAGCCCTGTCAACGACAGACGAGGGATGAGCCATGTTCTCGAAAATCCGGGCGTGCGCCGCCGCTTTCGCGGTTGCTGCACTGCTCACCGCTTGCAAGAGCTTATCCCCCGATGGGGGGATGGGCATGGTGGCGCTGGTCGCAGGCCAGAGCCTCAACAAGGACGTGGTGCGCGTCAGCTCAAGCGCCGACGCCCAACACGCGCAAGCCAAGGTCTCGCGCCTGCTGCAGGCGCCTCTTACCGCCGACGCGGCGGTGCAGATCGCGTTGCTTAACAATCCGGGTCTACAAGCCGCCTATAACCGGCTCGGTGTGGCGGAAGCCATTACCGTGCAGATGAGCCGGCCGCCGCTTCCGGCCTTCTCATTCGAATATGTGTCGGACTCGGTCGAGCTCGATATCGAGCGCAAGATCATCGGATCGATCCTGGCGCTTGCGGTGTGGCCGTCGCGATCGAAGATCGCCGGAGTTCGCTTCGAGCAGGCCCAGCTACAAGCCGCCGAGGAAACCTTGCGCCTCGCGGCCGAGACGCGTAGGGCCTATACCCGTGCCGTGGCGGCGCGGCAGATCCTGGTAACATTAACTGCCACCAAGGCTAACGCCGACGCGTCCGCCGAACTAGCCGGGCAGTTGAAAGAGACCGGTGCGCTGAACCGGCTCGACCAGGCGCGGCATCAGGTGTTCGCCACCGAGATGGCGGCGCAACTCACGGCGGCACATCAGAACGCAACCGCGACGCAGGAGCGCCTCACCAGGCTCATGGGTCTGTGGGGCACCGACCTCGGTCGCTTGTTGCCAAGCAGCCTGCCACCCTTGCCCCGCCAATCGCGAAACCTTGCCTCTGTGGAGCAGGAAGCCATGGACCGGCGGGTCGAACTCGCCATCGCCAAGCTCGAAGTGGAAGCCTTGGCGCGGTCCTACGGGCTCACGCGCCACACACGCTTCATCAACGTGCTGGACGCCGGCGGCATCTCCAAGACGCAGAAGGACAAAGGGGAACGGCGCGCCAATGGTGGGGGTTTCGACATCGTGTTCGAGGTGCCGCTTTACGATTTCGGCAGGGCGCGCGTGCGCGAGGCCGAGCAGCGATATTTCGAGGCGTTGAACATGCTGGCGGAAAAGGCGGTGAATGCCCGCTCCGAAGCGCGTGAGGCCTATGGCGCCTACAGCGCGGCGCGCGCCATCGTCGCGAAATATGAGAGCGAGGTATTGCCGTTGCGCGAGACCATCTCGGCGGAGACCGAGCTGCAATATAACGCGATGCAGGTCGATGCCTTCACCCTGCTCGAAACCACGCGCGCCACCGCGGCGGCCAAAGTGGCGAGCATCGAGGCGCGGCGCAATTTCTGGCTTGCTTATACCGATCTCAGCGCCGTCGTGCTTGGCGGCGGCAGTCTCAACAATGAACTCAGCACCATGCTCGCCGCAGATATCGGCGGCGGGACGATACGTAGTCATTGAACGAAAGGATGCGCCCCATGTTATCTCGACGGAATTTTCTCGCGGGTTCAGCCGTGGCGCTGGTCGGCGCCACGGCGGTCAGCGGCCGCGCGCAAGCCGCCGCCATCCCTGAAGCGCCGAGCTACTCTTCACCGTCCATGCAGGCCCCGGTGCCGCCCGCGAGTGGTCAGCATTATCAGCCGGTGGTGACGCTGAACGGCTGGACGCTGCCCTGGCGCATGAACGGCGACTGGAAGGAATTTCACCTCGTCGCCGAGGAGGTCGAGCGCGAGATTGCGCCGGGCATGATCGCACGGCTCTGGGGCTATAACGGCCAGACGCCCGGCCCCACCATCGAGGCAGTCGAAGGGGACAAAGTCCGCATTTACGTCACCAACCGTCTGCCCGAGCACACCTCCGTACATTGGCACGGCATGCTGGTGCCGAACGGCATGGATGGCGTCGGTGGATTGACGCAGCCGCATATCCCGGTGGGCAAGACCTTCGTCTACGAGTTCCTGCTCAAAAAGAGCGGCAGTTTCATGTACCACCCGCATTCAGACGAGATGGTGCAAATGGCTATGGGCATGATGGGGTCCTTCGTGATCCATCCCAAAGATCCGAACTTCCGGCGCGTGGATCGCGACTTCGCCATTATCCTGAGCTCCTACCGTTTCGATCCCGGAACGTCGCTGCCGCAGGTCACCGAGATGACCGACTTTAATATTTGGACGTTCAACGCGCGGGTGTTTCCGGGCATCGATGTGATGCCGGTCGGTCTCAATGAACGTGTGCGCGTCAGGGTCGCCAATCTCACCATGACCAACCATCCAATCCATGTGCACGGCCACCATTTCGCGGTGAGCTGCACCGACGGTGGCTGGGTGCCGGAAAGCGCACAATGGCCCGAAGCGACAGTGGATGTGCCGGTTGGAACTGTCCGCGCCATCGATTTCCTCGCCGATGCGCCGGGCGATTGGGCGTTCCATTGCCACAAATCGCACCACACCATGAACGCCATGGGTCATACGGTGAAGAATTTCATCGGCATGAGGCAGGCTGCATTACGCCAGGCGCTCGATCACGCGACGCCGGGCGCCATGGCCATGGGCACGGACGGCATGGCTGAGATGGGATCCATGAAGATGCCGCTTCCCGACAACACGCTGCCGATGATGTCCGGGACCGGTCCGTTCGGACCGATCGAGATGGGCGGCATGTTCACGGTCATGAAGGTGCGCGAAGGCCTGGCGCCAGGCGATTACACCGATCCCGGCTGGTACAAGCATCCGCCGGGTACGGTCGCCTTTGCGGTGGAGGCCGGTGACGCGGGTGAACCGCACCGGCATGAGACCAAGCCCGCGCCGTCGCGCGAACCGCCGCCTACACCGTCAGGCCATGAACATCATTAGACAAAACTCGAAGGGAGAAACGCCATGCTTAAGCCATCACTCACCGCTACCCTCCTCTGTGGAGTCCTCGCGACGCCTGCCCTCGCCCATGAAGATCATCAGATGGAATGCAGCGAGACCGCCATTCACGCCATGCACGCCGACATCCAGGCGATGACTGATGGCGAGTCCAAGACCATGGCCATGAAAGAGATGGACATGGCCGAAGAGATGATGGCCAAGAAGGACACCGACGCCTGCATGACTCACATGCACAAGGCGATGGAGGAGATCGAGAAATAGTGTGAGGGAGGCCATGTCTGATCTGCCAGATTTCAAGACAAGAACTTGGCTGATCGCCATAGCTGTGGGCGTTATAGTGCTAAGCGTTATTGGTGGCGCGGCGCTTTATGGCGGCCTCTTCAACGTCGCGGCGGACGTACCGCACGGCAACGCCATGTATTGGCTGCTGGAGACAGCGCGGGAGCGATCGATCGCCGTCCGCGCTACCGGCATTGTCGTCCCGGACGACCTTGCCGATCCCAAGCGCATTACTTCCGGCGCCGGGCAATACGCGGAGATGTGCAGTCTCTGCCATCTCGCTCCGGGCATGAAACGGACCGAGATCGCCCGTGGCCTCTATCCACGAGCGCCCGATCTCAAGCGCGGAAGTAAACTCTCTCCGGCGGAGCAGTTCTGGGTGATAAAACACGGGATCAAGCTGACGGGTATGCCGGCCTGGGGACTGACGCACGACGACGACGTTCTGTGGGATGTCGTAGCATTCCTGCGGAAGCTGCCGGAGCTCACCCCCGAGCAATATCGGAGCCTCGTAGATAGCGCCCCGAAAACCCACGACGGCCATTGATTACTAGGGCCCTGCCTCCCTTTGCCTTCGTGGTTGATGCAAAGGCGCGACCGGCCCACAATCATGCCGGAATTGGCAAGGCTGCCGGAAGCCGTACCGTCTCATAACCCTATGATTGATAAGCTCGAATATATCATCGCGCTGTCCCGAGAGCGGCATTTCGGCCATGCGGCAGAGGCCTGCGGGGTGAGCCAGCCGACCTTCTCGGCCGCCATCAAACAGCTCGAGGACATGCTCGGCGTACTTCTGGTGCAGCGGGGCTCTCGCTTTCAGGGCTTCACGCCCGAGGGCGAACGCGTACTCGACTGGGCGCGCCGCATCATCGGTGATACGCGGGCCATGCGCCAGGAGATCGACGCGTTGAAGCACGGTCTCTCCGGCCATATCCGCATCGCCGCCATCCCTACAGCGCTCGCCATGTGCGCCATGATCACCACGCCCTACCGGGCGCAGCATCCCGACGTCAGTTTCACCATCCTGTCACGCAATTCGATCGAAGTCCTGGGGATGCTGGAGAATTTAGAGGTCGATGCCGGGCTTACCTATCTCGACAACGAGCCTCTGGGACGCGTGCAGACCGTGCCCCTTTACAGCGAGGAATATCGTCTGCTCGCTTCAGCCGACAGCCCGCTCGGTAAGCGCGATCAGGTCACCTGGGCTGAAGTCGGCAAGGTGCCTCTCTGCCTGCTCACGCCGGACATGCAGAACCGGCGCATCATCGAGGGTCTGCTGCGGGAAGCCGGCGCTGAGGTGGCGCCGACGCTCGAATCGGATTCGATCGTGGTACTGTTCGCCCATGTACGCACCGGGCGCTGGGTGTCGGTGATGCCCGCAAAGCTCGCCGACGTACTCGGCCTCACCGAGAAGGTGCGCGCCATCCCTATCGTCGAGCCCAAGGTGACGCATTCCATCGGCCTCGTCGTGCCACAGCGCAATCCCCTGACCCCGCTGATCCATGCCCTGGTGAGCGAAGCCAAGCAACTCGTGCCGATCCTGAAGGCGGATTGGCCTCAGGCCCAAGAGCAACTGACAGCCCGGGGGAGCAGATCTCGTGCTCGCGGCCGCCTTACTTAAGCGTCGTCTTCTCGGGACTCACCGCCACGCCCCATGGGAGGCGTCCGACCGGCACAGATTTCACGGCCTTCAGGGTGGCCACATCGATGATGGTCATGTCATTGGTGAGACCGTTGGCGACATAATATTTCGACCCATCGGCGCTGAATTCGCCATGCCAAGGTCGCTGTCCTACAAGGATGTACTCCTTGACCTCCTTGGTCGCGGTGTCGATGACGGCGACGCGGTTGGACGGACCAAGCGGCGTGAATAACAGTTTGCCGTCTTTGCTGAAATCCATGCCGACGGGCTGAATTTGCTCAGGACGGACACCCGGCACCTCGAAGTCGATCTTATTGATGATCTTCCAGTTTTTGGGGTTCTCCCAATCGCTGGTATCGATCACCGATATGGTGCCGCCGATTTCCGAGGAAACCCAGAGCTCCTTCTGGTCCGCCGTGAATTTCGCCTCGCGAGGGCGACTGTCGACCAAGATATTGCCGACCAGCTTCATCGAGGTGTTGTCGATGATATGCGCCATGCTCGTGCTTTCCGAGGTTGCCGCAGTGTAACGGTCGTCAGTACTGACAGTCATACCTTCCGGCTCAACGCCGACGGGTATTTCGCTCAAGACGTCGCCGCTTTTGATGTCCATGATAGTCACCATCGAATCGTCTTCGTTGGCGATGTAGATAATGTCACCCTTCGAATCGACAGCCATAAGCTCGGGATCGGGACCCGACTCGAGCTGGCGGGTGACTTCAAGCGTCTTGGTATCGACGACATCCATGATGTCGCCGTCGCCCGCGGCCACGAACAGCTCCTTATTGTCGGGACTGAGGACTATGCCGCGCGGTCGCCGTTCAGTCTTTACGGTCTTGATAACCTCCAGAGTTTCGCCGTCAAGCACCGTGATGGTGTTGTCCTTTTCGTTGGAGACATAGATGGTCTCGGCCTGCGCAGAAACCGTGAAAAAAAGCGTCACGGCAAAGGCCGCCGAAAGAGTCATGCTGTTCATGGGTCTACCGTTGGTCGTGGTTTAAGGAAATTTGCATTTGGACTCGGGCCTGTCGAAGCCGAGGGTGTCAGTGAGGTTGATTTCATGGAGGAAGCCGTCTTGCGGCGAAATCGACACCGGAACCCGGGTCCCTCCGCCAAGAATGATCGGCTGGCGCATTTGGTGGTCCCAATCGCGGAAGCTCAGAGCTTGCCCTTTGGAGGCCTCTAATTTGAAGTCCGGCGAGAGCATGTACGCCTTGACCTCTTGCGGCGTGGTCTTATCGGATTTCAGGATCGATTCGGTAAGCGTTCGCACACCAAGCCAGCCAGTGTAGTCCCGTTCGGTTGCCTCGCGGTTAGCCTGGCGCAGTATGGCCCTTTGAAAACGCATGGCGCCTGACTCCGTGTAAGATGGGTCCCAGGCCGTGGCCTGCAAGCCTTGCGTCCCGACGACCGGCCTTGGCAAGTGAGTCCGGTACATCAGATAATCGCCGAAATCGTCCTCGGTATTGATGACCCAGAGCACGTCATGGTCCGGCGCTGCCTGCGTTTCCATGGGGATTTGAGTCTGAACCTGCTGGTGGCCTGAATCAAGGTTCCGCGCTCCCGGCGGCAATCGATAGACTTGGTCCTCTACTACCTTACCGCCGAATCGGGTTGCTGCGCGCTTCACTTGCGCGAAATAGTCCTCGTCAGCCGGCGCATCACGCCGCAACACGTACCATCGCGGCCAACTCTTCCAGATGAGATATTGAGCGAGTGCATCAGCTCGCATCGCCCAATCGGGTATGACGTGGAAGACATTGGGCCGGCATTCTTCCTGACGGAGCTTTGTGGCGTTCGACCTTATGTTCACGATGAGCGCGTTTTTGGCTTCGGGAAGATCGGCCACGGAGAGAAGATCGTCGGCCTCGAGATCGGCGACAATGAAGGTATCGCCTTCGGCAAGCAGCTCTTTGGCCTTGGCTACGATGTCGCCGTCGGCCGGAATGATCGCCTCGACCAACTCGAAGGCATGGCCAGCAAATTTACCGGTCTGGTTTACTTCCTTGATCATCAGCCGGGCACCCTGGATGCCTTTGTCGGTTATGATTTTTTCCGCGTAAGAGAGTGGCAGCGGTTCCTCATATTGCTTGCCGAGATAGATGATGCGAGTCGTCTGAAGATCCTCGGTGTTGGCGACGGGCGCAGCTTCAGGCGCCTTCCCCTCAGTCTCAGGGGCTGCGGCAGGAGCGGCCTCGGCTAAAGCAAATATGATGGGAAAGGAAAAAACGGCTGCGGTGATACGCTTGTAGCCGCTCCACGACGTGAGGATGGACAAACTCGACATAGGCTGGGGCGTCTACTCCACTAATCAGCGGCTATTGTTCAGAGATGTTGCCGCTTGGCAATGCGCACTGCACAACGGAGAACGTAGGTTTTCAGAATTTCCGCAAGCCTACCGCTCAACCATCCCGGAATATAAGCGGTCGGAAAGGCGCCATCCAGACACTGGCAGGTTTTCTGCCAAGTCTTACCCATTTGTAATCCAAGGGCCGCCAGGTTTTTTGCTGCCTAGCGGCCTTTGGCAAATGGTCATTGTGTGGATCGGTACTATTGAGCCGGCTTATCTACCAATTTCATCGAATTCGGATTCTTGGTCCGGATGAAGGAGATCACCTTCCACAGATCATCCGAGGTCTTGTAGATGGCGCCGAAGGGCGGCATGGGACCGACGACGATTTCGCTCTTCACGCGCTTATAACCCTCTTTCTGGAGACCATCGGAGCCGAGCGCGACTAGCCGAAACAGCGTGTCGTCGTCTCCGCCATAGACCCAGGTATCGTTGGTGAGTGGCGGGCACATGCCGCCGCCGCCACCGCCGCCATGGCAGCCGATGCAGGTTCCGTAAAGCTTTTGCCCCTCTTCGGCCACCGCAGCGACATCGCTGTTGTAGGGGTTATGCAGACCACCTTTCGGCGTGGCCTTGATGAGGTCGAGCGGCGGGGTCGCATCCCCGGGCTTGCAACAGTCGCCGCCTGCGCCGCCGGCGCCAGGGGCCGCTTCCTCGGTCTTAGCGGGTTCATCGGTAGCGTTGGCATGCCATGCCACCGCACCCAATCCCCCGACCAGGACTAATGCAAAAATCGCCGTGATGATGTTGCGCACGTTCGTTTCCTTACCCTAGTTGCTGTTCTTGGTTGAGCCCATGCAGATTGAGACCGGTGAGCACCGGACGAGGCAGCTTTCGAGGCCGCGCCTGGCATCGCGCGTATATTGCTTCTCCTGCCCGGCCTTGTCATGGAAAACTGCATTGGAAAAAGCCTGCTTCGTAATGAGAGTCTTACCGCATAAAGGCAGTCCGGCGAAGAAGACGGTTAGAGATGCGGCATTTTGACTACCTTTGGAAAGGCCACAGCCGCCAAGAAAAAGCCACGGCCAAGGCCGTGGCTTCTGCCATTACCGGTCTTCGCATCAAGACGAAAACCATCATTGGCTCGTCGTTTCGTCCGGCACAGTATCGGTGGCAGACGGCCGCGCGCTACCAAGAACCAAGATGGCCTGTGCCGCTTCCTGATTGTCGTTCAATTTGGCGACGTCGCTCGCGGTCTGGCCTTGATTGTTCTTGATATCGGGATTCGCACCGGCATCCATCAAAAGCCCGATCATCGACGCGTTATTGTGGCTGGCAGCGATCATCAACGCGGTCGTGCCGGATTTGGATTGAGCATCGACACTGGCTTTCCGCTCAATCAGGCCCGAAGCGATGTCATTGGGCCTGGTGCTGCCCGGCAGGAACATTGCGCCTTCGGCCGGCGCCATTTGGGCGGCTACGATCATGAGAGGCGTCAAGCCATCCCCGCCTGAAGCGCTGCTGACATCGGCGCCTCCTTCCATAAGAGCTTTCGCCGCCTCGTATCTCTGCTCGGCAATGGCTAGAGCGAGCGGCTTGAAGTCCTTAATGGCAGGTTGTTCGATATCAGCCCCATTCTCTATCAACGCCTCAACCGATGGCACATGGTCACGCATAATCGCTGCAGCGAGAGGAGTCATGCCATTGACGTCAGTTTGATTGGGATTGGCGCCAAGCTCGATCAGCGTCTTGATGACACCGTCCTTGCGCTGGCGTGCCGCATTCTGCAGCGGTGCCCATCCTTGTGGATCCGGCTTATTCACGTCGGCACCATTTTCGACCAAGAATTTGATGCGCTCGACATCGCTGGCTATGATGGCGTTGCTGAGCTCCTGATTGACGTCGGCACCTTCGGCGAGCCAGTTCTCAAGCCTTTCTCTGGTGACCACCTGGTCAGGCGAAGCCCGATCGGGATGAGCTTTGTAATCCTGCTCTCGCGGCGCCGTGTAGCTGCCATGTGCGGGCAAATCGCCGGCAACCACGCAGCGGCTGCATTGCACCAGCGGCACACCGAAATCTTGCAAGATTTTCTCGACCTCTTCCTCGTTATCCTCGAGCGCGAATTCGAGCATGTATTTCAGGAAGGCGTCCGTCGTCCGCACACCAAGCCCAAGCTCGAACTCCATGGGGACTTTGTCATCCATCAAGTTTGCCGGCAGGATGGTGATGGGTTCGCCCTTCATGGTCTTCACCCATCCGGCAAAGGGTCCGAACACGGCGGCGACATCAAATTCGCCGTCTAGCATCCTCTGCACCACGTACCAGGGCTGGTTCTCAAGCACGAGGTCGGCGTCATGGGTCTGCAATTGCAGCTTGACGTTGTCGATGATCCCGCGCTTGGCGAGTGCCGCGCGGATGCCGGATGTCTGGAACACGCCGATCGTCAGGTCCTTGAGTTTCGGATCGTCGAGGCTTGTGATTTCGAGGCCCTTGTCGTTGCGGTAAACGAGGACGTAGGGCGTCTTGTAGACGGGAAAGGTCGTGAGCAGGCGCCCGTAGTTCATGGGCACGTCGAACATGACATCGCACATGTGCTCATCGAAGGTAGACCGCGTGAGACCGCGCTCGATAAAGGGCTGCCAATGATATTTGAGCTCCGCACCCATGGCATCGGCAAGTAGTCTCGCCATTTTGTTTTGGAATCCCTCTTCCTTCATGTTGGAGAGGGGCATGTTGCCGGGATCGGCGCAGACATTCAGAAACTTGAGCTTTTTTGCTTTGTATGCCGCCTTGGCAGCGGCGCGGATGGCGATGTGCTCGCTCGGGGTCAGTTCTTCATAGTGCTTATTGAGATCGCGTTGGATGGTCTTTTTTTCTGGCTTAGCCGGGGTGTCTGCCGCCGAAGCGGTCGCAAGTCCCAAGCCGGCAACGCTGAAAATGACCGCCGTAACTATATTTAAAATGGGGAAGAACACGGGTCTACTTCGCTTTGTTTGGGGCGGCACAGACACGCAGGACGAGAATCCCGGGGGGAGCCATGTCGCCGATGGGTGCCAAATTTTCAGGTGATATATAGTAAAAAGACGCCCGGTGCCACAAGGGCACCGGGCGCCGATTTTAGCCTAGTAGCGTTCCGTTTATTCGAAAACGCGGAACACGTTCAGTTCACCACCCTGCGGGATATGCTGCAGGCCAGCGGCCTTGGTCATGGCCGTGGCACCGATGGCGCCGAACTTGTCACTCAGGTCGAGACCAGCCGTCACGGGAAGACCGATCCAGCCGCCGATGCCGGAATATACGCCGACATACTGCTTGCCGCCGGTCTTATAGGTGATCGGGTTGCCGATGATGCCTGACCCGAGCTTGCGGCTCCACAGGATCTTACCGGAACTCCGGTCGACCGCGCGGAAGTCACCGCCGAGGCTGCCGTAGAACATCAGGCCGCCTTCGGTGACCATGGTGCCGCCCCAGTTCGGATACGGATCCGGGATCTCCCACACCGTCTTGCCGGTCAAGACATCGTACTTCTTGATCTTGCCGGTGACGCCCGGGACTTCAGGATACATGTACACGTTCGCGAACACGTAGACCGTGCCCTGGTTCGTGTGCGTGCGCTCCTGAGGATCGAGCTCCATGCACCAATTGTTGGTGGGCATGTAGAAGATGTTCGGCTCCTTGGGATCGACTGACCCAGGCTGCTGGTCCTTACCACCCATAGCTGACGGGCAGCTCGAGACGTTGCGGCCAACTTCCAGCGGCGAGTGCTCGCGCACCTTGACCGGACGGCCCGTCTTGAGATCGACCTTCTCGGCCCAGTCCGTCGTCACGTATTTCGTGGCGCGGTGCAGAGTGCCGTCAGTACGGTCGAGCACATAGGCGAAGCCATTACGATCGAAGTGAGTGAGAGCCTTCACCTTCTTACCGTCAATATCCATGTCGGTAAGGAAGTTCTCGTTCACGCCGTCATAGTCCCACTGATCAAACGGGGTCATCTGGTAGGCAAAGACAGCCTCACCATTGCTGATCTTGCGAGCGAAGATCGTCATCGACCACTTGTTATCATAGCGGCCCTGCTGGTCACCCAACGAGGGATCAACAGCATTGCACTCTTCGTGGGTCTTGTCGGGGCAACGATAGGACGGGCTCCACAGACCGGGGTTGCCGGTCGAGTAGTAGACTATCTTCAGGTCTGGATCATAAGAGAACCAACCCCAAGCAGCGCCGCCGCCGATCTTGTAGTCATCGCCCGGGAAGGACTTGATACCAAGATCACTGCCGGCCGTACCGAATTGCGGGTTGGCCTTGTTGGTATCCTTCGTCAGGCAGACGTCAGCATCGGAACCGGTGCTATGGCACGTCCAAGCCTCGGAACCATCCTTCAGGTTGAAGGCGGTAACGCGGCCGCGAGCAGCGAACTCGTCACCACCGAAGCCCATGACCACCTTATCTTCGGCGATCACTGGAGCGGGAGTGATGGTCTCGCCCTTTTCCGGGTAGGCATACTTAACTACCCAGACTTCCTTGCCGGTCTGGCCGTCGAGGGCAATCACGAAACCATCGAGAGTGCCATAGACGAATTTGCCGTCGGCATAGGAACCGCCACGGTTGACGGTGTCGCAGCAAGCGCGCGGCACAGCCGATTCGTCACGGTCGGTCGTCTTCACGTAGCTCCAGACCTGCTTCGGGTTGTCAGCATCCGTCAGATCGAGAGCCTGAACCACGTTGCAGTTCACCATCGCCGGACAACCGGAAATCATGAACAGCATGGTCTTGCCACCAACATCCTTGATCACGAGTGGCTGACCTTCGTGACCGCGGAGGGCGTTCGTGCCTTGCAGCCAGATCATCTGCAGTTTGCCGATGTTCTTCGTGTTGATATCAGCAAGATCACTATGACGCGTCAGGGCAAAGTCACGACCAGGGGCTGGCCACTGGTCGGGATCGGCCATGCGAGCGAGTTGCTCCGCATCGGTGTCTGCAATTGCCTGACCGGAAAACGCCATCGTCACAGCGACGATAGCTCCGGCCAGAACACCAAACTTCATTTTCATATCTTTCTCCTCTCCCTAGCTACTCAGTTCACCGAAAGAAGCTGAGCTATTCTGTATTGCCGGGGTGCGTTTCTCTGTCGAGCGAATGCCTAGAGAGCACCGAGCCCTTGCAAGTTTTCAAGCTGTCACTTTGGATATGGGAGGCTGCCCGAAAGCGCCGAAGCAAATTAAAATGCCTCGCGCCCGCTCCAAGCGGCGGGTTCTCCGTTGAACACATCACGCGGTGACACCTCACGAGGAATCACAGCCTACCGTAGAATGTGAACCGGATATTCCGAATTCTAAATGGAAACCGGCACCCACCCATTGCCAAGCTGCCCCTTCATAATTGCCAAATGTCAGTGCTTTGCAAGTGAAAAGTGCTCGTGGAAATGAAATCTGCCAAATGCCGATTGCTTTCGCTGCACTGCATCAGAATTCGCTGGGCTCTACCCTAGGTAGGGCGAAAATGTTGCACGATTTCTATGCAATTTGTGTGCAGTGCATCGGACGTTCACCTTCTTTTCCGGTGTCACACAATTGGATCGGCCAAGTCACAAGGTTACAGATGGCCTTCCGGTTTGCGGCAATATCGACGGGCCGGACGTGATGGTCTCGCCTTATTCTGGATAGGCATGCTTGATTACCAGCAAGCGCGCGGCATAGCCGACTCGTCACAGTCTGTTTTCTTCACGTAGGTGTCTTGCTGGTAGCCGAAGGGAGATGCTGAATGGCAATGCGCATCAGTTCAGGCAGGGTTCGTACGCCGAGCTTCGCCTTCAGTTGAGTGCAGGTATTGGCCACCGTTTTGTAACTCACATGCAGATGCTCGGCGATGACGCCATAAGATTTGCCTTCAGCGACCAACGCCAGGGTTTGCAATTCGCGTACCGTCATGCGCCGCAAGGGATTGGTGGTACCCCGGGCCTCCATGAAAGCGACCTCAGAAGCGAGGTCGTGGCTGAGATAGGGACGATTCTCGCGGACCCTCAGGTAGGCTTTGACCACTTCGTCGGAGGACGTGTCCTTGAGCACATAGCCGGTTGCGCCGACTTCCAGCGCGCGGCTTACAATCACCGGATCGGAATGCATGGTGAAAACCAAAATGGGTGTACGTGGATCGTGCAGTCGAAGTCTGCGGATGAATGAGAGTCCGCCGAGCGCGCCCGTACGCATGGCGAGATCGACGATGATGACATCGGGTTTCTGCGTACGATAGAGCCGGAAACCATCGGCCAGGCTTTCCGCTTGAAAGATCTGCTCCACACCGGCGTCCTCAAGCAATTGGCGGCAGCCTTGCAGCACGATTGGATGATCATCGATGACGAGAACACGGCTCATGACATCTCCCCAACCAGCTCGGGCGTCTTCACCCGCTCAATGCTTTCCTTCTGCACCGGAATCTCCACACGGATGGTTGTCCCTTGCGATGGGGTGCTATCGATAACGCAAGATCCCTTATGTGAACGCACGCGCTCGGTCATGGTGATCAAACCGAAACCCTTCGGTGTGGTGGGAGAAATTCCCTTGCCGTCATCGTGCACGGTCAGAGTCAACCGGCCTTGAGACCGCTTACTGTTATCGCGGCGTAGGATCGGCTCCTCGCCAAGCTCAATGGAAATGCTGCGCGCTTTGCCATGCCGGATGGCGTTGGTGATGCCCTCTTGAATCGAGCGGTACACCGTGAGGTCGATGGCCTCCCCGTAAGAAGGGGCGAGATCGCCAACAGTCATAAGAATCTGCGTATCGGGATGGCGGCGCTCGAACCCGGCAACCAGCTCTTTGATCAGCTCAGCGAGCTTTACCTGGCCAAGAGGACCAGGCCGGAGCTTCTTGAGCAGCGCCCGGTTCATAGCTTTCAGGCGCTCGGTAATCGTCAGAATTTCACCGACACGCCGGGAAATCTCCTCAATACGCTGATCGGGAAGTTGTTCGACGAGATTCTGGATCGACGACGCGTTAGCGGTGATGCCGAACAGGCAGGGACCGGCTTCGTCGTGTAACTCGTCGGCGATGGCACGGCGTTCCTGCTCCTGCACGTTGATGAGCTGGCGATAGAGACGGCTGTTCTCCTCGCGTGCCGTGTCAAGCGCGCCGGCCAGTGTGTTGAAGCGATCGGTGATAACGGCGAGTTCCTTTACCTTCGGCGGCTCGAGCCGAGTGCCATAATGGCCGTCTTCAAGACTGAGCATGCCTTTGGACAGATGCGCGAGCGGATCGAGCACGCGGCCGAGCACCACGTAGAGAACCGCGAGAATGAGTGCGTTGAGCGAGAGCCATACGATGGCCAGCGAAGAAAAGTCCTGCCAGGCTTCGGAGATTTCGTCGGAGGGTTCGCCGACAATGACGATCGGATTCGACTGCTCGTCGACCATCTTCACGGCCCGGTCGGGAAGTTGCGGCCGAACCAAGGCGGTGTACCAACGAGGCACGTAGGGCGCGGGCTCAATCGAAGGTCCATCGGACTGAGGAGATACATCGGCAAGCTGGCCCGCATCATCCATATACATAATGCGCACATGGCGAAGATGCTTGAGTTGCAGCGGCAGCTCCTGATTAAGCTGATCGAGTCGTCCTTCAGCGGCGAGATCTTTCAGGGTCGCAGAGACGAAACGCTGCGCCACTTCGAGTGAGGCTTCCATTTCGACGCGCGTTGCCGTGCGGGTATTGACAATCGAGACCGCGGCGGCAAGTAGGGCGGCGAGAAGATTGATCACCCCTACCGCGATGAGAAGTTGAGTCCTGACTGGCCGGTCATACCAAAGCTTTTGCAACACGCCTTGAGAGTCTCCGCGCAATTGGGGTTTGCATCGCCGTAAGTTGAGGCCATGCAAATTGCCAGTTTTCCTGTCCTGGACGGTTCTCACTCTCCTCGTCCCGGCAGTCTATATGTCACTTTTTGCAAGCTTTGGCATAGGGAGTCGCTAAAAGATGCAGTCCATGTCGAAAGCCGCCAAATAGCAATGGCAAGCCTGGCAATATGAATGCCAGATTTTCCTGACCACAATTAGGAGAGGGGCTTTAGGAGTGTGGCGCCGGGCCGTACCGGAACGCCTCCTAAGAAGCGTTTAATGCGCATCTTAAGTGCGGAAGATCGCAGAAATCGATCAAATTTGTTTCGATAATCGCCGGTAGCGCGAGCGTTGCGCCATTAGCGCGGTGACGCGAGGTGTTGGGTGAGATCGTGATCGGGAACGTTGGTCAGATCCTTTTGCAGATCGTCGACCACGATCTTGGCGAGCGGCTTGCTGAGACTTTTCTTGAGATCGGTCAAATGACCGGCCGGCGCCACCAGCACCAGCCGATCGAATTGCTTGCGCTTATGGCCCGCATCGATCTCGTCGGCCACGAGCTTGATGAAATCTTCTTCGGCAGCCTCTTTCAGATCGCGTCGGGGTTCGACGGCCGAGCGCCCATGCGCCGCACTTTCCATGACGCGCGCGGGACGGTCACGGCCAAGGTCACTCGATTTGGCATGAAGCTCGGTGGACACGAAGCTGACCACGGTACGGAAAGCGCCATTATCGTCCCTCTCGACGAAGCGCGCCTTGCCGCCATCGGCGATAACGTACCATATCTTCTTCTTTTTCATGGGCCGGGCCGCACGCTTGAGTCTCGCAGACTCATTATATAGGCGGCAAGATCGGTGATTTCCTGTTTGGTGATGGGAATTTCCGGCATGGGGTGGCTCGGCAGCACGATGCGCGCCATGATGGCCCCCTCGCTCTGAGCGGACTTATTGGCGATCTCACGGAAACTCGGCACATCGACATTGGCGTGCTGCTGGGCGCCACTCACAAGATGGCAGTTTGCGCAGAGTCTTTTCGCCAGGACCTGACCGCGCTCGACTTCGAATTTGGTCAAAGCCCCGGCAGAAGCGAGACTCGTGTCGAGCAGAAAGCCGATAAGCGCAATGACAACGATCTTGCCCACGACAGTCCCCCTTGCGGAGTATGAAGCAATCAGGCGGCCATGGCTTTCAACTTACCGGCGTCGAGCAGGTGCACGCGACGCGACGATTCGAGCCTGATCGTCCCCATTTCTTTCAGCTCGGCAAACATACGCGATACGGTCTCGAGCGTCAGCCCAAGATAATCGGCAATGTCATGTCGTGGCATGGCGAGTTCCAGCACGGTCTTACCGCCAAGGCGCCCAGCCATCTCCAGGAGAAATGCGGCGAGCCGCTCCAGCGCATTCTTGCGCCCGAGCAGAAGCAGATGATCCTGTGTGTGCCGCAAACCCATCATTGTCCGGTTCAGAAGCTCGCGCACCACATTGGCCGAAGCGCTGGTGCCGGTCAGAGTCTGCCATTTAAACGCGACAAGCTTGGTTGGAACGATAGCCTCGGCTGTTGCATGGTGCAGGTCGTCAAGCTCGAAGCCGAACATATCACCCGGCAGGTGAAAGGCGCTGATCTGACGGCGTCCATCGGGCAGCAGCTGCGAGACACGCACCACGCCAGAAACGACTTTATATACATAACCTGCTCTCTCACCTTCGGCGAAGATCTCCGCGTTGCGCGGAAAGGCCATGGGTACGCTTATGGATGGAAGATTGCCGGGTTCCGCTTTGTAAAGCCGGGGATATTCGGTAATGGCGCTCTGCGTCAGCATGGCTGATCCCTCCGAAGGACGCTGCTAAGCCAAAGCTAGGCGACTCGGAGAGGGCCGAAAATTCGTGACGGGCACCTAAGGGAAACTACGTAGGCCGCTCAGCCTTTATTTCGTGGTGCGGGGCGCCGGTAGTACCTGCGCCAAAATCGCCATGCGGATCAGATCCGACAGGCTCTTCGCCTGCATCTTGGTCATCAGATTGGCGCGATAGACCTCGACGGTACGCGGGCTGATGCCGAGATCGTTGGCGATGGTCTTGTTGGGATGGCCGGCGATCAGGCCTTCGAGCACTTGACGCTCGCGTTCCGAGAGACTTGCGAGCTTGGCCAAGACTTCAGGCTCGTCCAAACCTTCCCTGTCGCCGCTGCGTTCCAGCGCCATGCGCACAGCGTGCAGGATCTCCTCCTCATCGAATGGCTTTTCGATGAAGTCGATGGCGCCGGCCTTCATCGCCTCCACCGCCAGCGGTACATCGCCATGTCCGGTGATGACAATGGCGGGAAGGCTGCAAGCCTTGGACCTCAATTCATGCAGCAGCTCGATGCCGGTCATGTCCGGCATGCGAATGTCGGTGATCAGGCAGCCGTTCTGCACGCCTTTGAGCGCGGCCAGAAAAGCGGTGGCTGATTCGTAGAGACGTACCGGCAGGCCTGCCGCACTCAACATGAAGGCGAGCGACTGGCGCACGGCTTCGTCGTCATCGACGATATGAACCACGCCGCTATCCGTCATGGTCATAGCCCATGTCTTGAGCTGACATCAAAGTGAAGCGGAACACCGTGCCACGTTCGGGGTTTGGCTCGGCCCACATCTTGCCGCCATGCGCCTCGACGATGCGCTTGGAGATCGATAGCCCGACGCCCATGCCTGCGGGTTTGGTGGTGACGAAGGGCTGGAACAGCCGGTCGGCGATCTCAGCCGACAGGCCGCTGCCGGTGTCGGAGACGCTGACCTCGACGACATCCTTGTGCTTGGCGGTCGTGGCAACGACCAGCTCCTTGCGCTCGCTATCCTGCATGGCCTCAATAGCGTTGCGCATGAGATTGAGCAAAACCTGCTGAATCTGCACCTTCTCCGCCAGCACCGGCAATATCTCCGTGTCGAAGCGGAACAGGGTCTTGACCCCCGCCTCCTTGGCGCCGACCAGCGCTAGCGCGCTCGCCTCCTCGATCAGCTTGTTGATGTTCTCGGGTCGCTTCTCGGTCTCGCCCCGCGATACAAACTCACGCAGCTGACGGATGATATGGCCGGCACGCAAGGTCTGCTTGGTGGTTTCGCCGAGCGCTTCGCGAATTTTAGGCACGTTTGGGTGATCCACCGGTTCGAGCAGCCGGGTACAGCCCTGGAGATAGTTGGTGATGGCCGAGAGCGGCTGATTGATTTCGTGCGCCAAGGTCGATGCCATCTCTCCGAGCGCAGTGAGCCTCGAAAGACGGGCCAGTTCCGTCTGAAGCTCATGCAGCTGATGCTCGGTCTCCTGCCGCTCGGTCAAATCGCGAATGAAGCCGGTGAAATAGCGTCGGTCGCCCGACTGCATCTCGCCCACTTCGAGCTTCATGGGAAAGGTCGAGCCATCCTTGCGCTCGCCGGTGACCACCCGGTCGATGCCGATGATGCGTTTCTCGCCGGTGGCAAGATAGCGCGCGATATAGCGATCATGCTCGTCGCGATAGGGTGGCGGCATCAGCATGCTGACATTCCGTCCCAGGACTTCAGGCTGACCATAGCCGAAGAGCCTTTCCGCCGCGGCGCTGAAGGACTGGACGATGCCTTGCTCGTCGATGACCACGGTGGCGTCGGGAACGGCATCGAGGATCGAGCGAAGATGCGCCTCGCGTGCCAGGAGATCCCGCGCGCTTTTGTGGCTGCGAAGGCGTGCTTTGCGGAGCTGCTCCCCGAACCAGGAAATTCCCACGCCCACCAGCGCAAAGAGACCGGCCTCGAGGATCTCCGGATCAGTGAGCGACCCGGCCCCCGCGAGCAGAAGTCCGATGGCGACGCCAAGCGCCGTGGCGAGAAGGCCGGGTCCGATACCGCCGAAGCCTGCCGCAATCAATACGGCCGGTAGGAAGATGACGAAAGCACCACGATCTGTGAGCCAAGGATGGAGAGACCAGGCGAGCAGGAGCAGAAGCAGGACGGCGCCAAGCGCCGCCATATAATGAGTGAGCGATGTCTCTGGATCGCGAAGCGCGTTCCACTGGCGCGCCAAGCGCCCCTCGCTTGAGCCTGCTGGTAGCGGGCCGTGCATTCCGAATTCTAGCTCTTACCGCCGCGAGAGGAACAGGCGAAACGCCGGCTCACCTCTACTCGGCGTCCTCGGCGAAATACGGCTTCGCCTCGGCCCAGTTATGCGGCCGCACGATGATATGGTTATTCACTTTGACGACGCCGGGCACGTTCTCCACCGCGACGCCTGCCGCGGTCTTTTCGTCGCCTGAATTGGCGATGCCCCAGAGCTCGGCCACGCCGTCATGCACGGTGACGTTCAGTAGCCAGGGACGCCACGGTGCACCGCTCAGCCGCTCCAGGACCTCTTTTCTGATCTCGGTATCCTTGCCGCCCCGCGCTTCTGCCGTCTTGATTTGCAGTCCGGCGAGAGCCTGTACCAGATTGGCGCGGGCAACGATGCCCACAAGTTTGCCCTGATCAATGATCGGCACGCGCTTGATCGCATGCTGCTCGAGAAGAAGCGCGATATCGTTTATCGGCGTGTCCGGTTTCGCGGTGATCAGCTTGCGACTCATCACTTCGGAAACCTTGCGGCCATGCGCCTTGGCATAATCGGCAGCGAGTGACCGATTTGACGTTAGGAGGTTGAGCCACCAGGATCGCTCGCGTTCGGTGCCAAGCTCCCCGCGGCGCATCAGGTCGCCTTCGCTGACGATGCCGATGAGCTTGCCCGCCTGATCGACCACGGGTAATGCGCTGATATGATGGCGAAGCATCAGCGCCGCGGCCTCCTGGGCGGTCGCATCCGCGGCGACGGTGACCACCTTTGTGGTCATGATATCGGCCGCTTTCATTTCCTGGCTCCTCCCCTTTTACAGTAGACTTATCAGATGGCTCCAAGGGAGACACCTTGATCCGTCTCAACACTTGCCCATCCTCTAGGGATTAGCTTAGACCAGCCCAGAAACGCAAATGGAGGAAAAATATGGCCCCGCAAGATGCCGAAATGCCGAGCCATCAAGCCCTTGGCGAAGATATCGAGAAAATTCGCCGGGACGTCGAGAATCTCACCAATTCGCTCAAGCGCGCCGGCAGTCATCAGGCCGAGCGCGTGCAAGACACGGCCAATGATGCCCTGGTCGCTCTGGAAGACGCCGTGAGGCGCGAGCCGGTTAAGACCCTTGGCATGGCGGTTGGGGTCGGCTTTCTCCTCGGCATTCTATTGCGACGCTAGAATCCACGGGGCGGCGCAAGCCCGTCCCTAATGCGTCATCAGTACCGGTATCGCCGTATGGCGCAGCACGTATTGGGTCGCGCCGCCGAATACCCATTCCTGCCAGCGCCAGCGCCCATAAGCACCCATGACCAGCAAACTGCCCTTGCCGGCAGCGGACTTGAGCAGCACCTCGCCCACGTCACGTCCTTTCGATGCAAGCCTGACAAGCTCGATGCGAAGTCCGGCGCGGGTAAGATAGTCGGCCATCCCCGCGGCGGTCTCATCCTTGCTGTTCTCCGTGACACTGACCAGGCGGATGTGCTTGGCCTTGATGAGGAACGGCTCGGCAGCCCTCACCGCGCGCACCGCCTCGCTGCTGTCTTTCCACGCCACCACGACCGTTTCACCGACCGGAGTCTTAGCCCTCTCCGGCACGACCAGAACCGGTCGTCCCGACTGAAAAAGAGCCGCATCGCGCACGACGGCCCAGAACACATCTTCTTCCTCGCCCATGCCCGGCAACACGGTGAAGTCGGCAAGCTTCGCCTGCGACGCCACAGAAGGCGCGATGAGCCCTTCCGCGGCGACGAGCTCGGTCTTCACCTTCGGGAAAGCCTTTGCGGTCTTCTGCAGCCATTGCTTGCCGTGCCGCTTCTCGAGCGCGATCTGCTTCTTGCCGACATCGATCAGCTCATCGAAATAGAACGGGCTCAGCTCGGTCGAATAAGGCACGCGCTGCTCAGGCGCCGGACACGGCAGAAAGGCTTGTACCGTCATGCCGAAACGCGCGGCTAGATCGAAGGCGGCATTGGTGCAAGCCGTCGTCGTGCCGTGCTGGCTGATAGGAAGCAGGATTCTGACCAGCTTCATGGCTTGCACCATCCCAATACTAATCTTTGTCCCGATCGCGGTCCTTCAGATCGAGTATGTAGGCGATGACGTTCCACATGTCCTCTTTATCTACGATGATATTCGGCATGGTGGGATGCGTGGTCTGGAGCCACACGGCGAGCGCCGTGCCGGTTACGCCCGGCCGGTCGGCAATCTCCCGGAATCTTGTCGCCTGAGGCAGCGGCGAGGCCTCGGCGGATATGCCGTGGCATTGCGCGCAGACCTCCTTGGCGTAGGTGTAACCCGCCTGGGGATCGCCCACGCGCTCGGCCTTGGCTTGATTGATTGAAAACAAGAACGGGATCAACAGTATCAGAACGCGCATCGTCGGCTCCTTATTGCCTGCTGGTAATAGAGGCCAAGGCGAAGGAGGCAGCCTTGACCCAACTCAAAGAACCTTTCGGTCTTTCAGGCATTTTACAGGGAATTGCTGGACGGAACGACGAGCAGAGGAGATAAAGAGAGCATGCAGATCCCCTTGCAGATCAGCTTCCGGAACATGGACCCCTCCCCCGCCGTCGAGGATCGCATTCGCAAGAAGGCGGCGAAACTTAAGCGTTTCCACGACCGTATTGTCGGCTGTAGCGTTGTGGTCGAGGCGCCGCATCGCCACCAGCACAAGGGCAAGCTCTATACCGTGCGTCTCGATATCAGCGTGCCGGGTAAGGATATTATCGTCGACCGCGCCGGTCCTATCGACCAAGCCCATGAGGACGTCTATGTCGCCATCCGCGACGCCTTCGCCGCGGCAGCGCGGCAGCTCGAAGACCAAACGCGGCGGATGCGCGGTGACGTGAAGACACACACGCCACGGACGGCCAACAAATAGCGCTACGCCTTCCAGAAGGCCTTGGCACGCACGAACCGCTTATAGGCGTCCTTGGCGGCACCCAGCAATTTATCGACATACGCCTCGTAACCGACAAGCTCGTGTCCTGTGCTTTCCCCGGCGGTCAGGGTATGCCGCATTGCGAGATCGTTGAGGTTGCCCAACGCATCTTGTAGGTCTTTGAGCGCTTCAAGTGATTTCTCGCGGCGTTTTGCCGCTTTCTTGCCGGGAAAGGTGGCCGAGAAAAATTCCGTCCCGTAACGGAGCCGCTTGGTGCGGATGCGCAACCTGTGCAGTTGGCTCACGCTGAGCTCATCCATATCAGCGCCCCAGCCCCTGATGCGCTTGCGCAGACGGCGTAGTTCTTTCATCGCATGTTCTGCGGCGGGACGGTTGCGTTTCGCCACGCGGTCGGGGTCATCCAGGCGTGTCCAGGGTCCGATCTCGACCCACTCGGCAATATCGAGCAAGGCCATACGAAACCGATCCGACCGGATAGAACCCGCAGCCTGGCTATAGGCCGCGGCGCGACGTTCGCCGTAACTGCGGTGGAGTTCCGCCATGTCGTCATCCTGAGGATGTGCTGCTTGCAACGGCTTAAGCACTTCCACGGCAAAAACGTCGAGATCGCCCGCCGGTCCCAGCTCCTTGGTGATCCACTCGAGCTGTGAATGTTCGCGTTGTCGTTGGCCAGACCAGAGGACATGTAGACCAGTGCGTTGGGATTAGACTCGAGTTTCTTCACCAGCGCGCCCTGGCTTGGCATCTGCAAGGCACCGGGTGAAACCTGCGTCTCACCCATGATCTTATCCTGAAATATCTCGGCTGAGCCGGCGCTCGCGTCACGCACCAGGAGCACGATCTCCTGATCGGGAAGAGACGGATCGAAGTCCTTGTAGGTTTTGTAAGTGCCGCTGAACAGCTTGCGCACCTCATCGGTGCTCAGGTCCTTGCGCAGCTTGGCCAGCGGATTGTTCGTTTTCGTTGCGATCGCCACGGCGTCCTTGCCGACCAGCACCGCCTCATATTTCCCAAGCGCGTCCTTCTCCTTGTCTTTGAGGTCGCGCGACACCATGCCGATATCGACGATACCGTTGGTGGCCGACTTCACGCCGAACCCTGAACCACCGCCTGTCACATAGATGATGGTCTGTTGTGCCGGCAGACTGGTCCCTGCCTGATCCCAGGTTTCATATGTCTCCATGAAGGTGCTTGCGGCGTTGACGACACTCGGCACGAGCGTGGTCGAACCGCCGACACGCAGTTCGTCAGACTGCGCCAGCACCGGCAGCTGCAGCTGAAGCGCAGTGCAAAGTATCAAGGTCGCAGCGGATGCCGCCACATCGCGGAAGATCAGATGTTTCATCGGGTAAGCCTCCGTCACCAATCTGTTTGGAAGAAATCGTGCGAAATCCCCCGCCGATCGCGCCCTTAAAACCTAGCTTTGTGTGATTGCAGTTTGATGACGGGAGACGAGACTTCTAAATAAGTAGCGACACAGTTACTGATAAACTCGAATATTCGGCACAGTCATATGTTCCGTATGCCAGTGTTTAGGCACCCAGAATTAAGATGTTCTAAGTTATCGCGCGGCTTAGCTGCTGCTTTTGGTTAAACAGGCACCTCGTCGTGAATTTTGACCTTCCCGACACCGCTATCCGCCAGCGGATAAAGCCAACGGGCGAGATCGAGATTGTTGCGAAAATAAGCATGGCCAGGCGCGTCTTTGGCATTGTGCAAGATAAGTGGCACGCCAAGCTCGTGACGCGAACCGTGGCTGCGATATCGCGATGGTAGATTTTCCATGTCCGTTTCCAGATGGCCGAATACCGTGTCTCGGTCACCCACCACAACGAGTTCGCCGATACGCTCGGGCATCAGGTGAAACTTCTCCGAAGCTTCGGCGCGGGTCAGCACGGATTCTACTCCATCTAATGACAGCAGAAGCGATTTGACGGCGGCCATGTCTTCCGATTTCAGCGTATAGACCCAGGCCATACCGCCAAAGCCGCGATGATGGCGTAGATACTTGTCGCGCTCGGCGGAGATTGCGATACGGATCGGCAGGCCGCGCGAAGCGCAGGCCTTTTCAAGGTCCCAGCAGCGAGTCTTGTAGTTCAAGCCATGGTCGGCGCTGACGAGGAACGCAGCATCGGGCGCGGTCTCGGCAGCCTCCCGTAGAAGCCCATCGAGCGTAGCGACATGCTCTTGCGACTCGGGTTCATCCGGCGCCCATTCATGCATGGCATAATCGGTGGTGTGCACATAAAGGCAGCCAATGTCAGGCCGCGTGCGGAGGATGTGGATCGCCGCACGTAAGAGCCAATAGTTGATCTCACGCGAATAAATCTGGGGAGCGGGTCCAAGGATCTTTTCCCAATCGCCGTTTGGCGCCTCCGCGGCGAGAAGAATCTCAGCGCCCTGCCCCAGAAGCGATGTCGTTTTCTTCTTGCTAGTAAGCAGCGCGGAGCGCACGCCCTCACGCGCGGCCCGATCAAACAGGGTTGGTGCACAAAGTAATGCGCTTTCCTCGAGATATTCTTCTTCGCCTGTTCGTTCATCCAAGTAGGAGTTGCCGATCACGCCATGCACGCTTGGCCAGGCACCGCAGCAGATCGAGGCATTGTTCGCGTTGGTCACCGTGGGCAGCACTGCTTGGACTTCAGCAAAAAGGCCGGTTTTTGCCCAGGATTTCAACGTCGGCAGCGGCGACTGGCTGTAATAGTCGAGGCCCAGGCCATCGAACATGACGACGACAGCTCTTTGCTGGGAGCTGGCGTGATCTGATTTAGCGTTGTTCATGTTGTCATCATCCTGTTGCACAGATGTCTGTACATGTACGCGACCGTACCGGCTTTGCATGACGATGGGATGACGGTTCAAATGGTTGCCCCGGCGATTTCCTTGCCTGAGGAAACAGAGCGCCTCTGGCCCCTTTGGCTACAGGTCGAGCTCACACTTCGGCGTGCCATCCGAACCGGTGCGTTGAAGGCTGGAGAACAATTGCCGGGCGAGCACCAACTCGCGGAGACTCTCGGGATTCACCGGCACACAGTGAGGCGTGCAATCGAATCCCTTACCGGGCAAGGGCTGCTGGAAATCAGACGCGGTCGCGGCACCTTCGTTGCCGCCGGCCCCATCTCTTACCGCTTGGGCGGACGTTCGCGCTTTACGGATAATATGGAGGCGGCGGGGAAAATACCCTCTGCTCGCGTTCTGCGCTCACAGACACTGACGGCTACGGAAGACGTTGCCGCCAATCTCGCGCTTGGGTCCGGAGACAAGGTTGTCATGCTCGAGATCCTGCGTCTTGGTGATGCGATACCGATCCTTATTGCGCGCCATTTCGTTCCCGAGGATCTGTTTCCGGATTTCGCCGAACGTTTCGCCGACATCGACTCAATCACCAAAACCTTCGCAAGCTACGGCATCGTAGGTTATCGGCGGTCCGTCACCAGGCTTGCAGCCCGCCGGCCTACCGCCCAGGAGGCTGCTGATCTCGGACAGCCGCGCACAGCCCCAGTTCTTGTCTGGGCAAGCGTCAACGCACTCCCGGGTGGCCGGTGCGTCAACTATGATTTGAGCGTGTTTGCCGCGGCGCGTGTCTCAATCGTCATCGACGATGACGGGTGATCAAATCGCGTAAGCTGTCGCCAGCGAGCTCCCAATGTATGCGCTCGAAGATTACACCGTCGTTCGCCACGTCATGGTCAAGTTCTAGCCCAGCAGACGGTTGGTCGAGGTGCGCCACGATCCGTTCGAGAGCGCGACAGTACTCATTTGCGCAACGGCAACAAGCACGAGGCGGGCAGCGGTTTGTTGGTGACCTCTCTCAGCGCGAAGCTCGACTTTAGTCGCGCGACGCCAGGAAGCCGCGCGAGCTGCTCTTTATGGATGCGCTCGAAATCGGCCAGATCGCGCGCCATGACAATGATGAGGTAGTCGTCCTCGCCGGACATCAGATGACAGGAGACAACTGAGGGCGCTGATGCGGCGGCCTTCTCGAAGGCCTCGAGCAAATCCTCGTTCTGACTCGTGAGGCTGATATGCACGATGACCGTCATGCCAAGACCTAGCGCCTGCCGGCTGATGCATGCCTGGTAGCCTTGAATGACGCCCTCTTCCTCGAGTGCGCGTATGCGCCGTGCGATGGCGGTCGCCGAGAGTGGAATGCGCTCGGCGAGCTCGACTTGGGACTGGCGACCGTCCTCAAGTAAAGCTGCGAGAATCGCGCGATCTAGTGCGTCAAGGTCGGTGTCCTTCATTTTCTGGCTCGTATCCACCAATTGGCGCTGATTTTCTGCCCATTCTAATTCTACACCGAAGAAAAAGCCAACAATCTTCCATCGATTTCTGACAGTCTTGCTCTCAGATGAGGTCGGCTCTCAGCCGGGGGTTACCATGCGCATCGGCGTTCCGACAGAGATCAAGAGCAATGAGTTCCGGGTCGGCCTCGTGCCAGGCTCGGTTCGCGAGCTGACGGCGCGCGGGCATGAGGTCGTCGTGCAGTCCGGCGCAGGCGTCGGGATCTTCGCCGACGACGCGGCTTACGAGAAGGCGGGCGCGCGCATTCTGCCCACAGCGGAAGCCGTGTTCGCGGAGGCCGAGTTGATCGTCAAGGTCAAGGAGCCTCAGGCCAGCGAATACCGCCGGCTCAAACCACACCAGATTCTGTTCACATATCTTCATCTCGCGCCCGACCCGGATCAGGCCCGTGGGCTCATGGCGTCCGGCGCGACCGCCATCGCTTATGAGACCGTGACGGATGCTGCTGGAGGCCTTCCGCTCCTCGCACCGATGAGCGAAGTCGCCGGCCGTCTGGCGATCGAGGCCGCGGCGATCGCGTTGCGGCGTCCAACCGGCGGACGCGGCGTGCTTATGGGCGGCGTTCCCGGCGTTCGTCCGGCCAAGGTCGTTGTGCTCGGCGGCGGCGTCGTCGGCACGCATGCGGCGCGCATGGCCGCGGGCCTTGGCGCCGAAGTATCGATCATCGACCGGTCGCTGCCGCGCCTGCGTCAGCTCGACGAATTATTCGAGAGCCGCGTGCGCACGCTCGCCTCGACCCTAGAGACCATCGAAACGGAAGTCTTGAGTGCCGATGTCGTGGTCGGCGCGGTTCTTGTTGCCGGCGCCAGCGCGCCGAAGCTCGTGACCCGCGGCATGCTCCCCCGCATGAAGCGCGGCGCCGTGCTCGTCGACGTGTCGATCGACCAGGGCGGCTGCTTCGAGACGTCACGGCCGACGACCCACGCCGAACCGACCTACGAGGTCGACGGTGTCATCCATTACTGCGTGGCGAATATGCCGGGCGCGGTGCCGGTCAGCTCGGCGCAGGCGCTGAACAACGCAACCTTGCCGTTCGTGATCAAGCTCGCCGACAAGGGCTTGGCCGCGCTCGACGAGGATCCGCACCTCGCCGCAGGTCTCAATGTTCGCGGCGGCAGGATCGTGCACGAGGCGGCCGCTACCTCGCTCGGCTTTAATCGGCTGCCCGCGGGAAATCTTCAACTCGTCGCGGCTGAGTAACCCGCGGCGAGCCCCTAGCCCGGACGCATCCCCCCCATCGCGTCCGTAAAAGCCGGTCCGTTTCTCCCTCGAGCGGACCGGCTTTTCTTTTGGCTCGGTTACGGCAGCTCAATCTTGCCATTGTACCTGCCGCCCGACAGGGTGTCGGTCAGGCTCTCATAGCTATACGTCCCGCCGCCGCTGGCGCCTTGAAACTTGCCGCTACCGCCGGTGATCTTGAAGGTGCTTTCCTTCAGGTGCGAGCCCTCTTCCCAGGCCTGGCTGAGCTTGTCGCCCTCTTTGGTAATGAGATCGCAGGTCCCAAGGCCTTTCCAACTGCCGTCCGGCATGTACTCGTAGCTTCCTTTGCAATCTTCAGCGGCCTTCGCCATCACGGTGGTGTCGTCGGGAATGTTGACGCAACGGCCAGCATAATCCACCAACTTATGACCCTTCTCGGGCTCCGTCTCGTCCCATTTATCGACGACGCAGACCAGCACGCCGACCTTGTTGATGGTGCTGCCGGCAAGCGCCGACCCGGCACCAAGGACGATCAATACAGCTGGCACGGCGGTAAGCAGATGACTGAACTTCATAGCGTGTCCTCCTTAGTATCCGGTGGGTCCAGGCTCCCACACGGGCGTGTTGAAACGCGTAAATGATGACAGGCTCCGCCGCCGGGCCGTAGTGTGTTACCGTATGTAACCACCCCGTCTCAGCGGGGTCGCCACATCCCGGGTTGGAGTTCGAGCGTGACAACCATTACGCTCAAGGGCTGGGACGAAGCTGACCAAAAGGCGGTTCGGGAAGAACTCGACCGCCTCTTGAAGAGTCCCCTATTCACACAGTCGCGGCGCCGGCAGCGCTTCCTCGAATACATCGTCAACGAAACGCTCGCCGGGCGTGGGGAACGGCTGAAGGGCTACAATGTCGGCGTGGAAGTATTCGATCGTCCCGAGACGTTCGATCCCGCGATCGATCCCATCGTACGCATCGAGGCGGCGCGGCTCCGCGAGAAGCTGCGCGAATATTACGACACCGTCGGGCTGAAGGATCCCGTTCGCATCGATCTGCCAAAGGGCACCTACACGCCGCAGATCGATTTTCACCAGGTGGCAACCGCCGACGCGCCGTTAGCGCTGCAGCCGACCCCGCCTAAAAGATGGCCGACATTCGCAGTGCCGCTCGCGGCAATAATTGCGACCATCATGCTACTCGTGGGTCTTGCGACGTGGAGTTGGGTGAAACCACCCGCGATGCTACCCGAGAAGGCCTCGATCGCCGTCCTGCCGTTCGAGAATATCGGCGATGATCCGCAATGGAACCGATTTGCCGATGGGCTTACCGAGGACATCGTCACCGACCTATCGCATTCGAAAGATCTGTTCGTCGTCGCGCGAAACTCAACCGAGGTCTACAAGGGCAAGCCGGCTGATGTGAGAGCGGTCGGCCGCGATCTCGGCGTTCGCTATGTGCTCGAAGGCAGCATCCAGCCGCGCGGCAATCAAATCAAAGTGACGGCCCAGCTCATCGATGCGAAGACCGGAGGACATGTCTGGTCGAACCGGTACATCCGGCCGGCCCGGGACCTGTTCGAAGTGCAGAGCGACGTTACCGGAAAAATCGCTGCGACCCTCACAGGCTACGAGGGCGCAGTCGCCGAAGCGGAGCGTTCGCTCATCCGGCGCAAGCCGCCCGCCGACCTGAACGCCTACGAGGTCTACTTGGTCGGCATGGAGGTCAAACATGGCGGCTCGGCCGGCGGCGTTACCGAAGAAGGGTTGGACCAAGCGGAGAAATTGTTCCTGAAGGCACTCGAAATCGATCCGCAGCTGGCGCGTGCTCATGTAGGTCTGGCCTACATCTATGAGTACAGGCTTGAGTTTGGGCTTGGGGACTCGGCCGAGAACCTCAACAAGCAAATAAGTGCCGCCCGCAACGCCGTTCGACTCGATCCGAATGACGGCGAAACCCAGCTCATTTTGGGTCACGCTTTCACCTATCAAGGAATGAAGGAACAGGCGCTCGATCAATTCGCCAAGGCCGAAGCCTTGGCTCCCAGCAATGCCGATGTCCTCATTCTGATTGCTTGGTACCTGCCGCCACTGGGGCAGACCGATCGCGCCGTTGGATTGGCGGATCGAGCGCTGCAACTCAACCCCAACTATCCGAACTGGTACAATCAGGGGCTTCGTTTCGCCTATTTCTTCGGCGGCCAGTTCGACAAGTCGCTCAAATATGCGAGGCTCGTCACCGATCCGTTCGCCACCGACCACGCATATTTCGCGGCGGCAAGCGCCATGACAGGGAACATGTCAGCAGCGAAGGCTAGCGCAGCCGAAGTGGTTCGCCTCGATCCTGAGTGGACCGTAGAGAAATACCTGAGCGACGGCGGCGGCTACCCCGAGGATGTGGCGATACTGTTCGTCGAGGGGGCGAGAAAGGCTCGGGTCGCTGCTTGTGTGCCGGCCAGCAAATTGTCGTCCGTTCCGAATCTCGTTCGCCTCAAGACCTGCGATGAGGAAAGAGCACGTCAGGCGGCCAATTAGTGCGATTTACTTCAAGCTCGGAAAATTGAACTCGGCGCCGCCGCGGATGCCGGTCGGCCAGCGCGCGGTCACGGTCTTGAGGCGGGTGTAGAAGTTCACGCCTTCCGGGCCGTAAATGGCATGGTCGCCGAACAGCGAGCGCTTCCAGCCCCCGAAGGAGTGGTAGGCGACAGGAACCGGGATCGCCACGTTAATGCCGACCATGCCGACTTCGATGGACGAGGCGAAGGCGCGCGCTGTGTCGCCGTCACGGGTGAAGATCGCGGTGCCGTTGCCATACTCATGCCGGTTGATGAGATCCGCGGCCTCCTCGTAGCCGCCCGCGCGAACGACACAGAGCACGGGGCCGAAAATTTCCGTCTTATAAATCGTCATGTCCTTGGTGACGCGGTCGAACAGTGAGCCGCCGAGGAAGAAACCGCGTTCGTAGCCTTGCAGTTCGAGCCCGCGGCCGTCGACGACAAGCTCGGCGCCTTCCTTCACGCCCTGGCCGATCAGGCCCCCGATGCGGCTCTTGGCCTCGGCCGTGATTACCGGTCCCATTTCCGATTCGGGATCGGTGGCCGGGCCGACCTTCATGGTGCGGATCCGCGGCGCGAGCGCCTCGACGAGGCGGTCCGCCGTCTTGTCGCCGACCGGAACGGCGACAGAAATGGCCATGCAGCGCTCGCCGGCCGAGCCGAAGCCAGCCCCCATCAACGCGTCGACCGCCTGGTCCATGTCGGCGTCGGGCATGACGATCATGTGGTTCTTGGCGCCGCCCAGCGCCTGCACGCGTTTGCCCGCGGCAGAGCCACGCGCATAGATGTACTCGGCGACCGGGGTAGAGCCGACGAAGCTCACCGCCTTGATGTCGGGATGATCGAGAATGGCGTCGACGGCTTCCTTGTCGCCATGCACGACGTTGAGCACGCCCGCCGGGAAGCCCGCTTCCTGGAACAGTTCCCAGATCAACATCGACGTGGAGGGATCGCGCTCCGACGGCTTTAGCACGAACGTATTGCCGCAGGCGATGGCCACCGGGTACATCCACATCGGCACCATGGCCGGGAAATTGAACGGCGTGATGCCGGCAACCACGCCGAGCGGTTGGCGGTCGGACCAGCTGTCGATGTCGGGGCCGACATTGCGGCTGAACTCGCCCTTGAGGAGATGCGGAATGCCGCAGGCGAAATCGACCACGTCGATGCCGCGGGCAAGCTCGCCGAGCGCGTCAGGGTGAGTCTTGCCGTGCTCCTTGGAGATGGTGCGGGCGATCTCGTCGGCGTGGCGCTCGAGCAGCTCCTTAAAGCGGAACATGGGCTTGATGCGCTTGAGCGGCGGGGTCGCGCCCCAAGCGGCAGCCGCCTGCTCGGCGACGGCAACGGCGGCGTTTACCTCATCGGCGGTCGAAAGCGGCAGCTCGGCGATCTGCTCACCGGTCGCCGGGTCGTAGACCGGCGCGATGCGCCGCGACGCGGACGCGACCTTCTTGCCGTCGATGGCGTTGTGGATCATTTGCATGGCAATCACGGTGCCTCAGTTCACGGTCTTGAGGACGCGCGAGAAAATGTCGAACAGCTGATCGATCTGCCGCTTATCGATGATGAGTGGGGGCGATAGCGCGATGATGTCGCCAGTGGCGCGGACCAGGAGGCCCTGGTTGAATGCCTCGACAAAGCGCTCATGAGCGCGCCGGCCAGGCGCGTCGGGAATGGGATCGAACTCCACGGCGCCGATCAGCCCGATATTGCGGAGGTCGATGATGTGGGGCAGGCCCTTGAGCGAATGCAGGCCCTCTTCCCAGTAAGCCGCGAGTTCCGCCGCGCGGGTCAACAGCCCCTCCTCCTCATATGTCTCCAGGGTGGCGATGGCGGCGGCGCAGGCCACCGGGTGGCCCGAATAGGTATAGCCGTGGAACAACTCGATGACATCATCCGGTCCGCCCATGAACGCGTCGTAAACCTTCCCCTTTACGAACACGGCGCCCATGGGGATGGTGCCGTTGGTAACGCCCTTGGCCGTGGTGATGATGTCGGGTGACACATCGTAATAGTCGGCACCGAACGGCGTGCCGAGCCGGCCGAAGGCGGTGATGACCTCGTCGAAGATGAGCAGGATATCGTGCTTGGCGCAGATCGCGGCGAGACGCTTCAAGTAACCCTTGGGCGGGATCAAGACACCGGTCGAACACGCCACAGGCTCGACGATGACAGCGGCAATGGTCGAGGCGTCGTGCAATGCGACGAGGCGCTCGAGGTCGTCGGCGAGCTCGGCGCCATGCTCCGGTTCGCCGCGGGCGTAGGCGTTGCGGGCGAGGTCGTGGGTATGGCGAATGTGGTCGACACCGGAGACCAATGTACCGAACATCTTGCGGTTACTGGGGATGCCGCCGACCGATGTGCCGCCGAAATTGACGCCATGATAGGCGCGCTCGCGGCCGATCAGGCGGACCTTCGACGCATTGCCCTTCACCCGGTGATAGGCGAGCGCAATCTTGAGCGCGGTCTCGACGGATTCGGAACCGGAGTTGGTGAAAAACACATGGTCGAACCCCGGCGGAGCGATACTCACGAGCTTCGCGGCACACTCGAATGCTTTGGGGTGTCCCAGCTGGAAGGTGCCGGCGAAATCGAGCTCGCCGACCTGCTTGCGCACCGCTTCGACGATCTTGGGCCGGCAATGGCCGGCGTTGACACACCACAGGCCCGACGTGCCGTCGAGAATGCGGCGCCCGTCGGCGGCGGTGTAGTGCATGCCCTCGGCGCTGACGAGCAGCCGCGGTGCCTTTTTGTATTGGCGGTTCGCCGTAAACGGCATCCAGAAGGCTTCGAGATTATTGGTGGCGAGCCTATCGCTCATGTCGATATCCGTACTTAAGTGCCTGTTGAATGGAGACGAGGTCACGCGATCCGGGTCACAGCTTCGGTGAGACTCGCCTCAAAAATGTCCATACCGTCGTGCACGATGTCGTCGCTGGCGGTGAGCGGCACGAGGAAGCGGATTACGTTTCCATAGGTGCCGCAGGATAGAAGTATGAGCCCCTTTTCGTTGGCGACCTTCATTACGGTCTGAGTCAATTGCGGCGCGGGTTCGGCGCTCGCCGTGTCCTTCACCAGTTCGATGGCGCACATGGCGCCGAGACCGCGCACGTCGCCGATGCAGTTCAGGTTCGAGCGGTTCCTTATATTGTTGCAGCGGTCGATGATGATCTTGCCGAGGGCCTCGGCGCGCGCGCAGAGCTTCTCCTCCTCGATCACATCGAGCACCGCGTGCGCGGCAGCGCATGCCACGGGATTGCCCGCATAAGTGCCGCCGAGACCGCCGGGGCTCGACGCATCCATGACGTCGGCGCGGCCTGTAACCGCCGACAGCGGAAGGCCGCCGCCCAGGCCCTTGGCCAAGGTCACGACGTCGGCTTTGACGCCGGAGTGCTCGAGCCCGAACATCTTTCCGGTGCGGGCAAAACCCGTCTGGATCTCGTCGGCGATGAGGAGGATGCCGTGCTCGTCGCACAGCGCCCTGAGCGCATGGAGGAAATCGAACGGCGCGATGTAGAAGCCGCCCTCGCCTTGCACCGGCTCGATGATGATGGCGGCGATGCTCGACGGGTCGGCGGTGTACTTGAACAGAGTATGCAGTGCATCAAGGCTCTGCTCGCTGCTCACTCCATGATATGTATTGGGAAACAAGACATTATAGACGTCGGCCGGGAATGGCCCGAAGCCCTTCTTGTACGGCACGACCTTGCCGGTCAGCGCCATGGCCATGAGCGTGCGGCCGTGAAAGCCGCCGCTGAACGAGACGATGCCAGGGCGCCCCGTATGCGCCCGTGCAACTTTCACCGCGTTCTCGACCGCTTCGGCGCCGGTGGAAAGCAGGATGGTCTTGGCCGGGCGCGTCACCGGTGCGATAGCGTTCAACCGCTCGGCCAGCCGTACATACGATTCATAGGGCGTGACCTGGAAGCAGGCATGACTGAACGCTTTCAGTTGCGCCTCGATGGCCGCGACGATCTTCGGGTGCTGGTGGCCGGTATTGACCACGGCGATGCCGGAGGCGAAGTCGATATAACGCTTGCCGTCCTCGCTCCACAGCTCGGCGTTCTTGGCGCGCTTAACGTAAATCGTCGTGGCATGAGCGACACCACGCGGCACGGCCGCAATCCTACGCTCGTGAAGTTCTGCCGACGTTGGCATGTAAACCTACCGTTCTTTCTACTCAGAGTGTTCGAAACGCGCCGGGTCAGGACTGGAGCACGACGGGACTAGAACCGTCCCAGCTGACCCAGACCGTCTCGCCCCAGGTGAAGTCGTCCTGGTCCCAGCGGGAGCGGTTCGGCCGCGATATCCTGAGCAGCCGTCCATTGGCCAGCATGACGTGGAATATCGAGATATCGCCGAGATAGGAGATCTCCTTGATCTCACCCTTGGCGACATTGTGGGCGGCCGGACACTTGGACACCGCTGGCGGCGTTTCGGCATCTTTATGCAAACTCATCTTCTCCGGCCTGATCGCCACCCAGACGGTCGACTCCTCCTGGCCGGCTACCGAATGAGGGACGTGGACAACATAGGGGGAGAGGTCGGGACAGGCCACGGTGGCTTCCTCGGGCTTGTCGCTGATCAGGGTGCCTTCGAACATGTTCACCGAGCCGATGAAGTCGGCGACAAACCGCGAGGCGGGAAATTCGTAAAGGTCGGAAGGAGTGCCCAGCTGAGCGATCGATCCCTTGTTCATCACCGCGATGCGCGAGGCGATCGCCAACGCCTCGTCCTGGTCGTGGGTGACCATGATGAAGGTGATTCCTACCTTCTGCTGCAACTGGGACAGCTCGAAGCGCATGGCCTCGCGCAGCTTGGCGTCGAGCGCCGATAACGGCTCATCAAGCAGCAAGACCTTGGGCTTCTTGATCAGGGCGCGCGCCAGGGCAACGCGCTGACGTTGACCGCCTGACAGCTGGTCAGGCATGCGCGACGCAAGATGGCCGAGCTGCACGAGGTCGAGTGCTTCCTGGACGCGATTGTCCCGCTCCGATTGCGGCACGCGATCGATCTTGAGGCCGTAAGCGACGTTGTCGGCGACCGTCATGTGAGGAAACACGGCATAGGACTGAAACACCATGTTCACCGCGCGCTTGTTAGGCGGGATGTCGCTCATGTCCTGGCCGTCGATCAGCACGTGACCCTCGGTCGGCACTTCGAGCCCCGCCAGCATACGCAGCAACGTCGTCTTGCCGCAGCCCGACGGCCCGAGCAGGGCGAAGAACTCGCCCGGTTCGATGTCGAGGCTGACATTGTCCACGGCGTGCATCGACCCCCAGCGCTTCGAAATATTGCGGAAGCCGATGATGGGTTTGATGGCGGCGGCCCTAGCGCCGTTGGGGGCTGGCTGATCCACGGCACTCATTCCTTGGCTTTTTTCTGCGCCCGATTCTGCATCACCATCATGATGATCATCAGCACGACGGTGATGAGGATCAACATGGTCGACGCGGCGTTGACCTCCGGCGTCACCGAGAAACGCAGCATCGAATAGACCTTCACCGGGAAGGTGATCGTATCGGGTCCGGCGGTGAAAAACGTGATCACGAAGTCGTCGAGCGACAGAGTGAAGGCAAGAAGACCGCCGGCGATCAGCGCTGGACGGATATGCGGTATTAAAACGTCGCGGAACGCCTGCCAGTCGTTGGCGCCCAGGTCGCGCGCCGCTTCCTCCTGCTCCTTGTTGAAGCTAGCAAGCCGCGCGCGCACCACCAACGCCACGAAGGGGAAGCAGAACGACACATGGGCGATGACGATCGACCCGAGATTGAAGGGCCATGTCAGGTCGTTTGGCCACGGTAGGACCCGGGTGAAGAACAGCAGCATGGAAACGCCCATGCAGATTTCCGGCACCACCAGCGGCAGCGTGAAGGCGCCTTCCACCGCCGTCTTGCCTGGAAACCGGTAGCGCCAAAGCAGCACGGCGGCGAGCGTGCCGATGACGAGGGAGATGAGGGTGGCCAGAAACGCGATGGTTAGAGAGTTGGCGAAGGCGATCATCAGCGAGTCGTTGTTGAAGAGCTTTCGATAGTAATCGAGGGTGAACCCCTGCCAGACAATGTTGCGCTTGGAGTTGTTGAAGCTGAAGGCGATCAGGGCCATGAGCGGGGCATAGAGAAAGAAGAAGACGAGGAACAGCCAAAGCCGCATCTGCCAACGGCGGTTGTATTCTAGGGGCGCGCGTTGCTTGGCCATGGCTAGATCCCGTGTCCGTCGGCGGACTTTCCGCGGGCCAAGTAAGCGCGGAGGGCGATTACCGCAAATGTGGCGTACATCAGCAGGAAGGACAGCGCGGCGCCGAATGGCCAATCGTTGGCGCGCTTGAACTGGCGCTCGATGACGTTGGCGATCATCTGGCTATCCGGGCCACCGAGGAGATCGGGCGTGAGGTAGGCACCCAGCGCAGGTACGAAGGTGATGATGATGCCGGAGATGATGCCTGGCAACGCCAACGGCACTACGATCGAGAACAGCGTGCGGAGATGGCCGGCGCCAAGATCGAGGCTCGCCTCCATAAGCGACTTGTCGATGCGGTCGAGCGCGGCATAGAGCGGCAGGACCATGAACGGCAGATGGACGTAGACCAGCCCGAACACCACCGCAAAGTTGTTGTACAGCAATTGCATGGGTGTGAATTCGCCGAGCGGCTCCAAGCCGACCAAGGTCATGAGCCAACTGCCCTGATCCCACAACCATTCGAGCGTGAAATTGGCAAAGCCGTTGGTGCGTAGCACCGCGATCAGTGCGTAGGTGCGGATCAAGAGGTTGGTCCAGAATGGCAGCATAACCAGTAGGAGCAGCCACGGCCGCCAGCGCTCTTCGGCAAAGACGATGGCGAGTGCCACCGGAAAGCCGATGATGAGGCACAAGAGCGTGGTGAGCGCGGCGATGAAGATCGACTTGAGGAAAATGCCGAGATAGAGCGGCTGGAGCGCCCGCGCGTAGTTGGCGAAGGTGCCACTGATGTCGACCTCGGTCAGGCTGACATTCTGGCCGAAGCTGTATGCCCACACGATGGCAAGCGGCGCGAGGAAGAACACTACCACCCAGCCTATGGGTGGTAGTGCCGTGGCTAGAAAGGTCAGCCGACGTTCCTGCTTTTGGCTTGCCATCGTGGGCTCTTCTGTTCGCTATCCCGTTACGATGCGCGCAGCCGGGTCATCGCTTCCTCGAGGAGGCGCGAGAACTCGGGGCCCAAATAGTTGGGGTATTCACACTTCGCCATGATATCGGCCGGGGGGAAAATCACCGGGTTGTTCCGATAGTCCTCCGGCATCAGCGCGACGGCCGCCGCATTCGGCGACGGAAAGAGGATCGTCTTGGTGATCTCGGCCCCGACCTCAGGCTCGAAGATAAAGTTGATGAACTTGAGCGCGTTCTCTGGGTGTGGCGCGCCCTTGGGAATGGCCAGCGTATCTTGCTGCAGCATGGAACCTTCCTTCGGCACGACGAAGTCGACGTCGTCGTCCTCGGTCATGATCTGCGCGATGTCGCCGTTATATTCCATGGCGAGATCGACTTCGCCCGACAACAGCAAATCCTGGCCGTTGTCCTCGTGGAACGCCTTTATGTACGGCTTCTGCTTGGTGAGCATCGCCTCGGCTTTCTGGAGCAGCTCGGTCGACGCGTCATTGATCGATCCACCGAGATATTTGAAGCAGATGCGGAACAGTTCGCTCGCGTCGGCCACGACGGTGATCTTCCCCTTGTACTTGTCGGAATCGAACATCCACTTCCAGCTGTCCGGAACCCCATCGACCTTCGACTTGCGGTAGCCGATGCCGATGACGAGCCAGGTGTATGGCAGGCTGTATTTGCGGCCCGGGTCGAACGGCGCGTCGGTCATGAACTGCGGCGAGATGTTTTTGATGTTGGGAATCTTGGAATGATCGAGCGGCTCGAGCAGGTTTGCCTGGATCATCCGCTCGACGAACTCGCTGCCCGGGCAGATGACGTCGTAGCCGGGATTGCCGGCCCGCAACTTGGCAAAGAGCTCGTCATTGGTGGCGAACAGGCTCATATTGACGTCGATGCCGGTCGCCTCGGTGAAGCTGGGGAGTGTCTCCTCGCCGATATAAGTGTCCCAGTTGTAGAAGTTGAGCTTTGGCTCCTCGGCAGCCCAGGCGGAGTATTTCGTTGGCGCCAGGCTGATACCGATCGCGGCAGCGCCGAGACCTTTCAGAATTGAGCGGCGAGAAGCGCTTGACTTGAAATATCTAGCGGGCACTCTAATCATAACCTACTCTCCCCTGTGCTTGCCGACTGCGGCTGGCTTAGTCCTCACTTGGTCGTTGCAAAGAAACACGTTCGAGTATGGCGTCTGGCGGAAGTCACCGCCAGCCCAATCAATAGCCATGTGGCGCCGAGGTGTGGCCAATCATGCATCGATGCCTCCAAGGCAGATGTATTTAGTCTCCAAATACTCCTCCAAACCTTCGGCCCCTCCCTCTCGGCCTAGCCCGGATTCCTTGACGCCGCCGAACGGCACGACCTCGTTGGAGAAGATGCCCTCGTTGACGCCGACCATGCCGACGTCGAGCTTCTCGGCGACGCGCCAGGCACGGCCGAGGTTTTGGCTGAACAGATAGGCGGCAAGGCCGAACGGCGTGTCGTTGGCGAGCTTGACGGCGTCGGCCTCGGTGTCGAAGCGCACCAGAGCCGCCACGGGGCCGAAGATCTCCTCCTGCACGATGCTCATGTCGGCGGTCACGTCGCCCACGACCGACGGGCGGTAGAACAGCGGACCGGCATTGTCGAGGGTGCCACCGGTCAACACCTTGGCGCCTTTCTTGACGGCGTCGGAGACCAGCGCCTCGACCTTGGCGATGGCCTCACTGCTGATCAAGGGACCAATTGCTGTACCGGGCTCCAGGCCAGGACCAACGGTGAGCTTGTTGACGGCCTTGACCAGCGCCGCCGCGAAGCCGTCATAGATGCCCGACTGAACCAGAATGCGGTTGGCGCAGACGCAGGTTTGGCCGGCGTTGCGGTATTTGGAGGCCATGGCGCCGGCAACCGCCTGCTCCAGATCGGCGTCGTCGAACACCACGAGCGGCGCGTTGCCGCCGAGCTCGAGGGTGAGCTTCTTCACCGTGTCGGCACATTGCCGGTAGAGGATCTTGCCGACCTCGGTCGAGCCGGTGAACGACAGTTTGCGCACACGCGGGTCTTCGCAAAACACCTTGCCAACCGCCGGCGCATCTTTGGTGGTCACGATATTAAGCACGCCTGGCGGGAGCCCGGCGTCCTTGCCGAGCTTGGCGACTGCCAGCGCGCAGAGCGGAGTCTCCGCCGCAGGCTTGACCACGATGGTGCAGCCAGCGGCGAGCGCCGGCGCCACTTTACGCGTGATCATGGCGATGGGGAAATTCCACGGCGTGATCGCCGCGACGACGCCGATTGGCTGCTTGATGGTGATGTAGCGCTTCGAGGCGACCGTGGTCGGGATGGTGCGGCCGTAAGCGCGCTTGCCCTCCTCGGCGAACCACTCGATGAACGACGCGCCATAGGCAACCTCGGCGCGCGACTCGGCAAGCGGCTTGCCCTGCTCGGTGGTCATCAATTGCGCGAGGCTTTCGGTCTCGGCGGTGACGAGGTCGAACCAGCGCTTCAGGATCGCAGCGCGTTCTTTGGCGGTTTTCGTCGACCATGTCGGCAGGGCGCTATTGGCGGCATCGATGGCCCGCAACGCGTCTTTGGCGCCGAGATCGGGAACGGATGCGATCTCTTCACCGGTCGCCGGATCGTAGACGGGAAACGTCTTGTTCGATGTGACCCACTCGCCGTCGATCAGGGCTGCATTCGGAAATTTCTTGGCGATCATGTTCATAGGATATCTCCGTCAGCGCAGCGTGATCGAAACCGATTTCAGGTCGGCATATTTATGTAGCGCGTGAAGAGAGCGGTCGCGGCCAAAGCCGGATTGCTTGAATCCCCCGAACGGCATGGTGATGTCGCAGGCATCCCAGCCATTGACCCAGACTAGGCCCGCCCTGATCTCGCGGGCAGCGCGGTGTGCCAGAGAAATGTCGCGTGTCCAGAGTCCCGCGGCGAGGCCATAGACCGTGTCGTTGGCGAGGCGTATGGCTTCATCCGGCTCCTTGAAGGTAATCACGGCCAGCACCGGACCAAACACCTCTTCGCGCGCCAGAGCCGCACTCGGCGCGACATTGTCGAATACCGTCGGCTCGACATAGAAACCACCGCTTTCCTCGCGCACCCGCTTGCCGCCGAGCCGCAGCGCCGCGCCATCGCTCGCCGCGCTCTCAATGTAACGCAAAGCCGTCTGCATCTGTTCGGCCGAGACCATGGCGCCAAAATTAGTCGCCGGCTCTAGCGGATCGCCAGGTACAATATCCCTTGCAACTTTGATCAGCTCATCGATAAACGCGTCCGCGATCTCTTCCTGCACGAGGAGGCGTGATGCTGCCGTGCAGACTTCGCCCTGATTGTAGAAGATGCCCCAGGCAGCATGCAGCGCCGCTTCCTTGAGGTCGGGACAATCGGCGAAAATGATCTGCGGCGATTTTCCGCCAAGCTCGAGACTGACGCGCTTGAGATTGCTCTCGCCCGAATATTGCATCAGCAGGCGGCCGACCGCGCCGGAGCCGGTGAAGGCGATCATGTCGACGTCCATATGCAGGGCCAGCGCCTTGCCGGCCGTGTGCCCGAACCCCGGCACGACATTCAGCAAGCCAGGAGGCACACCGGCTTCGAGTGCCAATTGTCCAAGCTTCAACGCCGTCATCGGCGATTGCTCGGCCGGTTTGAGCACCACCGAATTGCCCATGGCCAGTGCCGGCGCGACCTTCCACATCGCCATGTGCAGAGGAAAATTCCACGGCACGATGGCGCCGACGACGCCGAGTGGCTCGTGCACCGAGAACGAGAAGCGGTCGCTCGTTTCAGGGCCCACCTCGCCGTAAACCTTGTCGAGCGCTTCCGCATAGTAGCGAAGCGTGCGCACTGCTTGCGGCAGGTCGACATTGAGCGCTTCCTTGATCGGTTTACCGACATCGAGGCTCTCAAGAACGGCTAGTGTCTCGGCGTCGCGCTCCATGAGGTCGGCGAGCGCAAACAGGATACGCTTCTTCTCGCGGTAGTGGAGGTTGCGCCAGCGACCATCCTCGAACGCTCGGCGCGCTGCGGAGACGGCAGCATCAATATCGGCAGCGCCACACTCCTCGACATGGTTGATTACCGTGCCGTTGCGCGGGGTCACATTGGCAAAGGTGCGGCCGGTGAGGCTCGGCAGGAGGCGGCCATCGATCACCGGCTCACTGGGGAGATCGAGCGCTGCGGCGATGTTCTCGAAATGGGCGAGCGATGTCATGACCGAACCTCACGCAACTCGCGAATACCAGAGATGATCGAGCGGGGTTACAATACGCTCAAACTTGCTGCGCTCGGCATTCTTAAGCCGGAAGAATACGTCTTGGAAAAGCGGACCGAAAGATTCGCGGACCACATCCGAGCGCCGGAAAAGATCAAGTGAATTCACCCAGGCGGTCGGCAAAGGCGGCGCATCGATCATCTCAGAGTTGCCGTCCACAGCGGGCCCCGGATCGATCTCGTTAGCGATACCATGGCTGATCCCGGCAAGGATTGAGGCGATCACAAGGCAGGGATTGGCGTCGGCGCCTGCGATGCGATGCTCGACACGAGTCGCAGCGCCGTTGCCGCGCGGAATACGCAAGGCGACGGTGCGATTGTTGAAACCCCAAAGCGCCGCCATGGACACATAAGCCTGCGGCACGAAGCGCCGGTAGGCGTTCGCAGATTGGGCCCAAATGGCCATGAAATCCGCCATGGTTTCGCGCATTCCACCGAGCGCGTGACGAAAGAGCGGTGATATCGGGTCACCGGCAAAGAGAGATTGACCCGATTTATCGAGAAGGCTCAGATGGATATGCATGCCCGAACCGGCCCAATCGTGGTGCGGCTTGGCCATAAAGGTGGCTTGCAACTGGTGGGCCCGCGCGGCTGCCTTGACGGCGCGCTTTAGCAGCAAACCGTCCAAAGCAGCCGCAATGACGTCGCTGCGATGCTTCAGATTAATCTCGAACTGTCCCGGGCCGGACTCCTTCACGATGGCGTCCACTGGCAGGCCCTGTGCCTCGCAAATCCGATAGACGTCGTCGATTAACGGAGAAAGCGTCTCCATCTCCTCGAAGCCAAAGGTATGCGGGCGCTTCGGATCCCCGGACACACCCTCTGGGTGATGCAGCGCGAAGGCACCGTTCGTTCCTGCTTTGGTAACGTAGAATTCAAGTTCAACGGCGGCGACGGCCGTCCGGCCGGCGCGTGCAAAGCGTTCGACCTGGTTAGCAAGCACGGTGCGTGGATCGAGTTCATCCTTGCCATCGATGACCATCACCGCTTGCGCCTGCCGCCCATCGCCAACAGGAATCGGAACCAGCGTCCCGCTTAGCAAGTGGCATTGGTGGTCGTGATCGCCGGTTTCCCACAGCCGGCCCGTTTCCGCCACGCAATTGCCGAGTGGGTCCATGATGAAGATCGAGCTTGGCATCATCAGGCCCTTATTGACGACGCCCAGCAAATCGGAGCTGCGTATACGCTTGCCGCGTGGAATGCCGTTCATGTCGAAGACAAAGACGTCGATCCATCGCACTGACGGATTTGCAGCGAGAAAGGCTTCCGCTTCGTCCCTGGTGACTCGCGTATCCGTCATGGTGTAATGCCTCTGGCTGCTGAGCCGAAGCGGCGGAATAGCGATGTGGAGACAGGGTTCACCCTGGCTTCCCACTCCGGGTGCCACTGCACGCCCAAGCAAAAGGTGCCGTCGTCTACTCCACGCACAGCCTCCACCAGTCCGTCAGCAGCGAAGGCTTCTGCCTTCAGCCCCCTGGCGAGGCGCGCAATACCCTGCCAGTGCAGTGAGTTGACCATGATCTGGTCGCTGCCGATCCAGTCGCGCAACTTACCGCGCAAGGTCACGGGGTGGGTGGGACAGTAAGACTCCTCGAGGGGAACGTCAGTCCGCGCGCGGTGGTCGGTATGACCGTCCACCTCATGGACGGCCTGATACAGGCTCCCGCCAAGCGCGACGTTCAGCTCCTGGAATCCGCGGCAGATGGCGAAAAGCGGCGTCTTGTGCTCGATAACCGCCCGGACAAGCGGAAGGGTCACCGCGTCACGCAGAGGATCGAGAGCGTCGGGTTTGATGAGCACTTCCTCGCCGTAATACTCCGGAGCGACGTTGGAGACGCTGCCCGACAGGAGAACGGCATCAGCCACTTCGAGTATGGCGCCAATATCCGTCATGCCGGAACCGACCGGCACAATCAAAGGCTGACAGTCCGCGACCTCCGCGACCGCCGCTGAATATTTACGGCCGACCGCGTCGAACGCGTGGCTATCGATCATCTTGGTGCAGGCCGGTATGACGACGATCGGACGGGTCATGCGGCAAGCTCTCCAGCGACGTCTTTGAGCGTGAGGTCGAGCGCGCGGCGCATTACCACTTCCGCTTCCTTGAACTGGGTCTCGGTCCAGATTAGCGGTGGCGACATGACCATGGTGTCGAAAACCGCACGCATGATGAAACCTTCACGGAAGAAATGATCGCGGCAAATCAGTCCGACACGGCCGAGATCGTCGAAGCGCCGGCGCGTGCGCTTGTCGGCGACGAGCTCTATCGCTCCGAGCATCCCGACCGAGCGGACCTCGCCTACGAGTGGGTGGTCCTCGAACTTGGCGAGGAGCTTGGCGAGGGCGGTAGCGCCAAATTCCTTGACGCGCGGGACGAGCTTTTCCCGCTCGATGATTTCGATATTCTTCAGCGCAACGGCGCAGGCCACGGGGTGGCCCGAGAAGGTGTAGCCGTGATTGAAGTCGTCGTCATGCGCCATCAATGCGCCGACGATCTTGTCATCGACGATGACGCCGGAGAGCGGGATATAACCCGACGTCACCGCCTTGGCGAAAGTAATTAGGTCGGGACGGATGCCGTAGTGCTGCGATGCGAACCACGTGCCGAGGCGGCCGAAGCCGGTAATCACCTCGTCTGCAAGGAGGAGGATACCGTATTTGTTGACGATGCGTTGCACCTCTGGCCAGTAGCTTGCGGGCGGAATCTTGACGCCGCCGGCGCCTTGCACGGGTTCGCCCGCAAAAGCGGCAACGTTTTCAGGTCCGATTGCCAGAATCTCATCCTCAAGCGCGCCCGCGGCGCGAAGGCCGAAGGCCTCCGGTGATTCACCGTCCTCGGACTCGCCATACCAATAGGGATCCATGATGTGACGGAATCCCTCGTAGACGGGATAGCTATGCGCATGCACATGCGACATGCCACCCATTGAACCGGCGGCAATGGTCGACCCGTGATAAGCGCTTTTGCGCGAGATGATGATTCGCCTCTGGGGTTCCCCCTTGAGTGCCCAATAATGACGGATCAGGCGGATAGCAGTGTCGTTGGCCTCCGAACCCGACGAGCCAAAGAAAACCTGGTTGAGGTTATTTGGGGTGATCTCGGCGAGTTTGCGCGACAGCGCCACGACAGGCGGATGTGTCGTCTTGAAGAACGTATTGTAGAAGGGAAGCTCCACCATCTGATCGTAAGCCGCCTGCGCGAGCTCCTTGCGCCCATAGCCAACGTTACAGGTCCACAGTCCCGCCATGCCGTCGAGAATGCGCGTGCCTTCGCTGTCCCAGATATAAGGTCCGTCGCCGCGAACGATTATTCGCGCGCCGTCCGACCGGAGTGATTTGTGATCGGTGAACGGGTGCAGATGATGAAGAGCGTCAAGCTCTCTCAATTGCGTGGTTTGGTATTGATGCGTCACTTATAGACCTCCAGTAGCGCGTGATCCGAGGCACGGCCGATTAGCTCTGGAAGTTGGGGGGAGGCGAATAGCCGATACGGGCGCAGAGCAAGAGCAGCCACAACTTCGGGTTCAGCCCCGTTGAGACGATCGCTGCTCGAGACGCAAAGTCCGCTTGACACAGCAGATTGGCGGTCGGTCTTGCGCCAGCCAAACACCACCTCCACGCCTACCCGCGAGGAACCTTGACAGGGGCCAGACAGCGAGTATGGCTACACTGTAGACTTTATTGGCTACGGTGAAGAAATGTCAAGGCAATCAGCGCCCAAACACGCCTCCCGGCCGCGCGGCCGGCGGGGTCTGGATAAGAATACGATCCTGGATGAGGCGTTCGAAATGTTGTCGCGCGACGGTGAAATCGGCTTTTCAATCCGTAAGCTAGCCCAGCGGATCGGCGTCGACCCCATGACGGTTCTGCATCACTTTGGTTCGAAGGACGAACTCTTGCGGCGCATTGCGGATCGCGCCTTGGCTACCGTCGAACTGCCGCTGACGAGCACCGATTGGCAGGCCGACCTACGCAAGGTTGCCGAAGCGTACCGAAATCTTGCCCACCGTCATCCACGCCTCTTCCATCTGCACTTCCGCTACCACACGACGGGGCCTGCCGATCATGCCTCCAGCGAAGTCGTCTATCGTGCATTGCAGAGCGCCGGTCTTACTGATGCCGAGGTCGCCGGACTTGGACTTGCATTCTACGCCTTTATTCTCGGCTATTCGTTGGCGGAGGCTGAGGGTCTGTTGCGGCCAATCAGCCCCGATGACGAGGCCGAGCTGAGGACTCTCGATCCCCTAGCCTGCCCCGTGACCTTGGCACTCATTCCTGCATTCAAAGGGTTAGATCGCAATGCGGCTTTTGATATGTCGGTCAATGCTTTTATCGAAGGCGTCGCAAGACGAAACGCCTAGCCGCTAGACCGCCGGACCTCGCCCGACGATTAGTTTCAGCCACCCCCCTTCTCCTCGATGCCCCACGGCGAACCGTAGCCGTCGGGGGCGGGAGCCGCGAGGAGCTCGAGGAACGGTTTGGCGTCGAAGGCCTCAGGTCCGAGGATCCCGGTGCCCGACCACGTCCCTGCGGCAAGAAGCTCGAGCGCCACGACAGGGTTGATCGCCGTCTGCCAGGCGACCGCCTGCGAGTTGTACTCTCGCATCGTGTCCTCGTTGTCGGCGACGTGGTACAGGTATGTCGAACGCGGCTGCCCGTCCTTGCCCTTACCGGTCACCCACACGCCGGCGCACGTCTTGCCGGTCATCCTGTCGCCGAGCGTCGCGGGGTCGGGCAAAACCGCCGCGACGACATCGCGCGGTGAGACTTCGACGCCCTTCACGTTGACCTTGTCGACGCGGTCGAGCCCGAGCTTATGCAGTATTTGGAGCACCTCGATGAACTCGTCGCTTAGCCCGAACTTGAACGTGACCCGCTTGGCGTTTGTCCAGCGTGGCATGAGGAGCACCTCCTCGTGCTCCACATTGAAGCACTTGACGGGTCCGATCCCGTCGGGGAAGTCGAACACCTCAGGCTCCGAGAACGGCGCCGTCGTGAACCAACCCTTACCTTCCTCGTAGATGACCGGCGGATTGAGGCACTCCTCGATTGTCGCCCAGATCGAGAACGCGGGGGCGAAGTCGTATCCCCGCACAACAAGGTTCGAACCGTCGCGCACGCCGAGCTCGTCTATGTCGCTGAACAGCTCATCCTGCGCGTACCGCGCGAATATGTCCGATAGCCCCGGCTCGACCCCGATGCCGACGAGCGCGAGCAATCCGGCATCCTTCCACTCCTGTTCCTTGGCGAACTGGTCGTCGCCAAGCTTGACGCCGGTGAGCGCGTATGGCTGCTCCGGATGCGGATGCGACAGGCTCATCGCCATGTCGAGATAGGTCGCACCGGCCGCCAAACAGCCATCGAAGATCGGCATGACAAAACGCGGGTCAACCGCATTTAGCACATGCGTCGCGCCGTGTTCGCGGATGAAGGATGCCACGGACTCGGCGCTCGACGCGTCCACTTGGGCGGCGGCGAGGCGAGCGTCGCCGAGTTCGTCCACGATCGCCTGCGGGCGCCTCGGGTCGTAGTCGGCGAGGACGAGCTTCTCGAAGAAGTCTCGACGGATGGCGATCCGGGCCGCGGCAGAGCCGACGGCCCCAACGCCGACAATGAGGATGCGCATGCTGGGCTCCATGTCAGGAGATGGATCTGACTCGCCCCAAGGTCAGGCGAGACCGCCATCGACCGAGCGGATGTAGTCCGCAGGGTCCTCGGGGACGAGGACGGGCGTCTCGCGGTTGAGGCTCTCGCCGCGGAAGAACGGCTTCGAACGTGGGAAGGCGAACCAGATGAGCATGAGCACGACGCCTATCGCGAGCGATCCGATGCCGAGCAAGAACGTGCCGCCAATGCCCCACAGCGACGTGTCGCCGTAGTCCTCGGCGGACATGTCTATCGCGGACTGCACGAATGCGTATGTGAGCATGAGTGCGCCAAGCAACGGGAGCAGGAACTTGTACAGGAAGTTCCTCCCTGACGTGAACAGCTCACGGTAGTAGTACCCGACACACGCGTATCCCGTGATGGCATAGTAGAACGCGATCGCGAGACCGAGTGAGAGAATCGAATCCTTCAGGATGTTTTCGCTGATGAATGTCATCCCGACGTAGTAGATGATCGCCACAACACCCATGGCGATAGTCGAGAACGAGGGTGTCTTGTAGACGGGATGCACGGTCGAGAACCGCTTGGGCAGCGCCTTGTATGCAGCCATCGACAGGGTTCCCCGCGCTGTCGGCAGAATCGTCGTCTGCGTCGAAGAGATGGCGGAGATCATGACGGCGACCACGAGCAGCCAGGCGAGGGGACCGAGCAGCCCGTCCTTGACGGCCAGGAAGAAATCGTCGGCATGCGCCTCGTTGCCCAGGCCCGTTTCTGTGTCGCCGAGGCCCGCATACATCATCGCGGCGACTGTCACACTCACATAGGTGACGAGCAGGATGACCGTCGTCAGCAGTGCCGCGCGGCCGGGGATGTGCTTGGGGTCCTTCGTCTCCTCGTTGAGGGCGAGACACGTGTCCCAGCCCCAGTAGATGAACAGGGCGAGAAGCACCGCCTCGATGAATCCGCTCCAGTCCGTAAATGCGAACGGGTTGAACCACGACCAGTCGAAGGGCGTAGGATCCGGGGCCGTACCGGCGAAGAACTGCCAGAGCGCCGCGATGACGAAGATCGCGAGAGCAAGGTACTGGATCGAAAGAAGTACGTTCTGGATGCGCTCGCCGATCTCGATGCCGCGCCAACTGACCCAGGTCATGAGGGCGATGAAGACAACGCCCGTCGCCGTCACGAGCGGCACGTTTTCCGCAAGCAGCGCGTCTTCGGGGCTGACCACGATCCCGTCGATGAGAGCCCAGAAATAGATGCCGGCAATCTGCGCGAGATTGGCGAGCACGACTATGCCGGCTATCGCCACGCCCCAGCCGCCCATCCACCCCACCCACGGGCCGAACGCCTTGGTCGCCCACGTGAACGTCGTCCCGCAGTCGGGTACCTCGTTGTTCAGCTCGCGGTAGGCGAAGGCGATGAACAGCATAGGCACGAATGCGATGACGAACGCGATGGGGGCCTGGGCGCCGACGGCGAGCACCACGAAGCCCAGTGTGGCCGCCAGCGAGTAGACGGGAGCGGTCGAGGCAAGCCCGATGACCGTCGATCCCCAGAGGCCGAGCGTTCCCGCTGCGAGGCCTTTACCCTCTGATCCACGCATGTCTATGGGCGCCGTCGCTTCCACCCCAGAACTATGACCACCGCAGATTGCCGCGTCAATAGTACTCAATCCGCGAAGCCCCGAGGCCGGGTCCGATCAGCCATGCGAGGGGTTCCTGGTCATTTCACGCACTTGTTTTACAAAGGCGTTTGCGGATTCCCCACGGTGATGCCGCGATCGTCACGTCTGAGTCGAAGGTTATTGCGGCTGTCCGCAGAACACCGTCAACGACTGACTCAAGAGGGCCCCCGCCTACAATGTGGTTCCCTCTTCGTTCATCATCGCTTCGCCGATCAATCCTAATCGCCTATTATCTGAGGCTGAACATATCGCCGTTGCCAGCAATCAGCTTAGACAAGTGGAGAGGTCCATGCTCGACACGGAAATGTTGATCGGTTCGCAGTTTGTGTCGGGCAAGGATGCGCCCGAGGCTGTGATCAACCCAAAGACCGAGTCGACAATCGTCAGCCTGCCCGACGCATCCCCTGCGCAGGTCGACGCCGCGGTGGAAGCGGCAGCTAATGCCTTCAAGAGTTGGTCGCGCACCACGCCGGCCGAGCGTTCCGGACTGCTCTTGAAGCTTGCCGATGCCATAGACGCCGAGAGGGAAGCCTTCGCCACTTTGGAGGCGCTCAATTGCGGCAAGCCGCGGATTCGCATGTTGGAAGACGAGATGCCTGCGGTATCGGACTGCTTCCGCTTCTTTGCCGGCGCCGTGCGCAACATGCATGGCACCGTAGCCGGCGAATATCTGCCGGGCCTAACCTCGATGATTCGCCGCGATCCGATCGGCGTAGTGGGCTCGATCGCGCCTTGGAACTACCCGCTGATGATGGCTGCCTGGAAGCTCGCTCCGGCGCTCGCGGGCGGCAATACCATCGTGCTCAAGCCATCGGAGCTGACGCCGCTCACGACGTTAAAGCTCGGCAAGGTAATTGCCGGCATCTTCCCCGAAGGCGTGGTGAATGTGATCGCCGGCGGCGGGCAGACCACCGGTCAGGCGCTGATCAACCACCCGAAGGTTGCTATGCTGTCGCTCACGGGCAGCATTCCGACTGGGCAGAAGGTGCTGCAAGCCGCCGCGGCTACAATCAAGCGCACACATCTCGAGCTGGGCGGTAAAGCGCCCGTGATCGTCTTCGACGACGCCGATCTAAGCGCCGTGGTTGAGGGGCTGAAGGCCTTCGGCTACTACAATGCAGGCCAGGACTGCACGGCTGCTTGCCGCATCTATGCCGGCAAAAAGATCTACGAGAACCTTGTTGCGGATCTGTCGAGCGCCGCCAAGGACCTAAAGTACAACCGACCCAACGACGACGAGAACGATATTGGACCTCTCATCTCGGCCAATCAGAGGAAGCGCGTGCATGGTTTCGTCGAGCGCGCCGCTGGGCAGAAGCACATCTCCGTCACCGCCGGGGGAAAGCCGCCTGCCGGCAAAGGCTTCTTTTTCGAGCCCACCGTAGTCGCGGGAGCCAAGCAAGACGACGAGATCGTGCGAAAGGAAGTGTTCGGCCCGGTCGTCTCGATCACGTGCTTCGACGACATCGATCAGGCGGTGGAGTGGGCCAACGACTCTGACTATGGACTCGCGTCATCGGTTTGGACTTCCGACCTCGGCAAGGGCATGGCGACAGCCGCACGGCTCCAATATGGCGCCTGCTGGGTAAACACCCATTTCATGCTGACCAATGAGATGCCGCATGGCGGGTTAAAAATGTCGGGCTACGGCAAGGACCTGTCGATGTACGCGCTTGAGGACTACACAGTTGTCCGCCACGTCATGGTGAAGCTTTAAAGCCAGATCGCCTGCGGCATCAGCGAGGTCTTGGCGATCGTCTGACGATGACGTTGCCCAGAAACCTTCGCCGGCAACATCTCCTCGCCGAGTGGGTTGGGACTAGGTCCGCTTCTGGCACTAAGCTGACATCACTGGCGAACGAATTGCAGTGTTTTTGACCCACATACACGTTGCGTCACGACACGGCGTTCGAGCCTATTTCGTTTCTTGCTGCGGCCGCCGCACAACGTCGAACTGAAGTCGTTCCTCAAAGAGAGTACGAAACAAGGCTCTATCACCCATCACCTCGCAGAGCGCAAGATAGGCAAACAGCGGAACGAAGACCAGGAACATGATGATAGCAGTGGCTATCAACTCCTCCGTCGTGCCGCCGCCAATCTCTGCCATCGAGTCCCAGAATGTCTTGCCGTGAATGTATCCAACAACCGTCTCTTCGATGACCGTGAACCCGGCGACCAGAATGAGGAATGCGATCGAGTTGTGAACGATCTGCCAGATGAGAGGCTTCGTCCGGTGACCCGCGTCGAGATGGAGTGCGCGGCCAATCAAAATAAACTTAGCGAGGACCACGGCCTTGATCAGAGCGAATCCCCAAGGCAGCCAACGGATACCGTGAGCTTCCAGAATAGCGGATTTGTAGAAAGTAAGCGCACTAAACACCACAAACAAATAAACAGTGATCCATAGCAGCTCTTTCAGCTCGCGCTCTGCTCTTTCACGTAACGAGGGCTTAGGCGATTGGCTTGCGCTAACGACCATTGACCCCTCCACCGGTCCGACCACGTCCACTACCGAGACTAATTGGCTGTGCTGGGAGACTACAGCGAACTCGTCTCGTTTGCGAAATTCCCTGATAGCCGGGAAAATGCAGGGAATTTCGGTCCGAATCCCCCTCTCCTGCTGCTCTAAACCCATTGAGTACGAGACTTCTTTTGGCTTCTGACCCAAAGCGGACATGAGCAGGCTTTTACCTCATGGCAATATCAGCTGGCCTTTGAATCCACCGCCGCAGAGCGTGTCGGGCGTTAGCGTTTCGCACGAGTAAGTGTCACCGCCGCTGGCACCCTCAAATTTGCCGGTCCCGCCCATAATTTTTATTACGGATTCCTTGAGGTGGGACCCTTCCTCGGTGGTGTTGTAGATCTTGTCGCTATCCTTGAGGTTCCAGGTGCAAGAACCAGCTGCTGCGCCCCGTCACGGGAAGGTGCGAATCTTTCCCTATGGCGCTAAACCCTCTCCTCTAATAACATTCCCTCTGGCCTTAACAGAGGGTTTCCGGGGCCCGAGATTCCGAAACCTTAAGTCTGCTCGTGTCTCGTTTTGGGAGGCAAAAATGATGCCCGCAAGAAGTATCTCCGCCGCTGCTCTGACCGTGTTTTTCCTGGGCGCTCCAGCGCTTGCCGAGATGCCGACGGCGATCGGCGAAGGCGAAGGTCAAGTCGATATCGTCGCCTGGCCCGGCTATATCGAGCGGGGCGACACCGACAAGGCCTATGACTGGGTGACCGATTTCGAGAAAGCGACGGGCTGCCAGGTCAACGTCAAGACGGCAGCGACGTCCGACGAGATGGTCACGCTCATGAATCAGGGCGGCTTCGATCTCGTCACCGCCTCGGGCGACGCCTCGCTGCGCCTGGTCGCCGGCAAGAAGGTGCAGCCGGTCAATATCGACTTGGTTCCAAGCTGGAAGACGGTTGACGATCGGTTGAACACCGTCAGACACCATCACTATACGCGTGAGACTCGGCGAGATTCCTGACACCAGGCGGGCGATGCTTGGCGTGAGGATAGCGGCGGTTCCTGCGCCCTTGGCCAATGGACTGGGTCTCGCCGATGCGAAGGGCGCGTTCGTTACGGAGGTGGTGCCGAACAGTCCCGGCCAATCGGCCGGAATCAGAGCGCTCGACATCGTCGTTGCGCTGGACGGTCAGGACATCGAAAAAATGTGGCAGTTGCCGCAAAGAGTCGGGGCTATGACGCCCGGGACCGAAGTGAGCGTGGCAATGCGGCGTCCCGCCGAAAGCTTCACGGAACTTTCTGACCGGTTGCGCGAGCGGGCCGATAAGGGCGATGCCGATGCCGCGTTCAGCCTCGGCTGGCTTATCGAGAACGGCGCGGGAACAGCGAAGAACGACGAGGAGGCCGCACGATGGTATCGCAAGGCGGCCGATCAAGCTCAGGCGGAGGCAGCGTATAGGCTTGGGACACTGTATGCGGCTGGCCGAGGTGTTTCCAAGGATGCAGCGGAGGCCGTCAATTGGTATCGCCGGGGCGCCGACAAAAACAGCGTCAACGCCATCACCTCGTTCGCTCTGATGTACGAAATAGGCGCCGGCGTTCCGAAGGATGAGTTGGAGGCGTCGCGCCTTTATCGCAAGGCCGCCGATCAGGGCGACCCGAACGCCATGTACCAACTCGGCAAGATGTATCTGGACGGACGGGGCGTGCCTAATGACGATGCCGAGGCCATCATCTGGATGCGCAAGGCCGCCGACGACGGCAATTCAAATGCCCTCACCGCGCTCGGCGTTATGTATGAACAGGGACGCGGCGTCTTCAACGACGACCATGAAGCCGTCCGCCTGTACCGCGAGGCCGCCGATCTGAATAACCCGTGGGCGATGTACAGTCTTGCCCGGATGCACGACAATGGACGCGGCGTTTCCAAAGATGAGACCGAGGCATTTCGCTGGTATCGCAAGGCGGCCGACCTTGGTGACTCGGACAGCATGTATCAACTCGGTCGCGCCTATAATGACGGGTTAGGGACCGAAAAGAATGCGAGCGCGGCGGCGGACTGGATCTTCAAAGCTCTCCAAGCCCATAATTCCTTCACGGTGAAAGAGATGACGACCAACGCCGACGCCTGGGACAAGGAGTTCCGGCGCGAACTTCAAAAGCGCATGCAGCAGGCCGGAGGCTATGACGGCAAGATCGATGGCTCGTTCGGCGCAGGAACCAAGAAAGCCATAGAGGCCTTGGCTAATCCTGATCAGTGAAAGATTATGGAGCGGCTTCCCGGCAAGTGTGACCCCCAAAGAGAAGAGACAAACCTGTGGAAGTACGCGGCGTTCTTGTACTGATACACTCTCTGGCATCACATCGGAGCGAAAGACCACCAATTGGTGGCGCAATTCCGGGCTTCTCCGGCGTGGTTTAGAAAAGGTCAGAAGAGAGCCGGAAAACCCGCGACTGGCTGGCTGGGGCGCTAGGATTCGAACCTAGGATCACGGGACCAAAACCCGTTGCCTTACCACTTGGCCACGCCCCAATCCGCTCGTGCAGGAACCGCCCAGCCCTTCGTCCTCGGGAATATACCTGCAGACTAATATGATGAGCGAATGCCCTCCTATCAGCATCGGCATTGTGGGGCAATGCATTGAGCCATGGCTATGGCGATGAAGGTTCTTGGGCCAGCACGGTGCGACCGAAGGCGACCGCCTGCTCGGCCGATTTCGCGTATCTGACCAGCGGCTTGTAGAGGCCTGCGCGCAGCAGCGACCGGCGCACCCGCGATGTCGTCCCGGCGAGGAACACCAGTGTGCCGGCATGAGCAAGCTTATGCGCGAAATTCTCAAGCGCTCTCGCCGCCGTGCTGTCGACCATCGGCACGTCTGAGAAGTCGAGCACCAGCACGCGAGGCTGTTGTCCGATCCGCTCGAGCACGGAACTGACCGCGGCCGTGGCGCCGAAGAAGAAGGCGCCACTGATGCGGTAGACCATCACATCGCGATCGGAGGCGGCTGCCGGATCGTAGGCTTCGCGCTTCCCGCCATAGTCATCCGCCTCGTCTTCGGCGATCAGCTGCCGGTGGGTCTCGACCTCGACGCTCTCGGCCATGCGATGCAGAAAGATGAAAGCCGCGAGGACTACGCCGACGCCGATGCCCGCCATCAGATCAACGAATACGGTGAGCAGGAACGTGGTCAGAAGCACCAACCGATCCCCCCGCGACGTGCCGAGCAAGAGGGCAAAATCTTCACGTTCCGCCATGTTCCACGCGACAACCGTCAGCACCGCACCAAGTGCGGCGAGCGGGATGAAACCGGCGAGCGGCGCCGCCACCAGCATGAAGATGAGCAGATAGAGCGCATGCAGCATGCCGGAGACCGGCCCCTTGGCACCGGCACGCACATTGGTGGCGGTACGCGCGATCGTGCCGGTGACGGGAATGCCGCCGAACACGGTGGCACCAATATTGGCGACCCCTTGCGCCACGAGCTCGCAATTTGAGCGATGGCGACGCCCGGACATGCCGTCAGCCACTACCGCCGAAAGCAGCGACTCGATGGCGCCAAGCAGCGCAATCGCCAGAGCATCGGGAAGAACCGCGGCGAACTTGGCAAAGCTGATCGAGGGCAATCCTGGTTCCGGCAGGCTATGCGGCAATCCGCCGAAACGTGATGAGATGGTGTCGATCTCGAGCGCAAGCCCTTTGGTCACCAGCGCCGCCACGGTAATTGCCAACAGAAATGCCGGCCAGCCGGGACGCCATTTGCGCAAGCCCATGATAACGAGAAGCGTGAGGACTCCGATCGCCAGTGCGGCAGGATTGAAGGTGGGGAGCGCCCCCCATAGCGCTTCGATCTTGGGCAAGAAGGCCGCAGGCTCACTTGGCAGAGTGAGGCCGAGTAGCTCTTTCAGCTGGCTCGCGAAGATCACCACCGCAATACCGGCGGTGAAGCCGACCGTGACCGGGAATGGGATGTATTTCACATAGGTGCCGAGCCGCAGGAAGCCGACCGTCATCATGATGATGCCTGCCATCAGCGTGGCGAGTGCGAGCCCGTCATAGCCATGTCGCTCGACGATGGCCGCGACGAGCACGATGAAGGCCCCGGCCGGTCCGCCGATCTGAAAGCGGCTGCCACCTAGTACCGAGACAAGAAAGCCGCCGATGATCGCTGTATAGAGTCCGCGCTCGGGTCCGACGCCGGAGGCGATGGCGATGGCCATGGAGAGCGGGAGCGCCACGATGGCGACGGTGAGGCCCGCCACCGCGTCGGCCTGGAAGTCCTTGAAGCTGTAGCCTTCCCGCAGGATGGTGACGAGCTTCGGGGTGAAGAGTTCGGCGAAGCTCGGCTCGCGCCGCTTAACGGGCGCGAAAGTGCCTTCCAGGTCGATCTTGTTCATAGGCCGTACGACGAAAGCGTGTCGCTCACGGGCGAGCGGTCGCAAAACCCGCAGGGCGGTCGCCATGCGGGCGCGGCCCCTCGCAAAGTCAGATTGGAATCGGAGATCCGAGTGGGACTTCCCGCTCGTTAACGGCTGGCGCCAAGGTCCACAATGCGCCTTAAGCGCGCGGGCCCCTCCTCAGCCCGGGAATGCGGGTTTCTTGCCGTGTAAGGGCGAGGCGTCTATATACGGGGCTCTTCAGCCAGCCGGAGTGTAGCGCAGCCTGGTAGCGCACCTCGTTCGGGACGAGGGGGTCGCAGGTTCAAATCCTGCCACTCCGACCAGTTATCCTCATGCAGTCGGGTACCATGTCGGCGGAGCTAGCCTTCAATCGCAATGTTGACGTCGATTACGGCGTGGCCGAGGAGGTTGCGCCCGATATTCGGCGCATCGTCGCCAACAATCCGGGCCCTTACACCTTCCTCGGCACCAACACTTATATTGTCGGCAGCGGGCATTTGGCGGTGGTCGATCCGGGTCCCGCCGACGAAGTTCATCTGCAGGCGATCGCTGACGCCGTCAAAGGCGAATGCCTGACCCACATTCTTATCACGCACAGCCATCACGATCATTGCGACGCCGCGAAACCCCTGCAAGCGATGCTCGGCGGCGAGATCATCGCCTACGGACCAACCGACACGGCGCGTGGTGCGGGCGTTGCAGGCCTCGGCGATGTCTTCGTCGATGCGTCCTTCGTGCCCGACCGCGTTGTGCGCGACGGCGAAACCGTCAAGGGCAAAGGCTTTGCACTCGATGTGCTGCACATGCCGGGTCATGCGCCGGATCATCTCTGCTTCGCCCATGTCGGCAGGCGCACGATGTTCACCGGCGATCATGTCATGGGCTGGAACACCACGGTCATCGCGCCGCCGGAAGGCAACATGGCCGCTTTCCTCGAATCCCTGGAAAGGCTGATGCAGCGCAACGACAAACTGTTTCTGCCGGGGCACGGCGGCCGCATCCAGACGCCCCAGCGGATGGTCAGGGCCTATATCACCCACCGCAAATGGCGCGAGCAAACCATTCTTGCCTGTCTCGACGATGGAACCGGCACCATACGCGGCATCGTCGGCAAGCTTTACGGCAGCCTCGATAGGGCACTGCAAGAGGCGGCAGCCTTGTCGGTGCGCGCCCATCTCGAGCACCTCATCGCCCGAAAAATTGTCCGAACGGAGAGCGCGGGCGAGTTTCTTGAGGCCGGCGGCTGGCTGGAGGCGGTTTACGTACGCGCCGTTTCGTGACGCGCTTCTGGGGGGCGGGCTTCTTCGCTTCCGTAGCTTCTTTCTTCTTCTTTTCCGCCTGCTCGAGAGCGGTCTGCTCGCCCTTCTCCAGGGTCTCCGAGATCTCCGCGTATAGCGTGCGGATGCGCTCGGCATTGGCGCCGAGATCGTGCCATCCATAGCGCGACACCGAACGCACATCGATGATGGCATGAGCGTCGTCGCCCTTCACCTGCACGATCACGTCATCGGTCATGCCCATGATCATGCTTTGGGTAGTGGCCTCGATGATTCCTGCGCCGGTCTCGCCCGGAGGCTCGCTAAGCACGACGGTCCAGCCGAGACGCTCGATCGCTTCCTGCACCAGACTGAACACCGATTGCGAGGAGCGCTCGAGCGCCATGGGGCCGATATCGGGGTAGGCTTCTTCCTGCTCCTCGGCACGCGCGCCGTCGGCGGGCTTGAGCGGAATGGCGTCGGCCGGCCGCATGGTGTTGATGACCTTGAAGTTCAGCGGCTCGCCCGGCGTGGTCTCGACCTCGGTCAACGCCGGCAGGGTGACGGCGTAATGCAGAAAATAGAGCGGGGCTGCCAGTCCCAGAAGCGCGATGACAATGGCCGCGACCGCCTGGGAGGCGCCGGTCTGACCGCCGAACCAGATGCGCGCCAATGAAAAGACGGCGATGGCGATAACGACGAGTAACCCGACCAGGGACACCGCGATCAAATTCATCGCCGCGGGCGTGCCGAGCGAGGCGAAGCGGTGCAGCAGCACCGTCAGGATGAGGAGCTGCACGAAGAACAGCGCGAAGCGGCGCGCCCATGGCGCTTCCCACGCATCGTAGATCGGATAGCGCGCCCGCGCGTAGCGCGTGGTCCAATATTGCGTGGTCATGTCGCCCTTCTGCGCATGGTCATTACTCGATCGCTTCCCTAGCCGAGGATGAGGCTAAATCCAAGCCGTGGCAGGTTTGTGGTTGCGAAATCACCTGGAACATCAGGGATAAAGACGGGTCTTGGTCCACGCCGATTGCGCGGTGGCGCGGTGGAACACGATGCGGTCGTGCAGCCGGAACGCGCCGCTCTGCCAGAACTCGATCTCGAGCGGCACCAGGCGGTAGCCGCACCAATAGCCCGGACGCGGGACGTCGCCATCGCCGAACTTCTTGGCGAAATGCTGCACCGCCTGCTCAAGTGTGGCGCGGCTCTGCAACGGCCGCGACTGGCTCGACGCCCAGGCGCCGATACGGCTCTCGCGGTGGCGCGTGGCAAAATAGGTATCGGCCTCCGCCTCGGTGGCGGGCTCGATCGGGCCGCGCATGCGGATCTGACGACCGAGGCTCTTCCAATGGAACAGCAGGGCCGCCTTGGGATTGGCGGCAAGCTCGAGCCCCTTGGCGCTTTCGCAGTTGGTGTAGAACACGAAGCCGCGCTCATCGGCCCCCTTCAGGAGAATCATCCGTGCATTGGGCATGCCCCCGGCGTCGGCCGTGGCCAGCGTCATGGCCTCGGGGTCATTGGGCTCGCTCTTTTCCGCCTCGGCGAACCAGGCCCGGAACAGGCCGAAAGGCTCGCCGGCGGTGGTGAAATCGGCCGGTTCGACCATTGACTCAGAAGCTCTTGCCGGTCCGCCTTCCCCGGGCGGCACTGGCGTTTACGTTTTCCTCACCCTGATAGGACAGGATGGCCCCTGTTGATAGTGGCGCGGGGGGTAATCGATTCCGCGTCGGCGTGGGGGACGGGTGGTTATGCGTACGTTCCATAGGGACGCTCCTATCATCATTGGGGCGGGCGCTCTCCTGTTTTCCTTATTGCCGCCCGCCTCTCTTTCCCTTCAGGCCCAAACCACCGAGCCGCCCAGTCTCGCCGAACTCAAGTCGCGGCTCGAGCCGGCTGACCGGCAAACGGCGATGCGGGCCTTGCAGGTCGCGCTCAGCGAGGCCGGCGACGGCACGACCTTCACCTGGCAACGTCCGGCGCGGGCGCTCAAGGGCAAGATCACCCCGGTCTCCGCCTTCCGCGACGGCAAGGGACGCCTGTGCCGGCGCGTCGTCTATTGGCTCGCGCTCGGGCGTTATGAGCGGCAAATCGAAGGCATCGGCTGCCGTGAGACAGATGGCTCCTGGTCCCTTTCCGGCTAGACATGCATCATCGTTGCCGCGATGCGGGGTTAGCGCATCCGGGCTTTGCTCTTTCCCCTTCGAAACATGAGAAGGGGGACGGCGCGCCGAAAGACGCGGTCCGTAATGGGTTCGTGCCTTGCGGCACGCAAGCGCCTTCCGGCGCGCCGTCGCGGCGTTCTCACTACGGCACCGGGCCCTGCTTCAGCCGAGGGTCGGATCGAAACCGCCGCACGACGTTCAGTCAGCTCCTGACAGGACCTCATAGTGGGTCCGGAGGGAGCCCCGATGCCGCCCGAGTGTCTCCTTGCGAAGAAGACCCGCAGGCGCCGCACCCCGTCCCGCCTCAAGATCGCCTCTAGAAACGCCCTTCAGATGGACGGGGCAATGCGCATTGTAAGGGAGGTTTTGAGCGCGGGGATAAGGTAAGTGCCTATCCCCTTCTAAGGGCCTTACGGTCCGGTGTATAAAGCCCGGACTTTCGAAAAAAGAGCAGGCAATGGCTGAAGCAAGCAAATTGATGGCGGGCAAGCGCGGTGTCGTGTTCGGCGTCGCCAACAACCGCTCGATCGCCTGGGGCATCACCAAGGCGGTGACCGACCAGGGCGCCGAGGTGGCGCTCACCTATCAGGGCGAGGCTCTGAAGAAGCGCGTAGAGCCGCTCGCCGCGGAGATCGGCTCGAAGCTCGTTCTGCCCTGCGACGTCACCGACCAAGCGACTGTCGATGCCGTGTTCGCCGCGATCGAAAAGGAATGGGGCTCGCTCGATTTCCTGGTGCATGCCGTCGCCTTCTCCGACAAGGAGCAACTCGACGGCCGTTACGTCGATACCACCGAGGACAATTTCACCCAGACGCTGCTGGTCTCCTGTTACTCTTTCACCGCACTGGCGCGGCGCGCTGAGAAACTGATGCCGAATGGCGGCGCGCTGCTCACGCTCACCTATTACGGCGCCGAAAAGGTGATGCCCCATTATAATGTGATGGGCGTGGCCAAGGCGGCGCTCGAGGCGAGCGTGCGCTATCTCGCCGCCGATCTCGGCAAGAGCGGCGTCCGCGTCAACGCCATCTCCGCCGGGCCGATCAAGACGCTGGCGGCATCAGGCATCGCCGACTTCCGCTATATCTTGAAATGGAACGAATATAATTCGCCGCTCAGGCGCACCGTGTCCATCGAGGATGTCGGCGGAGGCGCGCTCTACCTATTGTCGGATTTGGGGCGCGGCGTCACCGGCGAGATCCTGCATATCGACGCCGGTTATCACGTGGTCGGCATGAAGAACGAGGACGCCCCTGATATCTCCGTGGTTAAGGAATAGCGTCGGTTTTCTTCTACCTAGTTTGACGCGTTACCGCCCCTCGCCTAAAAACACCCATGTCGCATAACAGCTTCGGCCATCTGTTCCGCATCACTACCTGGGGCGAGAGCCACGGGCCGGCCATCGGCTGCGTGGTCGATGGCTGTCCGCCGGGCATTCCCATCACCGAAGCCGAGATTCAGGCTTTTCTGGACAAACGGAAGCCCGGCCAGTCGCGCTACACCACACAGCGCCAGGAGCCGGATCAGGTGCGCATCCTGTCAGGCGTATTCGAGCGCGAGGACGGCGCCCAGGTCACCACCGGCACGCCGATCTCGCTCGTCATCGACAATGTCGACGCGCGCTCCAAGGACTACGGCGAGATCAAGGACAAGTTCCGCCCGGGCCACGCCGACTACACCTATTTTCTGAAATACGGCTTGCGCGATTGGCGCGGCTCGGGCCGCGCAAGCGCTCGCGAGACGGCGATGCGGGTCGCGGCCGGCGCGATCGCGCGCAAGGTGGTGCCGGGCATGCATGTGCGCGGCGCGCTCACCCAGATCGGACCGCACAAGATCGACCGCAACAACTGGGATTGGGACGAGGTCACCCGCAATCCGTTCTTCTCGCCCGACGCCAAGGCGGCGGAAGTCTGGGCCGCATTTCTCGACGAGGTGCGCAAGAAGGGATCGTCGGCCGGTGCGGTCATCGAGATCGTGGCCGACGGCGTGCCGGCGGGACTCGGTGCGCCGGTCTACGGCAAGCTTGACCAGGACATCGCCTCAGGCCTGATGAGCATCAACGCGGTGAAGGGCGTCGAGATCGGTGCGGGCTTTGCCGCCGCCGCGCTGGCGGGCGAGGAGAATGCCGACGAGATGCGCATGAAGAAGGATGGTGTGCCTGAGTTCCTGTCGAACAATGCCGGCGGTATTCTCGGCGGCATCTCGACGGGTCAGCCCATCGTGGCGCGGTTCGCGGTCAAGCCGACCTCGTCGATCCTGACGCCGCGCCGCACCGTGGATGCCAAAGGCCACGACACCGAAATCTCGACCAAGGGCCGGCACGACCCCTGTGTCGGCATCCGCGCCGTGCCGATCGGCGAGGCGATGGTGGCGATCGTCCTCGCCGACCACTATCTCCGCCACCGCGCCCAATGCGGGTGAACGGATCTTAGTAGATAAGGGACAGCACCCCTTTTACGGCGTTCTGCTGCACGTCCCCGGCGATCTCGCCGGCATAGGAGACGCTCAACTTCGAATTGGGCCCCATGGCGTATTCCAAGGTGCCGCCGAGCACAGGCTGTCCTCCGCGAGGGCGACGCCGCTAACGATGAACGGGGTGGTTCCGCCGGCAAACAGAAGGGCGGCAGTCGGGATCAGGTCGCCATAAGCGTGGCTCCAGCCGGCCTCGCCTTGCAGCCGCACGGTATGCCCGTTCGCCAGAGAAAATAGCCGCGCCGCCCGCACGCCAAGCACGCTTTCCGTCGACGAAAAATCATCGCCGCGGCCCCGCAGCGCAGCAACCCCGCCACGCTCGCGGAAGCTATCCGTGTCGAGATTGGCGTAGCCAAGCCCAACGAACGGCTCGAGCTGCGCGAGGCCGTCGCACGCAAGCTGATAGCCGAGTTCGCCGAACATTTGAGCGGTGCTTGCGTCGTAGGATGCCGACACGCGGTCGGCGAAACCCGGGAACAGCACAGACCGGTCGGTATCGATGTCGTGCCACGAATGAGCGCCGCCGAGACGCGCCGTCACGAGACCGGGGCCGGCGGCGCCGAGATTGCCGTTGGCGTAGACGGCGAGATCCAGGTTGTCCGCCGAGCCGGACGAGCGCCGCACGTCGAGGTCGAAATTCGACCAGCCAGCGCCCATGGCAAGCCCAAGGCGCCATTCCGGTGCGATCTTCGCATCGAAGCCGGTGAGAAATCCGCCGATGGCGCTGTCCACGCCCCCGACATTGAAATTGCCGTCATTATCGGCAAAGCCGCCATAGCCTTCGCCCCACAGATAAAGCGGGGTATCCGGCCTGACCGCGCCATCCGATATCTGCCGAAGGCGGCCCATGACCGCATAGCGCACGATATCGGCCTGCTGGATGAGGACCGTTTGGTCGGAGGCGTAAATCTCGCCCGAAATCGCGTCGAACGCAGCGGGCGCATTTGGACCATTGAGAAAGGCCAAGGCCTGCAAGAGCGGATCCGACCAGGGCAGCCTGTCGGCGCCGGAAGCCGCCGCTCGCTGATTGGGCGTCTGCGCAAACTGCGCGAACGGCACGTCGGAGCGCCCGAGCTCGACGATCACGGCGTTGGCTGTCGTCACGGCATCGATGCCGATGAAGGGGAACGCCGCTTTGGAGGCGCCGAAATGCGAGGCTTCCACCCGGAACTCTCCGTCTATGCCGCCTGCCGCCGTCAGCACCTTATGCTTGCCGAAATGCGGGGTGAATGTCTCGTCGGGCAGGATAGTGAGCGTGCCGCCGGCGATAAGGGCCCGCCCGCCGACCGCGACCAGATCGTTCCGGCCACGTTTGCCGATCTCAGCCTCATAGACGGCGCCGGGACCGAAAACCGCGTCGCCCGTCACCGTGAACGTACCGATCGAGTGGCCTGGAGCGATGATGCCGGTGTCGGCGACGAGAGCACCGATCGAGCCAATGCCGCCGATCTTGCCGTCCGCCAGCACCACGACGGTGGGCAGGCTTCCGTCCACATACACAGTAGGACCGTTGATCAGGACAGGCGCGGTGTTGACGCTTTGACCGTCGAGCGTCAGCGTGCCTTGGCCCTCGATCGTGAGCGGGTTTGCACCCGACAAGGTACCGGACAGGGTCGCGTCGCCAATGACGTTGAAGGTCGAATCGCTGGCGATGAAGATCGGGCGGGAGGAAACGAAGCCATCTTCGAAATTGAGGGTGCCGAAGATGGCGATGGCGCCGGGGTTCCCAAGATCGGAGTCCCGGCTGGCCGTGTAATTGCCGGTGATCCACGTCGTGAGCGGCGAGAAGCCGGCGGTGCCATTCAGATAGTCGAACGCGACGGCGTAATAGTAATAGAACTGCGCGCCGGAATTGAAGCCGGGCGGATTGCCGATCGGCGCCGGCACGAGCTTGTACCGATTGAGCCAGTTCGTATTGCCCGTGGTCACCGTCGTGCTCAACAGGCCCGGTATCGAGATCGTCACCGACTGATCCGGCTTGAGATAATCCTTGTTGTCGATGAGTTTCGGGTCGACCGGCGCGCCGGGCACGAATTGCGCATCGTGCTCGCCGGTGTCGAGCGAGGTGGCGGCGCAGCTCTTGGCCGCGCCGTTGACCGAAAAGCAGATGGAAATCGACTTCGTCTCCCAGGCATAGGGTGCGCCGCCCTGGCCCGCGGTGGATTCCGGTATAAAAACCGTTGCGCTGTTGCTGAGGAAAGGCGCGGTCATTTCCGGTGTGAGACCGACGATGAGGCTCGGCGTCGGTCCGCCCGCCGCGACAATGAAGCCCGAGTTCAGATTGCCGGGCAGGAAGGCCAGCGGATTGAAGACATTGTCGGCGGCCGAGTTGTAATAACGCGCGCCGAGCACGCCCACGCGGCCTGTGCCCATGCCCGGACAACTGAAGCCCGGCTTGCAGCCGGCATCGGTAATGAACCCGACCCCTATCATGCCGGTCGTGGCCACGCCGCTCGCGTCCGGAAAGCTGACGGTAGCGAGAACAACCTTGCCCGTGAATTGATTGTGGTCCTCGTAGGTCTGGATGAAGGTGGCGCCGGTATCAATGTAGCTTCCAATCGCGTCGCCCAGGAGATAGAGGCCGGCCGAGCCGGTATCGAAAGTCACGGGCGATGCGCGTCCACCGCCGACGCTGACCGTGACGACGTTCGGAAAAGACTCGCCCTCACGGGTGGTGAGCGGAATGGTGACGCTTTGGGGAACGGATTTCGCCAGCGCGGGCGTCGCGACCAACAAGGCGGTCACCGAGGCAGCGGCGCACAACATAGAGCGAGATAGACCCATCGCTCCCCCTAGCGATAAAGCCGTCTCCCTACTTTAGTGATTTGGGACGCATGCACAAGTTTCCACCGCGGTAACGCCCGAATCCAAGGTCGATCACTCTCCCCTTCAAGCTTCGAGTCGGGCGGCGAGGAGGAATTCCCGGTTGCCGCTGCCGCCCTCGATCGGCGAGGGCATCACACCCAGGACCGACCAGCCCGGAAGCCCCGCGACAAAATCGCGCACGCGTTGAACAGCCGCCTCGCGGGCCGCCTCGTCGCGGACCACGCCGCCCCTGCCGACCGCCTCGCGGCCGGCCTCGAATTGCGGCTTGATCAGGGCGATGAGCCAAGTCCCCGGGGCGGCGAGCTTGAGCGCCGGCGGCAGGACCTGGGTCAGACTGATGAAGCTCACATCGGCGACGATGGCGCCGACCGGCGTCTCGATCAGGGAGGCATCGAGCGAGCGGGCGTCGGTGCCTTCGAGCGACACCACACGGGGGTCGGCGCGAAGCTTCTCGTGAAGCTGGGAATGGCCGACATCAACGGCATAAACGCGTGCCGCGCCGCGGGCGAGCAGCACGTCGGTGAAGCCGCCGGTCGAGGCGCCGAGGTCTAGCGCCACCCTCCCCTCGGGTTCGAGGCCGAAGGCGTCGAGCGCCGCCTGAAGCTTCAAGCCGCCGCGCGAGACGTAAGGCGCGGCGCCCGGTACGACCTCGACCACGGCATCGGACGCGACCAGCGTGCCCGGCTTCGCCGCCACCATGCCGCCAACATTGACGCAGCCACGCCTGATCAGGTCGGCGGCCTGCGCGCGCGTGGCAGCCAGGCCACACTCCACCAGGAAGTTGTCGAGCCGCTTTTTTTTGTAGCTGTGCATCTGCGCTTCTCATATGCTCCGCCCCGCGTCGAGAGTCCTCGTACGCGGGCGAAGGCCGGAGCGGTCGGCGCCGCCACCACAACATCATACTGCGAAGCGCCCCCGCTCGGCGCGCCATCGCGGAGGTCTCGTGAGCCAAGAGTCGACGGCTTACCTTACCGATAAATGCGAAGTCCGAAATCGTGACGTAGCTGGCGGGAAATGCGTCGTCGCCTGCAAGGTGATCGAGACGGGTGAGCTCATCGGTGTGTGGAGCGGCAATATCGTCGGTCCCGAAGAGCTGGAAGCCCTGCCGGAAGAGTTCCGGATGCACACCGTGCAGGTCGAGGAGGGATTGTATCTCGCCTCCTGTACGCCGGCCGAACCGCCCGATTATATCAATCACAGCTGCGAGCCGAATGCCGGGCTCGACGGGCAAATCGCCATCGTCGCCATGCAGCGCATCCTGCCTGGCCAGGAAGTGACCATCGACTACGCCATGTGCGACGGCACGGCCTATGACGAGTTCGATTGCGTCTGTGGAACGCCGTCATGCCGCGGACGGGTGACGGGCGACGATTGGCGCAATCCCCTTTTGTGGAAACTCTACGCCGGACATTTCTCGCCCTATCTGCGCCGTCGCATCGAGGCGTTGCAGCGCGAGCAAGCCCAGCCAAGGCAAAGACGTAGACGCTTGGCGTTTACTCAGAACGAAGCGCAAGGTGGCGCCTAACAGATGAGCCCCCGTGGCCATCGGCGCCGCCGGCGCCTTTCCCCCAACCAATCGCATCAAGCCATATTTTAGGAGCACGGCGATGCTGCTTATCAGCACCTATGTAGCCCAGAGTCCCATCGAGGGAATTGGCGTGTTCGCGGCCGAGCCTCTGACAAGCGGGCAACTCATCTGGGCGCTCAATCCCAAATTCGATGTCTTCCTCGAGGAACGCGATATCGACGGGCTCCCGCCGCATATGCGGGAATACATCGCCCGCTACGGCTATCCGCATCTCGAATTGCCCGGCGTCATCGTCATGGATAGCGACAACGGCCGGTTCATGAATCACAGCCTCAAGCCCAACACCGACTTCCGCTTATTCGATAAGGGCTATGCGCTGGCCGATATCGCCGCGGGGGAGGAACTGACCTGCAATTATTACGAGATCGACCCGACTTTTAACGGCGATTTCATTGGTGCTTGCCTCTCTCCAGCGGTCTCCGCGCGGCGAAGTAACGGCCGCCGTCCGGCTGCACGGCGTGGAAACGGCCGGCCGGCCGCGCCGTAGAGGAGCGCAATCTTACGCGCCTTTAAGCACCCAAAGGCTGGGCAAGCCACTATGATGGCGGCCATGCGCCGTGCCATCACTCTTCTCTGCATCGTTCTCCTGGCGGGGACGATGCAGGCAAATTTTGCACGGAGCGAGACCCTTCTCTGGACGGCCAGGGCTAGCGGCGGCCTCGTGACGCTTGCCTACGGCTCGCCCAATCCGATGAAAAATCCGCTTTTCCTGCTGTCCTGCTTCAACGACATGAACATCGCCGTGCTCGATGTGCATAAAGACATTGCCGGCGCGAAGCCCGGCGGCGCTTTGACCATCGAGCTTGCGGCGGGAGACGCCAAGGCATCCATCGACGGCGAGGCCGCGCGCGACGATATGGCCGGCATCATTTTCGGCGAGGCAAGCGACATAACGTTGGCGCCGATCCTCGCGGTGCTGCGCGAGACAGGCCCGGTGACACTCAACATGGGCGAAACCAGCGCCACGCTCACCGATCACGGCCGCGCCGATGCCGTGGCGCAATTCGTCGAGGACTGTCAGGTGAAATAAGCGGCGAGTGACTAAGCGAGGCGAACGACTTCGGCGCCGCCGAAATCCTTGCCAAGTGCGGCGAACACGGCGGCGACGATGCCACGCGCATCGAGTCCCGCTTCGGCATACATGGCGGCCGGCTTGTTCTGCTCGATGAAGCGGTCGGGCAGCGTGAGGGTGCGGACTTTCAGACCAAGGTCGAGAAGCCCCTCGTGCACCAGCGCTTCAAGCACGCGCGTACCGAAACCGCCACTCGAACCTTCCTCGACGGTGATCAGCACTTCGTGGTTGCGTGCGAGCCGCCGCAAAAGATCCAGGTCGAGGGGCTTGGCGAAACGGGCATCAGCCACGGTTGCGGGCAAGCCATAGCCGGCAAGCTCATCGGCAGCCTTCAGACACTCGCCGAGCCGCGCGCCGAAGGACAGCAGCGCCACGGCCGAGCCTTCGCGCAAGATGCGGCCCTTGCCGATGTCGAGCGGCGTGCCGCGTCTGGGCAGCTCGACGCCCATCCCCTCCCCCCGCGGATAGCGGAAGGCAGACGGCCGGTCGTCGATCGCGGCGGCGGTCGCCACCATATGCACAAGCTCCGCTTCGTCGGCGGCGGCCATGACCACCATGCCCGGCAGGCAGGACAGATAGGCCACGTCGTATGAGCCGGCATGGGTCGGCCCATCGGCCCCGACCAGACCCGCCCGGTCGATGGCGAAGCGGACCGGCAAACCCTGCACCGCGATGTCGTGCACCACCTGGTCGTAGGCGCGCTGCAGGAAGGTCGAATAGATGGCGGCGAACGGCTTGAAACCTTCAGCCGCGAGGCCACCGGCGAAGGTCACGGCATGCTGCTCGGCGATGCCGACATCGAAACAGCGCTCGGGAAAGACCTCAGCGAAACGGTCTAGTCCCGTGCCCGACGGCATCGCCGCGGTAATGGCCACGATCTTGTCGTCGTGCCTCGCCTCTTCGATCAGCGCATTGGCGAACACTTTGGTGTAGCTCGGGGGGCCACCCGCCGACGGCTCCTGCGCGCCGGTGACGACATTGAAACGGCCAACGCCGTGGAACTTGTCGGCGGAGATTTCCGCCGGGCCATAGCCCTTGCCCTTCTGCGTGACGACATGGACCAGCACCGGGCCGTTCTTCATGCGGCGCACATTGCGCAGCACGGGCAGCAGATGGTCGAGATTGTGTCCGTCGATCGGGCCGACATAATAGAAGCCGAGCTCTTCGAAGAGCGTGCCGCCGGTCCAGAAGCCACGGGTGAACTCCTCGGCGCGCGCCGCACGCTTCTGCCAGGTCTTGGGCAGGACAGCGTGCGCGAGCTGCTTCATCCAGCGGCGGAAGCGCCGATACGTGCCGCCCGAGATGAGCTTGGCGAGATAGGCGCTCATGGCGCCGACCGGCGGGGCGATCGACATGTCGTTATCGTTGAGGATGACGATGAGGCGCTGATCCATGGCGCCGGCATTGTTCATGGCTTCATAGGCCATGCCCGCGCTCATGGCGCCATCGCCGATCACCGCCACAATATTATGATCCTTGCCGTCGAGATCGCGCGCCACGGCCATGCCGAGGCCAGCGGAAATCGAGGTCGATGAGTGTCCGGCGCCGAACGTGTCGTACTCGCTTTCGGCCCGCTTGCAGAAGCCTGACAGGCCGTCGCCCTGACGCAAGGTACGGATGCGATCCCGCCGCCCGGTGAGGATCTTGTGCGGATAGGATTGGTGGCCCACGTCCCAGATCAGCCGATCTCTCGGCGTGTCGAAGACGTGATGCAGCGCCACGGTCAGCTCGATCACGCCGAGGCCGGCGCCGAGATGGCCGCCCGTGACCGAGACGGCGGAAATGGTTTCCTGCCTCAGCTCGTCGGCAAGCTGCTTCAGCTCATGGTCCTGAAGAGTGCGCAAGTCCGCCGGCGTCTGAATACGATCAAGCAGCGGCGTTGGACTGTCAGCGCTCATGGCCCCACCCGGCATAACGGAAAGCGGTGCGAAGGATCAATATTTAAAGCCACATCTCGACGAGGGGCCGGGGTTGGAACTAGCCTGTAAGTCGGGCCAAATCGTGTCTGGTGGCCTACCGGGAAGCGACCATAGCCGAGAGGGCACCTCCACCCAAGCCCATTAGTTCTCGACGTCGAGAGGCTCGGTGCCGACCGGCTTGCCGTCTTGATTGAGGGATATTTTTTCCACCCGGGCCTCGGCCCGGCGCAGCAGCCCGTCGCAATGGACTTTCAGCGCCTCGCCGCGCTCATAGATGAGGATCGAGGCCTCGAGCTCGACATCGCCTTTCTCCAGGCGGTCGACGATGGATTCGAGCTCCTTCAGGGCCTGCTCGAAGCTCATGGTCCTGATGTCGGCATGATCGGTCGGATTGGCCATGGCCTGGCTTAGCCTCTTCTCCTGCCCCTGATCAAGAGACCGCCCCTCAAGAGACCGTGCCCATCAGGGTTTCGACATGCGTGGCCGTTGATTTGGCCAGCGCGTCGAGATCGTAGCCGCCCTCGAGACTCGAAACGAGCCTGCCGCCGGAATGTTTGGCGGCTGCCTCAAGGAGCTTCTCGGTGACCCAGGCGAAATCGGCCTCGACCAATCTCAACTGGGCCAGCGGGTCCTTGAGATGGGCGTCGAAACCGGCCGACACCAGGATGAGATCGGGCGCGAAGGCATCGAGCGCGGGCAGGATGCGCGTTTCGAACGCCTCGCGGAATTTTGCGCTGTCGTCGCCCGGCTTGAGCGGCGCGTTGAAGATGTTGCCGGCGCCCGTCTCGTCGATGGCGCCGGTGCCGGGGAAGAGCGGCATCTGATGCGTCGAGCCGTAGAACAGATCCTTGTCGGTCCAGAACGCGGCCTGCGTGCCATTGCCGTGATGCACGTCGAAATCGATCACCGCGACGCGGCTGGCGCCGTGCTTGGCGCGCGCATGCTCTGCGGCGATGGCTACGGTGCTGAACAGGCAGAAGCCCATGGCCCGCGACGGCTCGGCGTGGTGGCCCGGGGGACGTACGGCGCAGAAGGCGTTGTCGGCCTTCCCCGCCATCACCTGATCAACGGCATGGAGGGACGCGCCGACGGCGCGCAATGCCGCATCCCAGCTTCCTGGCGAGACGATGGTGTCGGAATCGAGCCAGTTATGATCTCGCTTTGGGATCGAGGCGCGGACCATCTCGACATAAGCCTTGGGATGCACGCGTTCGATATCGGCGAGATCGGCGAGCGGCGCCTCCTCGCGCTTCAAAGCATTGAAGGTGGGCGCCGCGAGCGCATCGTTGATGGCGCGCAGACGGTCGGCATTCTCCGGATGGCCGTAGCCCGTATCATGCTTGAGACAGGCGGGATGGGTCAGAAGCAGCGTGGTCATGGCGCCCAGTGTAGCTTGACCGCGTTCGGTTAACACGCGAAATGGCGCCATGGCCATTGTTCCAGCGACCGAAGAAACCATAGAACAAGCTGCGGAGGCGCTTGCCAAAGGCGAGATCGTCGCCTTCCCCACCGAGACAGTGTACGGGCTTGGGGCCAACGCGCTCGATGCACGCGCCGTGGCCCGTGTGTTCGCCGCCAAAGGACGCCCCAGCGACAAGCCGCTGGCCGTGCTCGTTCCCGGAATCGCCAAGGTGGAGGATTTTGCCGCGGTGACTGTGGCGGCGCGGAAACTGGCGCAAGCCTTCTGGCCGGGCCCCTTGACGCTCGTACTGCCGAAGCGCCAAGACTGCCCTTTCGCCGAGCCGGTGAGCGCGGGTCTTGGCACGATCGCTTTCAGGGCACCAGATCATGATGTGGCGCAGATGCTGCTTGCCAAGTCCGGACTGCCCATCGTGGCGCCGAGCGCCAACCGTTCAGGAAATCGAAGCCCGAAGACCGCGGCGGAGGTCGAGGCGGAACTCGGAGACCGTCCGGCCATGATCCTCGATGGGGGGCCCTCGCCGCTTGGCGTCGAGTCGACGATCGTGAGTCTCGTAGGACCGGTGCCGACTCTGTTGCGGCAAGGCGCGTTGTCAGCTGAGGCGATCGAGGACGTCTTGGATCAGAAACTAACCATGACGAGCGCGGGCTGAGCCATGAGCCGCGCGCCACGCAAACCAAATGCCGAAACCATTGCCGCGCTCGTCGGCATTGTCGGCGAGGTTCACGCCATTCGCGACGAAGAGGCCATGGCGCCTTATCTCACCGAGTGGCGCGACCGCTATCGCGGCAAGGCGTCGCTGGTGCTGAGGCCCGGCAGCACCGAAGAGGTTGCCGCCATCCTCAAATGCGCCAACGACACGCGCACGGCGATCGTACCGCAAGGCGGCAATACCGGGTTGGTCGGCGGACAAATTCCATTCGAGAGCGGACATGAAGTGGTGGTCTCGCTCTCACGTCTCGACCAGGTGCTCGATCTCGATCTCGCCTCAAACACCATGACGGTCGAAGCCGGGCTCATTCTCGCACAGGCCCAAGAGGCGGCATCAAGCGTCGGCCGCCTGTTTCCCTTGAGCCTCGCCTCGGAGGGAAGCGCCCAGATCGGCGGCGTGCTCGCCACCAATGCCGGCGGCATGGCCGTGCTGGCTTACGGCAGCGCGCGCGATCTGACGCTCGGTCTCGAGGTCGTGCTGGCCGACGGACGCGTGTGGAAGGGGCTAAAATCGCTGCGCAAGGACAATTCCGGCTACGACCTCAAGGATCTGTTCATCGGCTCTGAGGGTACGCTCGGCATCATTACCGCCGCGGTGTTACGGCTTTATCCGAAACCGGTCGAACGCGTGACCGGCATGGCCGGGTTGAGCCGGCTGGAGAACGCGCCGGCCTTCTTCGCCCGGCTCTATGAAGGCGCAGGCCCGATGCTGACCACGATCGAGATCATGTCGCGCGCCGGCGTCGAGTTCGTGCTGAAGCACGGCACCGGTGCGCGCGATCCGTTCGCCGCGCCGCATCCCTGGTATGTGCTGTTCGAGTTCTCGAGCCCGCGCGAGGGCGAAGGGCTCGGCGAACTGGCCGAGACCCTGTTGCAAGCAGGTCTTCAGGCGGAGGAGATCGACGACGTGGTCATCGCCTCGTCTCTCACTCAGGCGCAAGAGCTATGGCGCTTGCGAGAACTGATGAGCGAGGTGCAGCGGCACGAGGGCGGGAGCATCAAGCACGACATCTCCGTGCCGGTGGCGCGCGTGCCCGAATTCATCGCCCGCGCCAATCAGCTCGTCGAGTTGATGATCCCCGGCGCACGCCCCGTCCCGTTCGGTCATCTCGGCGACGGCAACATCCACTACAATGTGAGCCAACCGCTCACCATGGACCGCACCGTGTTCCTCGCCAATTGGGAGGCGCTGAATGCCGCGGTGCATGAGATCGTGCTTGATCTCGAAGGCTCGATCAGCGCCGAGCATGGCATCGGGCGGATGAAGCGCGACCTCCTCCTCCACGCCAAGCAGGACGTGGAGATCGAGATGATGCGCAAGATCAAGAAAGCGTTCGACCCCAATAACATCCTCAATCCCGGCAAGCTGTTCGCATGAAGCCACTCGAACAGGACGATATTTGGATCGCGGTCGACACCTATCTCACGGACAAGCTCGTCGGTGACGATCCGGCGCTTGACGCGGCGCTGAAGGACAGTGCCGCTGCTGGATTGCCGCCGATCAATGTTTCGCCGACCCAGGGCAAGCTGCTCATGCTGCTGGCGCAGTCGATCGGCGCGACGCGCATCCTCGAAATCGGCACGCTCGGCGGCTATAGCGCCATCTGGCTTGCCCGCGCTCTTCCCGAAGGCGGCCGTCTGGTCACGCTCGAAGCCGATCCGGCCTACGCCGAATTGGCGCGCGCCAATCTCGCCCGCGCCGGATTGACCGACAGGGTCGAGGTGCGCATCGGCCGGGCACAGGATACGCTGCCCAAGATGATTGCCGAAGGCGCAGGCCCCTTCGATCTCACCTTCATCGATGCCGACAAGCCAAGCACCCCGGAATATTTTCAATGGGCGATCGAGCTGTCGCGGACCGGCAGCCTGATCGTCGTCGATAATGTCGTGCGCGAGGGGGACATCATCGAGGCACGCAGCGACAACCCGCATATCAAGGGCCTTCGCCGCTTCTTCGACCTCGCCGCCGCCGACCCAAGAATCACCGGCACGGCCATCCAGACCGTCGGCGCCAAGGGTCATGACGGGCTGGCCATTTTACGCGTCATCGCCGGCCGGTAAACGCTTTGGTAACTATAACGGGCGAAGCTCGGCGCATGCATGGCGACGAGAAATTCCGGTCCCTGTCGACAATGCCCGAGATCATGAGCGGGGACGATGTCGTGTCGGCCTTCCGCACGGCCATGCTGGATCATTATCGCGCGCATGTTCCTGACACCGATTTCACCGAGTCGACGCTCACCGCGAGCGACTATCTCAATCAGTTCCAGGAACTCGTGAAGCTGCTCGACAAGGTCTCCACCCAGCTCGAGGGATTTGCCCATGAGTTCCTGTCCTGGAACCCCATGACCTATGAGGAGCATGTCGCCGAGCTGGATGAGGAGGCGGTTGCCGCCTGTCGTCAGTCGCCCACGCCAGTCCGGGCCCATTTCGACGATGCCGTGGCGCATCTGCACGGTGAGGCCATCGCCGTGGTCGACGAAGTGGTCCAACGATTGAATGGCAGCAAGGAAAGCCTGAACGCGGCCTGCGAGAACGCCGCCGCGTGCCTGCGCATTTTAGGCGATGAAGCCAACGCCATCGCCAGGGGCGAAAGTCTTCCCCAAAGGGGCGAGACCGAGCGCGACGGTAACGTGATCTTCGCCCGTTTCGGCCGGCGCTGACTGGCTAGATTTGAACAAGAATTGGGGCTACTCAGGCCCTTATGGACCGGCTCGCCAAGCAGCTTCTGATCCTTGCTTTCGGGGCCTTTTGGCTCGCCTTCGGCACCGTGAGTTTTGCGCCGAATGCCGAAGCGCAGTTCTTCAGATGGTTCCAGCCGGACGAACGGCCGAAGCAAGCGCCAAGACGGGTCAAACCGAAGCCGCCGGGTGACGACCTGCCGGCCATCGTGCCGCGCGAGAGCACCGCGCCGCCGCCCCCGGACGACCGCCCCTATGACACCAAGCTGATGCGGCTCGCCGAGATCCTCGGCGCCGTCCATTATCTGCGCGAGCTGTGCGGCGCCGAGGAAGGACAGGTCTGGCGCGACCAGATGAAGGAGATCCTGAAGAACGAAGGCACCACGGCCGCGCGCCGCGCCAAGCTCGTGAACAGTTTCAACGACGGCTACCGGGGCTATCGCCGCACCTATCGCGCCTGCACCGAATCGGCGACGCTCGCTTCGACACGGTTCTCGACCGAAGGCGCGACCATCGCCGCATCGCTGGCGCAGACGTCGGTCTTTGCACCGAAAGCCGAAGCCAAGACGGACGCAGCGCCGGAAGCCAGTCAAGACGGCGGCGAAACCGCTGCTGCCAGCCCGCAAGCCGAGGCGAAACCTGCCGAGCGCAAGCCCGCAGAACCCCCGCAGGCCAATTAACCTTTAGTTCATAGAAGTCCCCCCGGGGACCGGCAGGGGTGTAATTGTGACACTCCAACGAATTCAGCCGGCAGAGAAAAACAGGGGGCTTCGGAAATTGCGTTCAACCAGCCAAAAATCGCGGCCTACCGACAACGATCTGCAGAAACGCGCGGCGTTACGCTACATTTTGGATGCGTGGGAGGAAGCGCTGCATGACGGCATCGAACCGGAGATGCTGGCCAACGCGGCGCTGTTCGCAGCACTCGCCGATCTCATTGATGTCTATGGAGAAGATGCCGTGGCCAAGATGACCGGAGGCCTCGCGCGCCGCATCCATCACGGCGAATTCACCCTCAAACGCACGCCGCAATAACCCGGAAACAACGCACGCATTGCGCATTTTTGTCAGGAAACCGGCTCCCTAACTATCCGGCATACGCCAGCAACCCCTGCCCCACCAGAATCACCCCGAACGCGAACAGCACCGAGCCCGCGATCCGGTTGATCAGACGCAGTCGTCCCTCGGTCAGCTTGTGGCGGATGGTGGCGATCAGCTCCGACAGGCCGAGCCACCACAACAGGCTGCCGCCCATCACCGCCGCGAGCAGCAACAGCGCCTCGATATAATTGATGCCGCCGATCAGCGCCGAGAAGCCGCCGATCATCGCCGCCATGCCGAGGATCGCGCCGGGATTGGTGACGGTGAGGAAGAAGGTCTGCGGAATGATGCCGGCATGCTCGCCGAGATGCGACTTCTCGCCGAGCGGCGTGATCATGGCCGGCGGCGCGAACAGCAACGCCACCCCGAAGGCGATCAGCAAGCCGCCGCCGATAAACTGGATCCAGTCCGCATAGGCATGCATCATGTCCGAGATCGCGCTCACGCTGAACAGCGCGATCGCCGCCAGCAGCCCGTCGCCCACCACCGCGCCGATGCCGGCCGCGAGCCCGCCCCAGAAGCCGCGCGACACCGCGCGCTGGATGACGAGGATATTCACCGGCCCGATCGGCGCCGCCATCAGGATGCCGATGCCGATGCCGGCCAGCACGAGCTGCAGGGTCGAGAGGACGATTTGCGCGCCCGACACCAAGGTCAGGCCGATCCGCGCATCGCGTGTCTAGCCGGCACGACGCGCGCAGTCTGCGCCGGGCGGGCTTGCGCGCCGCCGCCGATCTGCGACAGTGCTAAAGCGCTTGGGAAGTGATGCATGAACAGCCGGAAATCCCTCGTCATGCTTGGCCTCGCCGCATTGGTAGCGGGCGCTGCCGCCCTTGTCCATGCCGAGAACGGCCAGGGCGCCGGCGCGGGCGCCACGCCCGAAGTTCAGTACGATTTCGCCGCCCTGCCGCCGCCGGTGCAGCGCATGGCGGAGAGGATCGCCGACGCGGCGCAGTCGGGCGATATCGAGCAGATGCGCATCGTGTTCGAATCGAACGAGCTGAAGCCGATGGTGGCGGACGACTATGTCGAGGATCCGATCGCCTTGTGGAAGACGCAATCGGTTGACGGCACGGGCCGCGACATTCTCGCCGCCATGCTGAACGCGCTCGCCTCGGGCTATGTCAAGACGGGCGCCGGCCATGACGAGATGTATGTGTGGCCCTATTTCGCCGAGATGGATCTCTCGAAACTCACGCCCAAGCAGGAGGTCGAGCTTTACCGTATCGTGCCGGCCGACCAGGCGGCGGCGATGAAGAAGGACGGCAAATACACCGCCCACCGGCTCGGCATCTCGGCCCACGGCGTCTGGCATTATTTCTTGCAATAGCGAGACTTTACCGCGCCGCCATCAGGCCGGCGAGCTCCGCTTCGACAAGAAGATCCTGCAAGGCGACGTGAACGGCGACGGCAAGGTGGATTTCGAGATCAAGGTCGACGTGTCGAGCCTGAAGGGCTCGGACTTCATCCTGTAGGCGATGAATGCGTCTCCTCCGATCGGAGGAAGCGCCGCACTTCGGCAAAAGCTAGATTTGCCAAACTCCAAGGCGTTTCGCGAGGTCTTTGAGCGATCTCGCGGCTCCGCATCCAAGGAGGAAGCAAGTGGCGATTTTCGAGGGTACGGCTGCTAACGAAATCATCTCGCCGACCGAAGTGAGTGCTTCGGTGGTCCGCGATCCGGCGGGCGCGTTCCCCAGTATCCGACCCCGACGTCTTTTTTGGTGGGGGCGGCGACGACTTCCTGGACGGCGGCGGCGGCAACGACATCCTGCTCGGTGAGGACGGCATCGACGTGCTCATTGGCGGCGACGGCGACGGCGACGACAACCTGTTCGGCGGCAACGGCAACGATACGCTTATTGGCGGGGCCGGCGAGGACGAGCTGGATGGCGAAGCGGGCGCCGACCAAATGAATGGCGGCCCAGGCGACGACACTTATTACGTCGACGATGCAGGCGACACGATCAGCGAATCTTCCACTGGCGGCATCGACGAGGTCAAATCTTCAGTCACGTTCACGCTGTCGGGCAATTTAGAGCACCTGACCCTGACGGGAACGGCCGCCATCAACGGCACCGGCAACGCCAATGACAACGCCATCAGGGGTAACAGTGCCGCGAATGTTCTGAAGGGGCTGGGCGGCAACGACTTTCTGAATGGGGACCGAGGCGACGACAGGCTGGATGGCGGCGACGGCAACGACATCTTGGCCGGTGCCAACGGCAACGACAAGCTCTTAGGCGGCAAAGACAAGGACACGCTCATAGGCGGCAGGGGCAAGGACATTCTGACCGGCGGCGCCGATAAGGACATTTTCCTTTTCGCTGACAGCAATGACAGCAAAAAGGGTGTGAACCGCGACAAGATCACCGACTTCAAGCACGGCCAGAGGGACAAGATCGATCTGTCCTTCATCGATGCCAACACCAAGAACAACGGCAATCAGAAATTCACCTTCATCGGCGACGACGAGTTCACAGGAAAAGCCGGCCAGTTGCGCTTCGACAAGAAGATCGTGCAGGGCGACGTGAACGGCGACGGCAAGGCGGACTTCGAGATCCACGTCAACGTCAACAACCTGGTGAAGGGCGATTTTATCCTGTAGGCGCCTTGATCCGTCAAAACCTCATCCTGAGGAGCGAGCGAAGCGAGCGTCTCGAAGGATGACGGCTTCATGCTTCGAGACGCGGCCTAACGGCCGCTCCTCAGCATGAGGATTTAGTTATCTGCCGAGCAGGAAGGCCCTGTGACCGTAAGCCTTGCGCGCCCGCTTCTCGGCCCGTCTGGTCCAGCGCGGATGCCTGACAGCGGCCTTTTTGACCGCGACCCGGCTCGAAAGCTCGGGCTTGGCTTGCAACACGGGTTTGCTGGCAGTGACCGTGTTCGGCTTCGACGCCGCGGGCGCCCCGGCCGATGCCGCGGCTTCATTCTCGTCGACATAGCGAAGCGGCTGGCTGGGCTTCCGGTCGTACCAACGCACGGGAGGCGTCTCGACCGAGACGATTTGCGGCTTCAGAGACCCGATATCAGACCCCCACGAACCGGCGTGGCTGCCGGAAGGAGGCGTCTCCTCGGCTTGAACCGCGACGATGCTGGGATTGGGATCAGGCAGCGGGTTGGAGTAAAGCAGAACCGCATAGATGGCGGCGCCAACGAGAGCCAGAAACAATAGGGACTTCATGGTCAGGTACCCCGACCTTACGCGTCCCTCTACACTGCCCCACCGCTCCGCCTAATTTGAACCGTCATCGCGCCGATTTCAAGATGAACATTTGCAGACCGGGTCAACCGCCGAACAAAAAGTTCGCGAGAGCTCCGGTTGAACCGTCACAGTGGTGAAACCGGCTTCTGGTATCCTCGACCTGAGGATTATTGACTCATCAAGTCAGCAGCGGAGGCGCCGCATCTGGCGCGGGAACCTGAGCGGCGCCTTTAGGGTTAGCGTCATGACGGCTGGGGACTTGCGTTTGGGTATCGGTAGCGTTGGGGGACATCAACCATGACAGGTAACAGCGTAGAATCGGCCGAAAGCCTGGTGGCGCGGCTGCGCAACCTCGAGCAATGGCGGCAGGACGTTTTGGCGGCGACGCCGTCTTCCCCGCTTCTGAACCTTCAGGGGCTCACGGCCGAGCGCGTGGAGCAGATCAAATCGATCGCGCTCGCCTTCTATGATGCCGAGATCGCCGTGGCCCGCGCGCGGGTGGCTTTTCTTGGCGGCGAGGCGGCATAAAGCCGGGCTTCCAAGCCTTATCAGCGACAAAAGCCCCCGGCGCTGGGCGTCGCCTTGCCAGGTCTGCCATACACGGGTAAAGGTCACCCGCCGCGCAGCCAAAGGCGTTGCAGGCCTAAGCATTCACCAGGAGGACTTGATGAGAGCATTTGTTGCAACGCTAGCGGTTCTGGGCACGGTCGCTTCTTTCACAGCCATTTCAAGCCAGGCTTCCGCCGAAGAAGAGACCTGCTTTTCGGTCCGGGCCACGGCGGAAGCGCGTAACACGGAAAGAGCGACCGAAAGAGCCGTGCACAGACTGCACCGGCATATCGCCGATGAGATGAGAAGCAAGACCGGCTCGAGAATCGGACCGATCAAGACGAATTGCATCCGCACTTCCTGCAAGGCCACGACGGTCGTCTGCCATAAACCCTAAAGGACGACGCGCGCTATTTCGCTAGCGCCTCGCCAAAACGGACGGGCGCGCCGCCGGGCTCGCCGAGCGCGCCCTCCCACATGGCGCGGCGGCCGCGCACGATCGCACCGACCGGCCAGCCTGTCACTTTTCGCCCGGCGAACGGCGTCCAGCCGCATTTCGAGCCGATCCAGGTATCCTCGATGACGCGCTTTGCCTTCAGGTCGACGATGGTGAAATCGGCGTCGTAACCCACTGCGATACGCCCCTTGCCGGCGATGCCGAACAGGCGCTGCGGACCGGCGCTGGTCAGATCGACGAAACGGGCGAGGCTCAGCCGCCCGGCATTGACGTGGTCGAGCATCACCGGCACGAGCGTCTGCACGCCGGGCATGCCCGACGGTGTGGCCGGGTAGGCTTTGGCCTTCTCTTCCAGCGTGTGCGGCGCGTGATCAGAGCCAAGCACATCTACCACGCCCTGCTTCAGACCCCACCACAATTTTTCCTGATGGACGCGGTCGCGGATCGGCGGGTTCATCTGCGCGCGCGTGCCGAGGGCCGCATAGGCTTCGGGCGCGGCAAGCGTCAAATGCTGCGGCGTGACCTCGACCGAAGCGATGTCCTTGTGGCGGGCGAGCAGCGCCATCTCCTCTGCCGTCGAGACATGCAGCACGTGCACGCGCTTGCCTGCTTCACGCGCGAGCCGCAACAGAAGCTCAGTCGCTTGCAGCGCGGCCTGCGGGTCGCGCCATTCGCTATGGCTCGACGGGTCACCCTCGCGTTGATGGAAGAGGCGCTCTTTCAGCCGCGCTTCGTCCTCGGCATGGAAGGCGGCGCGGCGAGAGATGGCGGCAAGGATGCGCGCCAAGGTCGCCTCGTCATCGACCAGAAGATCGCCGGTCGATGAGCCCATGAACAATTTGACGCCGGCGGCGCCGGGCAGGCGTTCGAGTTCGGCGAGCGCGCCGGAATTGTCGGCCGTAGCCCCGACAAAGAAGGCAAAATCGCAGTACATGCGGCCGGTGGCGCGGGAGACCTTGTCGGCAAGCGCCGCCGCGCTCGTGGTGGCGGGCTTGGTGTTCGGCATCTCGAACACGGCGGTGACGCCGCCAAGCACCGCCGAAGCGCTGCCAGTCTGCAAATCTTCCTTGTGCTCGAGCCCCGGCTCGCGGAAATGCACCTGGGTGTCGATCACGCCCGGCAGGATATGCAGGCCGGTGACATCCATCGTCTCGGCGGCCTTGGCCTTGCCGAGCGGGCCGATGGCGGCGATGCGGCCGTCCTTAACGCCGATATCGGCCAGGCCGGCGCCGTCCTGATTGACGATGGTGGCGCCCTGGAACAGGAGGTCGTAGGTTTCGGCCACTTGGCTCGCTTCCCTTGCGGGCTGAGGCCCGCTCCCATAAATGTCGGACGCCTTGGTAGCAGAAGGGCGGGACATGGGCCAATGCCATGCAGTTTTGTTGGTTGATCGCGCCGTGCTGCGCGTCAAGGGCGAAGACGCGCGCAAATTCCTGCAAGGGCTGATCACGAGCGATATCAACGCGCTTGCCGACGGCGGCGCGGCGCATGCCGGCCTGCTCAATCCGCAAGGAAAGATTCTTTTCGATTTTTTTGTCGCCGCCGCAGGTAACGGCTTTCTGATCGATATCGCCAAGGATATGGCCGGCGAGCTTAAGCAGCGGCTCGGCTTCTATCGTTTAAGGGCCGCGGTCGAGATCGTCGATGAGACGGGCTGGCAAGTGGCGGCCACATGGGGCGAGCACCCGCATGAGCCGGAAGGCGCCATCGTCTATGCCGACCCGCGCCTGACTGAACTTGGTTACCGCCTCTTTCTGCCCGCCGACGCCGAGCTGGCGATGCTTGGCTGCGCGGGGGCTGAGGAACAGGATTATCACGCGCGCCGTATCCGCCTCGGCGTGCCGGAAGGCGGGCGCGACTACGCCTTCGGCGATGCCTTTCCCCATGAGGCTTTGTTCGACCAGTTGCACGGTGTCGATTTCACCAAAGGCTGCTTCATCGGCCAGGAGGTGGTGTCGCGCATGGAGCATAGAGGCACGGCGCGGAAGCGCATCCTGCCTGTCGAGAGTTCAAACCCCCTGCCCCCGCCGGGCACAAGCGTCGAGGCGGCCGGCGTGGCCATCGGCACGCTCGGCTCGGTGCACGGCAAGACGGGACTGGCGCTGATCCGGCTCGACCGTGCCGGCGAGGCTCTGGCGCGCGGTGCCGTTCTGACGGCGGGAGACGTCAAGCTCACACTGCGCCGTCCGGCCTTTGTCCGCTTCGAGATGCCGGAGACGATTTCTGCATGAGCCAGATCGCCGCGAAACGCTGTCCCTGGCCCGGCACCGATCCGCTTTACATCGCTTATCACGACGAAGAATGGGGCGTGCCGGAACGGGACGGCCACGCGCTTTACGAGAAGCTGGTGCTCGACGGTTTCCAGGCGGGGCTCTCCTGGATCACTATCTTGCGCAAGCGCGACGCTTTCCGCCGCGCTTTCGACGCGTTCGACCCGGAAAAGATCGCCCGCTACACGCCGAAGAAAGTCGAACGCCTGATGGGCGACGCAGGCATCGTGCGCAATCGCCTGAAGATCGAAGGCGCGATCCTCTCGGCCCGCGCCTTTCTCGACATGGAGGAGACGGGCGACGGCTTCGCCGCGTTCCTCTGGGACTTCACCGGCGGCAAGCCGATCGTCAACCGCTACAAGACGATCAAGCAAATTCCCGCCGAGACCGCGCTGTCGCGGGCGATCTCAAAGGAGTTGAAATCGCGCGGCTTCAAATTCTGCGGGCCGACGATCGTCTATGCTTTCATGCAGGCGACCGGCATGGTCAACGACCATCTGATCGCCTGCCCGCGACATGCGGCTTGCGAGAAATTGGGCCGCTAACCCCGGCCGCGTGGATCGGCGCTGCGCGGAAACGTGCGCTCTTCCTGGATTCTGCCGTTTCGCTTCTTGATGCGCACTGACCCTCTGCCGCCGATGGCTCGCGACAGGACTCCGCCTTTGGTGGCCCTGGCCTTCTCCTTGAAGGTCTTGACCACTTTGCCTGAGGGCTCGCTCCTCAGTTCCCATTTCTTAGACTTGGCATTGTAAGCGAGGGAATATCTGGGCAATTTTGCCATGTGCATCTCCCACGAGACTGAATAGGCCAATACGCGCGCAGAATCGGCTAAGAAAGACGTTCCGAGCGCTTCCCGTTTACGTTTTCAAACCATGCTTGGCAACCTATCTATCCGTGAACAAGCGACCGGCGAATAAGACCACAGAAGAGGCGCCGCCGCGCGCCTGGCAACGCATGTTGAGCGGGCGCCGTCTCGATCTGCTCGATCCCTCGCCGCTCGACATCGAGATCGCCGACATCGCCCACGGGCTTGCCCGCGTCGCCCGCTGGAACGGGCAGACCGACGGCGAGCATGCCTTTTCTGTGGCCGAACACAGCCTGCTCGTGGAGGCGATCGTCGGCGACCTGGAGCCCGCGCTCGACCACAAGGGGCGGCTGGCGGCCCTCATCCACGACGCGCCGGAATATGTCATCGGCGACCTGATCAGCCCGTTCAAGGCGGCGCTCGCCTTCGACTATCGTGAATTCGAGACGAAGCTGCTCGCTGCCATTCATATCCGTTTCGGCCTGCCGGCCGAGCTTACGCCGGAGGCGGCCAAGCTCATCAAGCGTGCCGACAAGATCGCGGCCTATTACGAGGCCACGGGCCTTGCCGGCTTTTCGCGGGCGGAGGCGCGGCGCTTTTTCGGCCAGCCCAAGGGCCTCAGCCCCGCTCTTGTCAACAGACTGTCGCACTTAAGCCCCCTTCCTGCGGCAGAGGTTGAGGGCAAATTCTTAAGACGTTTCGGGGAGCTTGCCAGATGAGGCCCCAGTGCCCAGATAGTGATTGCGTAAGGGCAAGCACATGGACACGCTGATCCTGCCGGAAGAGGCCGTAAGAGTACCGCGCGCGCTGTCGCCGGGGACGATTTACGTCGCTCCTCTAAGCCAAGTTGAGATCACCGCCGCCGACGCGCGCATCAGCCACCTCGTGACGCTGATCAACGGGGAAACCCCGATCTCGACGCCGCCGAGCGTCCAGCCCGACCTTCATCTCAAGCTCTCCATGAACGACATCTGCGAGCCGATGCCGGGCCTCCTGCATCCCTGCGAGCAGCATGTCGCCGATCTCATCAGCTTCACGCTCGCCTGGGACCGCAAGGCGCCGCTCCTGATCCATTGCTGGGCCGGCATCAGCCGCTCGACTGCCGCGGCCTTCATCTCGCTTTGCGCGCTGAACCCCGGCGCCGACGAGCATGCGCTGGCGCGGGCGCTCCGCCGCGCGTCGCCCACCGCCTATCCCAACCGGCTGCTCGTGGCGCTCGCCGACGAGACGCTGCAGCGGCAGGGGCGCATGAACGCGGCTGTCGAGCGTATCGGCCGCGGCCGGCTCGCCGAGGAAGCCGACGTGTTCGCCCTGCCGGCCAAGCTCGCCGCCTAGACCGTCATGGCTGAAGCTCGGCGCCAAAACGCTGCCGAAGATCAGTCGCGCGGGAATCCGCAAATCGAGCTTGGGCTCAACGCCGCCATCGTCATGGTGCGCGACCAGCAACCCTACATTCTAGTGACACGTTCCGGCGCGGCAGGGGCCGGGACCTGGGATGCGCTGCCCTTCGGACCGTTCGCGCCGCGCGCGCACCGCACGCTGGAGATCGGTTTGCGCGAATGGGTCAAGCGGCAGACCGGGCTCGATCTCGGTTATGTCGAGCAGCTCTATACTTTCGGAGACCGTGGACGGCACGAGGAGCCGGACGGTGCGCATATGCTGTCGGTCGGCTATCTCGCTCTGACACGCGGCAGCGCCGAAGACCTTACGGGCTCGCACTGGTCTCCCTGGTACGACTATTTCCCGTGGGAAGATTGGCGGCACGGCAAGCCCGCGATCCTCACCGACGAGATCGAGCCGCGCCTCAAGCAATGGGCCGATCGCGCGCCCGCGCCCGGCGAGCCGGTGAGAGCCTTGCGCCGCATCGAGCGCCTGCGGATCGGTTTTGGACTTGGCGGAAGCTGGGACGAAGAGAAGGTGCTCGAGCGCTACGAGCTGCTCTATGAGGCTGGGCTGGTCGAGGAAGCGCGCCGCGACGAACGCCCTGCCGTCAAACAGTGGACGAGCCTTCCCGAACTTGGCCGGCCGCTCGCTTTCGACCATCGCCGCATTCTGGCGACGGCCATGGGCCGCTTGCGCGGCAAGCTGAAATACCGTCCGGTGGTGTTCGAGCTGCTGCCCTCCGAGTTCACCCTCTACGATCTGCAGAAGACGGTCGAAGCCATCTCCGGCACGCTGCTGCACAAGCAGAACTTCCGCCGGCTGGTGGAGAAAGGCGGACTGGTGGAGCCGACCGGCAATGTCTCCACCGAAACCGGCGGCCGCCCCGCCAAGCTCTACGGCTTCCGCCGCGAAGTGGTGCTGGAGCGGCCCGCGCCAGGCCTGCGCGTGAAGGCCGGCCGCCTCTGACACTTGCCTGAAGCAGCGATATGGCCGAACCTGTCGGCCCCGGCCGGCGTTGTCATCGTGCCGTTACAGTCGCGAGGAGATTCATGAGCAGACGCAGCATGCCCGTATTTGTCCTCTCCTCACCGCGAACATATGCAGTCCTTCTGACGTTCCTGGCGATGCTCATGCCTGGGTCGGCGCTTGCCGAGGACCGCACGATCAAAACCGAAGCGGGCGAGATCAAGGTGGAGACCGTGGCCGAGGGCATCGCCAACCCCTGGGGGCTTGCGTTCCTTCCCGACGGACGGATGCTCGTCACCGAGAAGCGGGGGCAACTCCGCTTCGTGGACAAGAACGGCAAGAAGTCGAAAGCGATCACCGGTTTGCCGAAAATCGCTTCAGGCGGCCAGGGCGGACTGCTTGACGTGGTGCTCGATCCGAAATTCGACGAGAACCAACTGATCTATTTTTCCTATTCGGAAGCCGGCGAAGGCGGCAGGGGAACGGCGGTCGCCCGCGCCCGTCTCGGCGAAACATCCCTCGAAGACGTGCAGGTCATCTTCCGGCAGTTGCCGAAGGTCAGCGGCGATCTCCATTTCGGTTCGCGGCTCGCCTTCACCCCCGACGGCAAATTGTTCGTGACGCTGGGTGACCGTTTCAAGTTCGACCCGGCCCAGGACCTCGGCAGTCACATCGGCAAGATCGTGCGCATCAATCCCGACGGCTCGGTGCCCGAGGACAATCCCTTCGTCAGCCAGAAGGACGCGCTGCCGGAGATCTGGTCGTTAGGGCATCGCAACGCGCAAGGCGCGGCCATTCATCCCGAGACCGGCAAATTATGGGAGAACGAGTACGGCCCGCTCGGCGGCGATGAGTTGAACGTGCCCGCCGCCGGCGCCAATTACGGCTGGCCGGAAGTGAGCTGGGGCAGGCATTATAGCGGCACCAACATCCCCAATCCGCCGACGCGCCCGGAATTCGCCGACGCCATCCATCACTGGACGCCGGTCATTTCGCCGTCCGGCATGACCTTCTACACCGGCGACGCCATTCCCGCCTGGAAGGGCAATCTTCTGATCGGCGGCCTGTCATCGCAGGGGATCGTGCGGCTGACACTCGACGGCGAGAAGGTCGTGGGCGAGGAGCGTATCCCCATGGAGGCGCGCATCCGCGACGTGCGCCAAGGGCCCGACGGCGCGGTCTATGCGCTGGATGAATCGAACGACCAGATCTTGCGGCTCACGCTCGAGCAATAACCGTCATCCTGAGGTGCGAGCGACGCGCCGAGCGCCTCAGGATGACATTCGTTCGGAATGGTCATGATCCAACGCGGGCTATCGATCGGCTTTTTCGGCATCTTCGGACGCTCTCCGGAATTGCGCGCATTCGATCAGGCGCTGCGCGCGGTCGACCTCCACCCGAAGCTCGTGCCCGAAGCGGTCAAGCTCACCGCGGTGAGACTGCTCATGGAACAGGCCGGCGGCGACCCTTCCGACCGATCCCAGCGCGAAGCAGCGGAGCTGATCGCCTATTGCATGCTCGGCGCCGACGCCTTCGCCGGCGCCAATAACAATGAACTGGCCGGCGGCGTCGAACGGCGGATCGAAACCGCGCTCACAACAGGCGAAAGTCTCGATGCCAAGCTCGTGCTGCTCACGCTGCACGCCAAGGTGATCCAGCCGAGCGTGGTCGAAGATTTCGGGCTGGAAAGCGGCGACGAATGAACGCAGGGCCGCCGCACTGGCGCCTTGCTCCGAACCTAGCTATACGGCCCTTTCCTCTTGCCAGCCCCAGCCCCATGCAGCCGGTCATTTCCGTCAAAAACCTGTCCAAGACCTATGCCTCAGGCTTCCAGGCGCTCAAGGACATCAATCTCGAGATCGGCAAGGGTGAGATCTTCGCGCTGCTCGGACCGAACGGCGCGGGCAAGACCACGCTGATCAGCATCATTTGCGGCATCGTCACGCCCAGTTCCGGCTCGGTGACCGTGGACGGCCACGACATCATCACCGACTACCGCGCCGCGCGCGCCGAGATCGGGCTCGTGCCGCAAGAACTGACCGCCGACATGTTCGAGAATGTTTGGTCCACGGTCAGTTTCAGCCGCGGGCTGTGGGGCAAATGGGACAACCCAGCCTATATCGAGAAGGTGCTGAAGGATCTCAGCCTGTGGGACAAGAAGGACGACAAGCTCATGACGCTGTCGGGCGGCATGAAGCGCCGGGTGCTGATCGCCAAGGCGCTGGCGCACGAGCCGACCATTCTGTTTCTCGACGAGCCGACCGCGGGCGTCGATGTCGAGCTGCGCCAAGGCATGTGGCAGGCGGTGCGGGCTTTGCGCGATGCCGGCGTGACCATCATCCTCACCACGCATTACATCCACGAAGCGGAGGACATGGCCGACCGCATCGGCGTCATCAACAAAGGCGAGCTGATCCTGGTCGAGGACAAGGCCGAGTTGATGCACAAGCTCGGCAAGAAGCAGCTTACCCTTCAGCTGCATCAGGCGCTCGACAAGGTGCCGGCGGAGCTTGCCTCCCATCATCTCGCGCTCGCCAATGGCGGCAGCGAACTGATCTACACCTACGATACGCAGGGCCCGCGCACCGGCATCACCGGCCTTTTGACCGATTTGTCGGCCGCCGGCATCCGCTTCAAGGACCTCGACACCACGCAGAGCTCGCTCGAGGACATCTTCGTCGATCTGGTGAGGCAGGACCGCCAATGAATATCAACCTGCCGGCGATCAGAGCGATCTACAAATTCGAGATGGCGCGCTGGGGGCGCACCTTCCTGCAAAGCATCGTGTCGCCGGTGATCGCCACCTCGCTCTATTTCGTCGTGTTCGGCGCGGCGATCGGCTCGCGCATCACCGAGATCGACGGCATCAGCTACGGCGCCTTCATCGTGCCCGGGCTGATCATGCTCACGCTTTTGACCCAGAGCGTCGCCAATGCCTCGTTCGGCATCTATTTCCCGCGCTTCACCGGCACCATCTATGAGCTGCTCTCGGCGCCGATCTCGCCGTTCGAGATCGTGGTCGGCTATGTCGGGGCCGCGGCCACCAAATCCATCCTGCTCGGTCTGGTGATACTCGGCACGGCCTGGTTCTTCGTGCCGCTCGAGATCGCCCATCCGTGGTGGATGGTCGGCTTCCTGGTGCTGACCGCGGTGACCTTCAGCCTGCTCGGCTTCGTCATCGGATTGTGGGCCGACGGTTTCGAGCAGCTGCAGCTCGTGCCGCTCCTGATCATCACGCCGCTCACTTTTCTCGGCGGCACGTTCTATTCGATCGATATATTGCCGCCTGTCTGGCAGACCGTGTCGCTGTTCAATCCGGTGGTCTATCTGGTCAGCGGCTTCCGCTGGAGCTTCTTCGAGATCGCCGATGTCGGCGTCGGCATCAGCGTCGCCATGACGCTTTTCTTCCTTTGCGTCTGTCTTGTCGCGGTCTGGTGGATTTTCAAGACCGGCTATCGCCTGAAAAGCTAGAATAATCGCGGTTTCGCAAAATTTTTTCGGCGCTTTCCCTCGTATTTTGCAGCGCAACATGCCATATATAGCATGTGGTTTCGGTCTATTTCATCCGAAAGCTATTTTCCGACCATTTTGGCCCTAAAGGTATCAGTACCATGTCGACTTTCGATTACTCGGCCTCAGCCGATCTCTTTCCCGCCCGGAGCTGGAAGACCAGCGCCCGCCGCATCACCTACAAGCGGTTCGACGTCGCCGCCGAAGCCATCCGCTACGCCATCGAGGAACTGCCGCCCCAGCATCTGTTGGGCACCTATCTCGAAGTCGAGGAGGCGCGGTTCGACAGCGGTGGGATCAGGCGTCTTTATGACAGCGCGGATTATCCGCTGCCCCGCGCAGGATCCACGCGCAAGCGCTCTGCGTAACTGACGGGATATCTTAGAAACTAACAAGCCGTCCCCGAGGGGACGGCTTTAATTTCATCGAAGCTGCTTTGCCGGTTTGGACTAAGCGGCTTTGATATTGCCCACCGCGGTCTTGCCGCTGCGGCTGTCGATCTCGGTATCGAAAGTTACCTTCTGACCTTCGACGAGGCTGTGAATGCCGGCGCGCTCAAGCGCCGTTGCATGGACGAAAACGTCCTTGCCGCCGTCGTCCGGCTGAATGAAGCCGAAGCCTTTTTGGGTGTTGTAGAATTTCACTGTACCTGAAGTCATTTATTTCAGTCCTTTGCTGATGTCAGTGCAGTTGTGCATCGAGGCCGAGCCAAGGGCACGGTCCTGAAGCGGTTCGTCGATGTTTGGAGGGTTCTGAACGCGCGCCTGCCAATCAGCTAAGGCGATACGGCCATGTGGTCCGGCCAAATGTCGATGTTCTCACATAAGCGGAAACAATGGCCATTGCAAGGCGCAATGCGGGTTTTCGCGCCCGATCAGCATGTTAGTCTCCCCGGATGGGGGAATCACAGACGCGAAAAACGATTGCCGGCGGCAAAGAGCCGAAACTGGTCCGCTCGATCGGGCCAGCGCAGATGGCGCTGTACGGGCTTGGCTCGATGCTCGGCGCCGGCATTTACGGGCTGATGGGCAAAGTCGCGGGCGAAGTCGGCAACGCCATCTGGCTCGCCTTTCTCGTCGCCCTCATTGCCGCGCTGCTCACCGCCTTCTCCTATGCCTCGCTCGGTTCGCGTTACCCTCGCGCGGCGGGCGCCGCTTACGTCACCGAGCGCGCCTATGGCTGGCCGCTTCTGAGCTTTGTCGTGGGGCTCGCGCTTGTCTGCTCGGGATTAACCTCGATCGCCACGCAGTCGCGTGTGTTCGCCGCCAATATCGCCGCCCTGTTCGGTCTGGAAGCATTGCCCGTCGAATGGCTCGCGATCGGTTTCCTGCTGATCCTGACCGGGCTCGTGTTCCGCGGCATCCGCGAGTCGATGTGGGTCAATGTGTTGTGCACGCTGATCGAGGCCGGCGGCCTTCTCCTCGTGGTCGCCGTCGGGATCTCCTATTGGGGCTCGGTCGATTATTTCGAGATGCCGGCGAGTGTCGGCGCCGACCTCCCCATGCTGCTGATCATGCAGGGCGCGGTACTCGCCTTCTTCGCCTTTATCGGCTTCGAGGACATGTATAACGTGGCGGAGGAGACGCGCGATCCTGAGCGCACCGTGCCGCTCGGGCTGATCCTCGCCATGGCGATGGCCGCCACGCTTTACATCGCCGTGGCGGTCACCGCCGTGTCGGTGGTGCCGTGGCAGGAATTGGCGGAAGCGCCCGGCCCCATCACCGAAGTGGTGAACCGCGCCGCGCCCGCCATTCCGTCCATCGTGTTCACCTTCATCACCCTGTTTGCCGTGGCCAATACCGCGCTCGTCAACTACATCACCGCCTCGCGTCTGCTCTACGGCATGTCGCGCCAGGGATTACTGCCCGCCATGCTCGGCAACGTGCATGACGAAAGACGCACGCCGCATTTTGCCATCGGCGCGCTGTTCCTCGTCCTCGCGCCGCTCGCGCTGCTCGGCACCATTACCGAATTGGCGGCGGCGACCGTGCTGCTCCTGCTTGGCGTGTTCACGGTGGTTAACGGCGCACTGTTCGTGCTGAAACGGCGCAAGGGCGAGAAGCAAGGCCGGTTCGAGGTTCCGCTGATCGTGCCGGCGCTTGGAGCGATCGTATGCCTCACGCTGATCGCGGTCAGGGTCGGCACCGGCGACTGGCGCGCTCCGGCCATCGCCGGCGTGCTATTGCTCGGCGCGCTCGCCATCTATGGCCTGATGCGTCTCAGCGCGGTCTCCGGCGCGGTCAAAACGGCAAAAGCCGACGACTGAGTTAGTTGCGGTTTTCGTGCAGGCGGTGCGGCGGATGGCGCTGATCGCCACGCCGGTTCAGGCGGCGCACATAGGTGATGGTGGCTTCGGGCCGCTCAGCCTTCACCTTCAGCGCCGCGATCAGTGCATCCTCGGCCTTGACCACGATCCGGTCGCCTCTTCCCGACACTGTGATACCGACGGTGAATTGCGACTGCACGCTTTTCGCGTCCTTTTGCTGCCCAACTTCAAGAGCCTAGCAAAAGAACGCGCCCCGGCCCACGATTAATGCGCCGCATGCAACAATTACCTTGCAAAAGTCAGGGTGTGGAATCGGCAAGCGCACCGCTTGCGGCGGGCTTGCGGTGCGGCAGTTCGATCCCCTCGCCCGCTGGAGACGCAGGCTTGGCTGCGGTCACGACGGCCTTGAGGTCGGGCGCGAGCGCCTTGGTCACCACCGCATCGAGCTTGTAGATATCGCCGAAGGTCTTGACCTTGCCCTCGCCATCAACCACCGCGGTGAAATAGGTGGTGTGCACCGGGATCGGCGTCTTGATCTCGATGGCGCTGTTGTGACCCTTGGTCATCAGCTTTTCGATCTCATCCGAGGTCGTGCCCTGATCTTCGGCAAGCAGCACGCCCGCGAACTTGCCGGGATTGGCGACGCGCGGGCAGTGATGACCTTCCACGCGCACTTCCTTGTCCATCAGGCCTTTCTTGATGGTGTCGTGCATGTAGACGGCGTGCACGTTCGGATAGAGGAACTTCACCTTGCCGAGCACATTGGTCGGGCCCGGCGGCTGCACGAAGGAGATCGCGGCCATATTGACCTTCTTCCAGTCGATCTTGTTCGGGTCGACGGGGCGGCCGTTATAGCGCACCTTGAGTTTATGATGTTTCAGCACGGACGTATTGCTCGATGAGCTGAACCAGCCGCTGCCTCCCGCGCGCAGCTTCGGCAGCAAATCCTCCCGGATCACGGTCGGCGGCACCGTCCATTCCGGATTGAACACGATCGAGGTCATGTCGGCGGAGAAGATCGGCGTGGCATAGACCTGCTTGCCGACCACGACCTTGTCCTCATAGACGGTCTTACCGTCCTTGACGATGAAGGCCATGAATTCGGGGACATTGATCTGCACATAGCGGGGGCCGAGGTCGTCGGGCATCCAGCGCCAGCGCTCCATGTTGATGACGATACGATCGATATCGGCGTCTTCGGCGTCCTCTTCGCGGGCCTCGGCAAGCGCCTCACGCAATTTCTGGAACTGCTCGTGCTTGGGATGCAGCGATTTGAGATAATCGTCAGGCGCATCCGCAGCGGCGATTTCGGTCATGACGATCTTCGGATCGGGCAGAGCGAGCGTCTGGTCGATGATCTTGCTGAGCTCGTTGGGTGTCGTGCGGCCACCTTTGGCGAAGCGGGCATATTTCAGAATGGCGAGATCGAGCTCGATCTCGGCTATGGCTTGAGCATCCGGCGTGCTTGGCGACGTCGCCGCCGACGGCACGCTGAATGCCTGGCTCGACAATCCCCAATCCTCGGCCTTGCCGAGCTCGTCCAGCACGGCTTGCGCCTGCTCGGAGAAGCCCTCCTCGGTCATCCACAGCGACGGATCGCTGCGCTCGGCATAGAAGGCTTCGAGCGCGGCGAGGTCGTCGGCGTTGGCACCTTTGCGCAGATCGGCATCCTTGAGCTTCGCGCGGATGGTCTCGATGATGGCGGCATTCTGAGGCGGAGGCGGTTCCTCGACGGCCGGCGCGGGTTCTGCCTGGGGCGCGGAGTCTGCAACCGGCGCTTGATCTGCCGGCAACGGACTTTGGCTTGGCGGCGAAGGCTGACCAGTCTGGGGCTCAACGGCATCTGGTAGTGCGGCCACGACGGAAGCGGCGGGCTCTTCGCTTGAAGGGTGGTCGGGGATCACGACGACGATGCCGGAGGCGTGGTGGTCGGTCGCCGACAATGTGCCGGCGAGGAACCAAATCGTCAGCACGGCAAGCATCAACGCTCCCGCCGCACCGAGAATGGTGACCAAGGAAGGTCTACGCATTCATCTCCCTCACGCCCCGCCCTTCAAAAGTAATCCGAGACGGCTTCGACGGTCACTAAGTATTCCTTCCCATCCTTGATGCATGTCAGTCTTGTGACAGGGCTTGCGGCCATCTGGTGGGGGACATTTGGCCGCTTCACAATCGCGCTCCTCCCCCCTTTGAAGCAGGCGCCTGATCCCCTATACTCCTTTTGAGACTAGGGCTTGCCGGAGCCGGCCTTGTGCCGGATGTTTTAATAACCCATATATGCTCACTGTGAGCATTATGGAGACCAAAGCGATGGCAACCGTTCAGGGACGCATTTCTCCCGCCAAGGCCAGGGCCAAGGCGCAGGTGGCATTGCCCCCTGCCGTCCTCCCGGACCTCGCCTACACGCCCGAAGTGGCGCGAGAGACCGCCCATCTCTACGAGAAGGTGGCGCGCGTCATCCCGCCCATCGAGTGGCCGGGCTTTGCGCCATACATCAAGGCCATCAACGACCTCAAGCGCGCGCGTAACGCCGTGGTGCTCGCGCACAACTACATGACGCCGGAGATCTTCCACTGCGTCGCCGACGTGGTCGGCGACTCGCTCCAGCTCGCCCGCGAGGCGTCAAGGACCGACGCCGAGATCATCGTGCAGGGCGGCGTGCATTTCATGGCCGAGACCTCGAAGCTGCTCAATCCCGACAAGATGGTGCTGATCCCCGATCTGCGCGCCGGCTGTTCCCTCGCCGCATCCATCACCGCCGCCGACGTGCGGGCGATGCGCGAGGCCTATCCCGGCGTGCCGGTAGTGACTTACGTGAACACCTCAGCGGACGTGAAGGCCGAGTGCGACATCACTTGCACCTCGTCCAATGCCGTGCGCGTGGTCGAGTCGCTCGGCGCGCCGCGCGTGATCCTCATCCCCGACGAATATCTCGCCAAATGGGTGGCGAGCCAGACCTCCGTCGAGATCATCGCCTGGAAGGGCCATTGCGAGGTGCATGAGCGCTTTACCGGCGAGGAGCTGCGCGCCTATCGCGAGACCGACCCCGGCGTGAAGATCATCGCGCACCCCGAATGCGACCAGGACGTGCTCGAGGAGGCCGATTTCACCGGCTCGACCTCCGGCATGATCAAGTGGGTGAAGGACAACCAGCCGTCAAAAGTGCTGCTCGTGACCGAGTGCTCTATGAGCGACAACGTCGCGGTCGAGGCGCCGAACGTTCAGTTCGTGCGGCCCTGCAATCTTTGCCCGCATATGAAGCGCATTACGCTGCCGAAAATCCTCGAATCCCTCGTGTTCCTCAAGGAGGAGGTGACGATCGATCCGGCGGTGGCCGAGCCCGCGCGCGCGGCCGTCGAGCGCATGATCAACCTCAATCACTGATGACCAGGTTCGAGCATAAATTCGCCGCTCCCCTGCCCGTGCATTCCGGCGGCGTGGTGATTGTCGGCGCGGGGCTCGCCGGCCTTTTCACCGCGCTCAAGCTCGCGCCGTTGCCGGTCACCGTGGTGTCGGCGGCGCGCTTCGGCGAAGGCGCATCGAGTCTGTGGGCGCAGGCCGGCGTCGCCGCGGCGCTTTCCGAGGGCGACAGCCCCGAGGCGCATGCCGCCGATACGATCACAGCAGGCGCCGGCATCGTCGACGAGAAGATCGCGCTGCTCATGGCGCGCGAGGCGCGCGAACGCGTCGAGGATTTGCTTCGCTTTGGCGTGCCGTTCGACAAGGACCTCGAAGGCCGTCTGAGCCTCGGGCATGAGGCAGCGCATGGCCGCCGCCGCATTCTCCACGTCAAGGGCGACACGGCCGGACGCGCCATCATGGCTGCGCTCACCGAAGCCGTGCGTCGCACACCGTCGATCACCGTGCTGGAAGGGTTCGCCGCCAGCGATCTCGTGTTGAGCGACGGACGGGTCGCCGGCATCGAGCTTACCCCGGTGGATGGCAGTCCCTATGCCATGACCTTGGCCGCGCATGCCGTGGTGCTCGCCACCGGTGGCGCCGGCCAGATCTTCGCCGTCACCACCAATCCGCGCGAGGCACGTGGCGACGGCATCGCCATTGCCGCCCGCGCCGGTGCTGTGATCGCCGATGCCGAGTTCGTGCAATTCCATCCGACCGCGATGGCCATCGGCCGCGATCCGGCGCCTCTCGCCACAGAGGCGCTGCGCGGCGAAGGTGCCACGCTGATCAATGCGCGCGGCGAGCGTTTCCTGCGTGCGATCCATGCGGATGCGGAGCTTGCGCCCCGCGACGTGGTGGCGCGCGCCGTCCATCGCGAAGTAACCAGCGGGCGCGGCGCATTTCTCGATTGCCGCGGACTCGGGACCAAGCTCGCTGAGCATTTCCCTACCGTATCCGCCGCCTGCCGCGCGGCCGGCATCGACCCCATAAGCGAGCCGATTCCCGTATCACCGGCGGCGCATTACCACATGGGCGGCATCCTTACCGACTCGGCAGGCCGCTCGACCGTCGACGGGCTGTGGGCCGTGGGCGAAGTCGCCTCGACCGGCGCGCATGGCGCCAACCGGCTCGCCTCGAACTCGCTGCTCGAAGCAGTCGTGTTCGGCGCACGCGCCGCCCGCGACATCGCCGGCTTCGGCGGATATGTGGCTGCGCCCACACGCAAGGTAGAGGCAAGGATCTCGGCTCCTGCCGTTAGCCACAGCCATGAGGCTGAGCAGACGCTTCGCCGTCTCATGCAGAGCCATGTCGGCGTCATCCGCGACGAAGCCTCCTTGACCGAAGCGCTGGGGATGATCGCGGCGCTCGAGCGGGAGACGCAAGGCGATGCGCGGCTCGGCAACATGCTCCTCACCGCCAAGTTGATGACCGCCGCGGCGTTGGCCCGCAAGGAGAGCCGCGGGGCGCATTTCCGCGGCGACTACCCCCAGGCGAACGAGGCGCTGGCGCGGCGCAGCACCTTTACGCTGGCCGAAGCCGAGGCCATCGCCCGCGATTCAGCACCCGCGCGCCGTCAGGCGGTGAGGCCGCGCGTTGCGCTTCATGCATGAACCGGGCGCCCTCTCCTGAATTGAAGCTGCCGCCCTCTCTCGTCGCGCAGGCGGTCGCGGCAGCGCTCGCGGAAGATCTCGGTACAGCCGGCGACATCACCACCGATGCGATCGTCCCCAGCGAGGGTCGGGACGAAGCGGCGATCGTGGTGCGCCAGGCGGGCATCATCGCCGGCCTCGACCTCGCCGAAGCCGCCTTCAAGGCGCTCGATCCTGACGCGAAATTCGTGCGGCTGGTTCAGGACGGCGCCAAGGTCGCCGCCGGGACCGCAATCGCGCGCATCTCCGGGAAAACCCGGGCGCTGCTCACCGCCGAGCGCACCGCGCTCAATTTCCTCGGCCGCTTGAGCGGCATCGCCACGCTCACCGCCGCCTATGTGGCGGCGGCCGCGGGCACAAGCGCGCGCATCGCCGACACGCGCAAGACGACGCCCGGTCTGCGCGTGCTGGAAAAATACGCGGTGCAGGCCGGCGGCGGCACGAACCACCGCTTCGGCCTCTACGACGCGGTGCTGGTGAAGGACAATCACATTGCCGCCGCGGGCGGCCTCGCCAAGGCGCTTGCACGGCTCCGAGAGCGGGCCGGGCCTGTCAAGATCGAGGTGGAGGTCGATACGCTCGCTCAGCTCGAAGAGGCGCTTCAATTCCCCATCGACGCCGTGCTGCTCGACAACATGGATATCGCCACGCTCAAACAGGCGGTGGCGCTCGCCAAGGGCCGCGTGATGACGGAGGCGTCAGGCGGCGTGACTTTGGAAACTGTGCGGGAAATTGCCGAAACCGGCGTCGATGTGATCTCGGTCGGCGCGCTTACTCACTCGCCCCGTAACCTAGACTCATCGCTGGAGTGGCGGGCGCGCTAGAGCCGCTAAGGGAACTCACGGTCGTGCCGGCCATGGAACCCACCGAGGAACCCACCGAGCCGGCCATGGAACTCACCGCCGACACGACAGACAAGGTCGGGGTCATCAGGAAGCTCGTGGCATCGTCCTCAGCCGCTCCGGCTTCGCCGGCCCCGGTTGACGCTTCCACGATGTAGGGCTTCTCGTTGCGCTTCTTGTAGAAGATATGACGGCCGATCCTGTCGCTCCGGCTCATGCCGCCCCGCCAATAGGGGCTGACGTAAGTGGCATGGAAATAGGTGGAATAGCCGAGCTCCGGGAGCCAATGCTCGCCGGCCATGATCTGCTTGGCGAGATCCTGGGCGAGCCCCCATTGTGCGCTGTTGCGCGGTGCGTCGGTCTTGCCATCGCAAGCGAACGAGAACTGGCAGCCGGGTTGATGCTGCCCCTGGAAGACCACGCCGCAGATCGTTTCCGGGAAGTTCGGGCTACGCACCCGATTGAGGATCACCTGGCCGACGGCAATCTGCCCGCGTATCGGCTCGCCGCGCGATTCGAAATAGAGCGCGGTGGCGAGGCAGCGCCGCTCGCGTTCCTCGAACTCGGCTTGCGTCTCGCCCTGGTAGCGGAAGCCCAGCGCATCGGGGCTCGGGCTGTAGGCGATGTCCTCGGGCGACGGCCTGAAGGCATCGACATCGAGGTCCGGTCCGAACATCGAGGTGTTGGCCGCATTCATGAGCAGCGGATTGCCGCTGCTCGAACGGACGACCTCGGTGGTGGTGGGAATGAGGCGATCGGCCTTGCGGTCTCGAGCCACTTCGCTGCGCTTGGCGGTAAAGCTCGGTGTGCCTGTCAGGCTCGCGGCGATGAGCTGCTTGCCGGCGGAGGTGACGGTGTTGGCGTCCTGGAGATGATCGGCGCGCGGACCTTTGCCATGGCCGAAGAGCTCACCGGACGGAATGACCCGCGCGTGCTCGGAGCCGTGCTGGGAAAGATAAAGTTCGACGGAAGATTTGTCCGTGGGAACGATGGCGAGTACGCCAAGCCCCACGATAGGAAGCGGCACCAGTGCTGCCACGGTGTGCCAGATTCGTCGAGGCGAGCCCCGGCCCATTTCCCCTCCAGGTCCAACGACCTTGCGGGAGCCGCCAGATGGCTGCCGTCATCCCCCAAGGTCCACGGACGCAAAAATCGCGCCCGAGGTCATTCCCCAAAATCGAACCAGCCGTATTGGTGGGAAAATGTTAAATTTAGTTGTAGTCCCCCACCCGGTTCTGGCCCGGATTCCCTTCTAATTGCCGTTAGGCTGCCTCAGAATTTAGAGCAAAATGTGGTGAGCGGCAATCCGCCCATTTCCCGCGGAAAAGGCTAATTATCCGTTATTCGCCCTGAGCGTCGCCTGGGCCGCCGCGAGTCGGGCCACCGGCACCCTGTAAGGCGAGCAGGACACGTAATTCAGCCCGATCTCCTCACAGAAGGCGATGGTGTCCGGGTCGCCGCCATGCTCCCCACACACGCCGATCTTGAGATTGGGGCGGCCTTTGCGGCCTCGCTCCGCGCCAATCCGCATGAGCTCGCCCACCGCCTCGTCGAGCGTGACGAAGGGATCATGGTGAATGATTCCTTTATCGGCATATTCGCCGAGGAAGCGACCGGCGTCGTCGCGGGACAGGCCGAACGTGGTTTGGGTCAGATCGTTGGTGCCGAACGAGAAGAACTCGGCACTCTCGGCGATCTCCTCGGCCATCAGGCAGGCGCGTGGCAGTTCGACCATGGTGCCTACGAGATAGGCGACGCTGGTTCCCCTCTCCTTCTCCACCTCGCGCGCCATCGCCGCGATGCGCGTCTTGACCAGGTCGAGTTCGGCCTTGGTGGCGACAAGCGGCACCATGATCTCGGGCATGACGCGGTTATGCAGCGCCCGGCTCGCCTCGATCGCCGCCTCGAAGATGGCGCGGGCCTGCATCTCGACGATCTCGGGATAGCTCACAAGCAGGCGCGAGCCGCGCTGGCCGAGCATGGGGTTGAACTCGCTCAGCGAAGCGATGCGGCGCTTCAGCCGCGAGATGCTCACCCCCATGTCGGCGGCGACATTGCCGATAGCCTCGTCGCTATGCGGCAAAAACTCGTGCAGCGGCGGATCGAGCAGGCGAATTGTCACCGGCAGGCCGGCCATGATCTCGAACAGCGCGATGAAATCCTGGCGCTGCACCGGCAGCAATTTGGCGAGCGCCGCGCGGCGTCCCTCATGATCCTCGGCGAGGATCATCTCGCGCATGGCCAGGATGCGGTTCTCTTCGAAGAACATGTGCTCGGTGCGGGCAAGGCCTATGCCTTCGGCGCCGAAGGCACGCGCCTGTTTCGCGTCGGCGGGCGTATCGGCATTGGCGCGCACGCGCATGCGGCGGAAGCCATCGGCCCATTGCATCAGAATGCCGAACTCGGCGGAGAGCTCCGGCTCGCGCATGGGCACTCGGCCCTTGATGATCTGCCCCGTGGAGCCGTCGATGGTGATGATGTCGCCTTTGCCGAGGCGTACGCCGCCGGCCTCCAGCGTCTCACGGTCGAGATCGATGACGACGGCGGCGGCCCCGACCACGCAAGGCCGGCCCATGCCGCGCGCCACCACCGCGGCGTGGCTGGTCATGCCGCCGCGTGTGGTGAGGATGCCGGCGGCGGCGTGCATGCCCTGCACATCCTCGGGCGAGGTCTCGACGCGGGCGAGGATCACGGTGTGGCCTTGCGTCTTGAGATGCACCGCCTCGTCGGCGTCGAACACGAGCTCGCCGGAGGCCGCCCCTGGCGATGCCGGCAGGCCTTTGGCGAGCACCGTCATCTCGGCCTTGGGATCGAGCGTCGGATGCAAGAGCTGGTCGAGTTGACCGGCCCTGACGCTCAAAACCGCCTCTTCGCGGCTGATCAGCCCCTCATGCGCCATGTCCACGGCGACCTTCAGCGCGGCCTGCGTCGAGCGCTTGCCCGAGCGGGTCTGCAAGATGAAGAGCTTGCCCTCCTGCACCGTGAACTCGATGTCCTGAATGTCGCGGAAATGGGTTTCGAGCTTGACGCAAGAGTTTTTCAGCTCGGAAAAGGCCTCCGGTATCAATTCTTCGAACGAGGCTTTGCGCGAGCCGGTCCCCTTGCGCGACGCCTCGGTCAGGGCTTGCGGCGTACGCAAGCCGGCCACCACGTCCTCGCCTTGCGCATTGATGAGGAACTCACCGTAAAGCTCCTTGGCGCCGGTTGAGGGATTGCGGGTGAACACCACGCCGGTGGCGCTGCGGTCGCCCATATTGCCGAACACCATGGCCTGGATGGTGACTGCCGTGCCCCAATCGTCGGGAATATCGTGCAAGCGGCGATAGGCGATGGCGCGGGCGTTCTGCCAGGAACCGAACACGGCGGCGATCGCGCCCCATAATTGCTCGTGCAGGTCTTGCGGGAAGGGTCTGCCGAGCTCGTTTTCGACCAGCGCCTTGAACCGGCCGATGATATCGAGCCAATCCTCCGCCGTGAGATCGGTGTCGTATTCGATGCCTTTGAGGTTCTTGTAGTTCTCCAGGATTTCCTCGAACAGCTCGTGGTCGATGCCGAGCACGACGTCGCCATACATCTGGATGAAGCGGCGATAGGTGTCGTAGGCGAAGCGCCGGTCGCCCGAGCGCCGCGCCAGCCCTTCCACGGTCTGATCGTTGAGGCCGAGATTGAGCACGGTATCCATCATGCCCGGCATCGAAGCGCGCGAGCCCGAGCGCACCGATACGAGCAGCGGATTGTCCACGTCGCCAAAACGCGCGCCGGCGATCTTCGCCATCACCGCCAGCGCATGGTTGACCATCGGCTTGAGCTCGTCCGGCAACCTGCCGCCAAGCTCGTAGTAAACGGCGCACACTTCGGCCGAGATGGTGAAGCCGGGAGGCACAGGCAGTCCGAGCCGCGACATCTCGGCCAGGTAGGCGCCTTTGCCGCCGAGAAGGTCGCGGTCCCCGGCCGAGCCGTCGGCACCACCCGCGCCGAAGGTGAACACCCATTTCGGCGCCGTATCGGAAGCCTCTGCGGTGCTCATGTCTGATCCATGCGGTTTTTGGGCACGGGCCCTTTTAGCGGGCAAGCCGCCTGGGCACAAACGACTGTGTCGCCAGGTCTTAAGGCCGAACCGCGCGAGGACGCTGCCGGTTCCTATGGGCGATGAAGTCGCCATCGGCAATCAAGCGCGCGCCCGGCATCGAATCGACGCCATAGGCCCAGGCATCGACGGCGCCGCCATTGGCGAGCTTCACCTGGAGCACGTTGCGCTTGTATTGCGGGGCGATGCTTTCATAAGTGTCCATCTCGGCGAGCACGTTTCTGCCGGGCATCAGCTTGAACACGTCGCCGATAATGCGGCGTTTCTCGTTTGCATCGAACACAGCGGCCGGATAGGCGCCGAGGTCGTAGAGCCGGCCCGCCACACTGCCCTTGCCGATATGATGCGCTTTCGTGCGCAAACGCCGCGCCATGGGATGCTCGCTCTCGTAGCGCAGCGTGCCATAGACGAAGAGATGGCTTGGCTCGCTCATATTGTGAATGTGTGCAAGAAGCAGACAGCGTGGTTGACGCCCCGCGACGATTGCTTGCCATTTCGCGTCATGGCGTCTCTTGCCGCTGCACACGCAAATTCGCATCGAAGAATTTCACGGCGGCGTCGCCGATATGCTCGTGCAGCTTGCCGCGATCGACGCCGGGGGGATCGACGCAGGCGTCGGGAAAATTGTCCCGTCCCAATTCGTCGCACACATTGCCGAAAATCTCGTGGCCGACCGGGCCAGGCAGGATGTCGAGCGTGGCGTCCGGTATATATTTCGCGGCGAACTCGGCGTTATCCTCAGGCGGTGTCGCGGTGTCGCCCGCGCCGACGATCAGATAGGCCGGGATCGCCATCTTCCTGAGCCCCGCCTCGTTCATGCCGAAGCCCTGAATGTCGCCGGGCGCCATGGCGAACGCCGCCTTGACCCGCTCGTCGCGCAAGCCCAGCGCCGGCTGAGCATCGATGTGCATCTCCTCGCGCAGATATTCCGGCAAGACGATGTTGTCGGCCCATTTGCGCTGGAACGCCTCGTACAGGCTGGGATCGATTTCGGCGCCGCCGAGCCAGAGCGAGGTGAAGCCGCCTTGCGAATGTCCCGCCACGCCGATGCGCTCAGGGTCGATGCGCGGTCCCCAGACCTCGTCCTCGAGCAGATGGGTGATGTCGAGGCTGATATCGCGCGGCCGCTGCCACAGCCGGTTGCGAACATAGAGGGCGCTCGAATCGTAAGTGTGGGCCCGGTAGTGGTAGACCAGCGCAACGATATAGCCGCGCGCGGCGAGATATTCACCGAACCAGGCATAGCCCGCGCCATTACCGCCGGCACCGTGCGAGAAGACGACGAGCGGATGCTGCAGCGCGCCGGGCGCAAACGGCGCGTCGAGATAGAGATTGAGATCGGTCGCCATGAAGATCTTGGTCGGCTTGGCGCCGGGCCCTGGCGCCGCCGGGTAGATCAGCAGGTAATTGAGGGGCCTGCCGTCCGAGGGGTCGTCGAACTGCACCTGCTTCATGCCGACCGGGTAGAGCGCCGACGGCAGCGTTGATTCTGCAAGCGCGAAGGCAGGGAGAATTGCGAGCCATAGAGCGGCGATGAGAAGTCGCATGCGGCTCAGCCTTCGATCTTGGAAAAATCGGCGACGGTCAAGGTCGTGCCGCGGATACGGTTCAAGAGGCGCAAGCGGTTCTCGCGCAATCGCGGATCATCGGCGTTGACAGTGACGTGGTCGAAGAAATCATCGACCGGCGCGCGAAGTTTAGCCATTGCACTCATGGCGCCGGCGAAATCCTCCTTGGCGACCGCGGACGCGGCGGCCTTTTCCACCTCATCGACGGCCTTGGCCAGCGCCTTCTCCTCCGGACGTTGCAGAAGATTTGGGTCAGGCGCCTGATCGTAGCTTCGCCCGTCCTTCTTCTCTTCGATGCGCAGAATGTTGATGGCGCGCTTGGTGCCGGTGAGGAGATGCTCGCCGTCCTCGGTATCGAGGAACTTCCCCAGCGCCTCTACGCGGCGCACGATCATCAGCAGATCGTCACCGCCGAGCGCGAACACCGCATCGACCAGATCATGCCGCGCGCCCTGATCGCGCAGATGCACTTTGAGCCGGTCGGCGAAGAAGGCGATAAGGTCTTGGTTGGCGAACCGCCGCAACGGTAAGCGCACCCCGTTTTCCAGCACGATGCGGATGATTCCGAGCGCGGCGCGGCGAAGAGCATATGGGTCCTTTGATCCAGTCGGCTTTTCGTTGATTGCCCAAAAGCCAGTTAGAGTGTCGAGCTTGTCGGCGAGCGCCACGGCGATGGCCACTTTCTCGCGCGGCACGTCGTCGGAGGGGCCGAGCGGCTTGTAATGCTGCGCGATGGCATTGGCGACGGAAGGGGTCTCATTCTGCTCGAGCGCGTAATAGCGGCCCATCACCCCTTGCAACTCGGGAAACTCGCCGACCATCCCGCTCACGAGATCGGCCTTGGCGAGAATGGCGGCGCGCTCGGCGAGATCGGGATCGGCCTTGACCAGCGGCGCCAGTTCTCGGGCTAGTTTCCAGATGCGCTGCACGCGGTCGTATTGGCTGCCGAGCTTCTCGTGGAAGATGATGTCCTTCAGCTTCGGCACCAGCTGTTCGAGCGGCACCTTGCGGTCCTGGTCGAAGAAGAACTTGGCGTCGGCGAGGCGGGCGCGGATCACCCGCTCGTTGCCCGCGGCAATCGCCTTGCCGCCGTCCCTGGCCTTGAGGTTCGCAACCACGACGAAGCGGTTGGCGAGCTTGCCGTCCTTCCGGCGCAACGAGAAGCATTTCTGGTGCGCCTTCATCGAGGTGGTGAGCACTTCCGGCGGCACGCCGAGGAAATCCTCGTCGAATGAGCCGATCAGCACGATCGGCCATTCGGTAAGGCCGGCATTCTCGGCGAGCAGCGCCTCGTCCTCGACCAGCGTGAGCTTGTGTTTGGCGGCAAGCGCGCGCGCATCCTTCAGGATGCGTGACGCGCGCTCCTCGCCGTCAAGAATGACGAACGACTTGCGAAGCTTCTGCGCGTAATCCTTGAAGTTCTTCACCTTGAGGGATGCGGGCGCCAGGAAGCGGTGGCCGCGCGTCTCCTTGCCGCTTTTGATGCCGTCGATCTCGAAGGGGACCACCTTGCCGTCGAGCAGGCAGAGGATGGAATGCAGCGGCCGCACCCAGCGGAGCTTGCCTGAGCCCCAGCGCATGGATTTCGGCCAGGGAAAGCCGCGTACGATCTCCGGCACCGCCTTGGCGATGACCTCGGATGTCGGCCGTCCCTTCTTCTCGATGATGGCGACATAGAAATCGCCCTTCTTGTCCTCGCGCTTCTCGGCCTGGCTGACCGATTTGAGCCCGGCCGATTTGAGGAAGCCCTGGATCGCAGGCTCAGGCGCATCAACACGCGGGCCTTTGCGCTCTTCCCGCACATTTAGCGAGCGGGCCGGCAGCCCTTCCACTACCGCGGTCAGTCGGCGCGGCGTGGCGAAAGTCTTGATGCTTTTCGGTTCAAGGCCGGCGTCGCGAAGCTTGTCGCCGAGCAGGCGCACCAGATCCTCGCGCGCGCGCGCTTGCATGCGCGCCGGAATCTCCTCGGAGAACAGTTCGAGCAGAAGCTCAGCCATGCGCGTTGCCGCCCGCTTCGGTCTTGAGCCATGCGGCGCAGCACGCCTTGGCGAGATCGCGCACGCGCAAAATATAGGCCTGACGCTCGGTAACCGAGATCACGCCTCGCGCGTCGAGCAGATTGAAGATGTGCGAGGCCTTGATGGCCTGGTCGTAGGCCGGCAACACCATGAGATGCCGATCGCCATTCTCACCCTTGGCGAGCAATGCCTTGCATTCGTCCTCGGCGTCGCGGAAATGCGTGAGCAGCTTGTCGGTGTCGGCCGCCTCGAAATTGTAGCGCGAATATTCCTGCTCCCCTTGCAGGAACACGTCGCCATAGGTGACCTTGTCCTTGCCTGGCGCGCCGTTGAAGTCGAGGTCGAACACGTTGTCGACGCCCTGCACATACATGGCGAGACGCTCGAGCCCGTAGGTCAGTTCGCCCGCGACCGGATCGCAGTCAAAGCCGCCGACCTGCTGGAAATAGGTGAACTGCGACACCTCCATGCCGTCGCACCACACCTCCCAGCCAAGTCCCCAGGCGCCGAGCGTCGGGCTCTCCCAATCGTCCTCGACGAAGCGGATGTCGTGGTTCTTCGGGTCGATGCCGATGGCGTAGAGACTTTCCAGATAGAGCTCCTGGATGTCGGGCGGCGACGGCTTCAGGATGACCTGGAATTGGTAGTAGTGCTGCAGCCGGTTCGGGTTCTCGCCGTAGCGGCCGTCTTTGGGCCGGCGCGACGGCTGCACATAAGCGGCGCGCCAGGGCTTCAAACCAAGGGCGCGGAGAGCGGTCGCCGGGTGAAAGGTCGCCGCCCCCATCTCGATGTCGTAAGGCTGGAGAATCACGCAGCCCCGATCCGCCCAGAAGCGCTCCAACCTCAGAATCAGGTCCTGGAAGGATAGGGTCTTCGTACCCTTTGGTTTTGTTGATTTATTTTTGCGTGGCGCGGCCATCGGAAGCGTCTTGGTAAGGCTCACGGGACGCTATCCGCCCGCTCCCAGGAAGGAAAGCCACAGACTGTCGGCAATAACAATGGCCGGCGGGTTAATGGCGGGTGTTTTGGGCTTGGTGCCGAACCCGCTTCGGCCGGTAAACGCCGGTCGAGGGGTCTTGCTCGAGCGGCACGGCGCTGGCCCGCTCATGCTGCTGCATGGCCTTTTCGGCTTCGCGCAGTTCGGTCTGGATACGCCGCTTCTCCTCGCGGTACCAGCGCCTGCCGGCGATGACGAGAGCGGCGCCGGCGGCGATCAGAAGCAGGACCTGCGGCATGGCTCAGAACCCGAAACGCGACCAAAGCGCGCGCGCTTCGACCGCTGAGATGAGATCGGCGGCAAGTCCGCCCGGCGCGAAGCCGAACTCGAACCCGCCCTCGGAAGCAAATACCCCACGCTTGCGGCGAAACCAAGAGGTCGATGGCGCCACCAGCTTGAAGCGCACCTCGTCGCCATAGATCTCGCGCATCTTCGAGCGCAGGTCCGAGATCCCGTCGATCAGGCCAAGCTCGAGCGCGGTCTTGCCGCTCCAGAACTCGCCGGTGAAGAGCTGCTTGTTTGTCTTCTTGAGTTTGGCGCCGCGCCGCTCCTTGACGAGATCGATGAAGGCCTGATGCACGTCGCGCTGGATCGCCTTGATCTTGACGATGTCGCTCTTCTTCTCCGGCAGGAAGGGATCGAGGATATCCTTGTTGTCACCGGCGGTATAGACGCGGCGCTGCACGCCGATCTTGGCGAGCAGCTCGTTGGCGCCGAAGGTGGCGGTGATCACGCCGATCGAGCCGACGATGGAACTCGCATCGGCATAGATCTCGTCGCCGGCGAGCGCGAGCATATAGCCGCCCGATGCCGCCACGTCCTCGGCGAACACATAGACCTTGAGGCCCTTCTCCTCGGCAAGCGCGCGGATGCGCCTGAAGAGCAGCGTCGATTGTACCGCCGAGCCGCCCGGCGAGTTGATCTGGATGGCGACCGCGTCGGCGCCGCGCATGGTGAAGGCCTTCTCGATCGCCGGCGCGCTGGTCGAAAGCGTGATGCCGGGCCTGAGCGGCGTGACCACGCCGATGGCGCCGCTGAACCGCAGCACCGGCACGAGCGGCCCGCGTTTGGTGATGAAGGCGGGCAGATAGGCCTTCCAGCCTTCGGGCTCGGATTTCTGCAACTGAGCGTTCATGCCCCACAGCGTACAGAGCCAAAGGGTTAAATCAAGGCAGCCGCCTAACTGTCTCAAAAATGGCGAGATCAAACTGCGTGTAAGGTTTGGTTAGCCAAATTCCGGACCCGCAATCTGGTTTTCCGCGTTGCTTGCTATAATGCGGGCGACGGTGGGAAGGCCGGCTCGCGCCGGCACGGAGGAAATTCGATGAGCAAGTTTGCGGTTCTGTTGGCGGCGGTGGCGGCGTTCGCGCTCTGCTTCGTCACGCTCAATCCCAGCCCGGCCGAGGCCGGACGGGGCTATCGGGGTCCGAACGTGAATGTCTATGTCGGGCCGCGTTACGGCTATTACCGCCCGCGCTATTACCGGCCATATCGTTACGGCTATGGCGGCGGCTATCCTTATGGCTATTACCCCTATTGGCGGTCGTATTACTGGGGCGGCTGGTACTAGAGACTAAGCCCAGGCACCGCCTGACGATTTTCAAGGGCCGCTCCCGGAAAGGGCGGCCCTTCGGCTTTCCAGGCTCCCGCTAGCTGAACGCTGGATGAACGGGCGCCTCAGGCCCGGTTCAGGGCATGGATATTACGACTTGGGGTACGGTCGGGCCTCGTCGCTCCTCGCGGGCCTTGACCGGCCTGAGCTTTGACTCCCTCAGGCGATTGAGGGCCGTCGCCTAACCCCCCAAGGCGGCGGCCCATCCTTTTCTCAGTCTCAGAACTGCAATGCTTTGCCGCCACGAAGGATGTCTTCGGCCTCTTTCGTGTAACGACCGCCGGCTCCATGCAGGACGAGACCCGGCAGGAGCTTGGGCGCGGCGCGGCTCCCCTTGCGCCCCTGCAGGATGACGCGTGCCGCCGCCACGTCCGCCTTGGGAAAAAGTGGGTAGATTTTGACCTCGCCGAAACGGCCGTCGAGCTCTCGCAACATCGGACCGAGATGTTCGGGCGGATAGATCAGCGTCACCCATCCTTTCGGCGTTGTCATGGCGGCGAGAAACCTGATCCACGCGGCAAGGTCCCCTGCCCGCATCACATGCGCCCTGGCCTTGCTCCGATCGGGCGCCGCTCTCACCGACCCCTCGACATGGAACGGCGGATTGGCGATGACGTGATCGTAGCCTTCGCGCTCAAGTCCCGTAGCGGCGAGTTTCTTCGCCGGCAAGGTCACGTCGGCATTCACGACTTCGAACCTCTCGGCGAAGCCGTTCCGTGCGGCATTCGCCCCGGCGAGCAAGCAGAGCTTTGCGTCGATCTCAACGGCTGTGACTTTGACGCCGCGAATGCGGGCCAGCACGCAAAGTCCGGCCACGCCCACGCCGGCGCCTGCGTCGAGGACCTTGCCCTTGGCCGAGGCGGGAACGGCGGCGGCGAGGAATACCGCATCGCTCCCCGCGCGATGGCCCTGGCGCGGCTGCATTATATCGATGCGGCCGCCAAGGAAAGCGTCGGCGCTGGTCGCGTCAGTTTTTGTCTTGCTTGATGACATGGCCGATACCGGCCTCATTGAGGATCTGGCGCGCCGTCTCGAGATCGTCGCCATCGACCAGCACGCGGCGCGGCAATATGCCGATCGAGCCTTCCATCACGCTCATATTGCTGTCGGCCACCATGAAAGCGACGTCAGCCTCCGTCAGCAAGGCGCTGACGTATGACAGGAGCACCGGATCGTTCGTGCGCAGCAATTCCTTCATCGCAGTGAAACCACTGAAAATGCGGGGCGACAGCGGAGCGCCTTGACCTTCACCATAGTCCGCCGACAATATCCCGCATAACGAGGCCGCGCAGGAGAGATATCTTGGGAGTCGTCGTAAAGCTTTCCGGCCCGCGAGACCCGAAAGCGAGTCTCGCGCCGCTCGTGGCGCTTGTCGAGGAGGACATGGCCCATGTCAATCGCATCATCCTCGACCGCGCCAAATCGAATGTCGACCTGATCCCCGAACTGGCACGGCATTTGATCGATTCCGGCGGCAAGCGCTTGCGCCCCATGCTCACCCTGGCCGCGGCGCAGCTTTGCGGCTATTCGGGCGACGGCCATGTGCGGCTCGCGGCATCCGTCGAGTTCATGCACACCGCCACGCTGCTGCATGATGACGTGGTCGATGAAAGCAATGTGCGGCGCGGCAAGACCACGGCACGGCTCGTATGGGGCAACGAGGCGAGCGTGCTGGTCGGCGATTTCCTACTCGGCCAGGCCTTCAAGATGATGGTGGATGTGGGCTCGCTCGGTGCGCTGCGGGTGCTGTCGGACGCCGCGGCGGTGATCGCCGAGGGCGAGGTGATGCAGCTCATCACCGCCAAGAACACCGAAACGACCGAGGACGATTATCTCGCGGTGATCGACGCCAAGACGGCGGCCTTGTTCGCCGCCGCGGCGGAAGTCGGCGCGATCATCGCCGAGCGTCCGAAATCGGAAGCTGCCGCGCTCAGGTCCTACGGACGCAATCTCGGTCTTGCCTTCCAACTGGTCGACGATGCACTCGATTATGCGGGAGAGCCATCGACGCTCGGCAAGAGCGTCGGCGACGATTTCCGCGAGGGTAAGATCACGCTGCCGGTGGTGCTGTGTTATCGGCGCGGCACGGCGGATGAGCGCAAATTCTGGCAACGGACGCTACAGCAGGGCGAGACCAGCGATGGCGATCTCGCCGAAGCCATGGAACTGATGAAGCGTCACAATGCGCTTGCCGACACGATCGAGCGGGCGCGCCATTACGGCGCCATCGCCCGCGACGATCTTGCCATCTTCCCGGATTCAGACGCCAAGGCGGCGCTGCTTGAAGCCATCGCCTTCTGCGTCAACCGCCCGTTCTAGGCTGAAGCGAACTCGCGGCGATCCACCAGTCTGGATGCTGGCGCGTGAGTGAAGCAGCGGCGCGCTTGGCTTCGTCCTCAGTGGAGAACAGGGCGAAGCAGGTCGGCCCGCTGCCCGTGAGTCTCGCGATGCGCGCACCGTCGAGGCGCGAGAGCGCGGCGAGCACGTCTTCGATCTTCGGCACAAGGCGCGTGGCGGGTGCTTGCAGAGCGTTGCCGCGCGACGCGACATAATCCATGAGCCTGGCGAAATCGCCGTCAAAATTCGGTGCTTCAACATCCGCCGCCGCCGCTAAGGGTTCGGCACCTAGCGCGGCATAGACATCCTGCGTGGCAAGCGGCACTCCCGGATTGGCGAGCAGTACGCCGCATGAGGGGAAGTCCGCGACTGGCTTCACTCTTTCTCCGCGCCCGGTAATCATTGCGGGGCGGCTGTCGAGACAGACCGCAACGTCCGAACCAAGTTCCGGCGCCAATGACGCGAGCGCTGTTTCCGAAAGAGCGCCGCGATTGGCTCGCGCCAACAACCGCAAAGCCGCGGCGGCGGCGGCCGAACCGCCGCCCAGCCCCGCGGCGACCGGCAGATTTTTCACCAAGCGGAAGCGGCCAAGACGCAGTTCCGGGTGCAAGGCTTTGGCTGCCTGAGCGGCGGCGATGACGAGATTGTCGCCGGCAAGCGCGCCGGCGAACGGTCCCTCGACGGCAAGATCGAGCGCTTCACCCGGTTCGAGCGTGACATCGTCGCCAAGCGCGGCGAAAGCGATCAGGCTCTCGATCTCATGGAAGCCGTCGGCACGGCGGCCGTGCACAGCGAGTGTCAGATTGATCTTGGCAAAGGCCGTGTCGCGAAGCGTCGTCATGGGCCGCTCGCGGTATAAGTTTGACCGGCTGCTATTGGGTTGTTCCGACCGCTTTAGCCGCGGCGGAGGGAGCGGTCTCGGGTTCGATGGCCTTGGTCTCGGCAGCCTTGGTCGCCGTGTCCTCTGTCAGCCCGATGACGATTTTCTTCTTCAGGCGATCGGCCTGTTCGTTCTCGGGCTTCAAGGTCAAAGCCTGCTGCCACTGATATTTCGCCTCGAGCTTGCGCCCGACCTGCCAATAGACATCGCCGAGATGATCGTTGATGATCGGATCGTCGGGCCTTAGCTCGACGGCACGCTCGAGATGCTCGACCGCCGCGGGCATATTACCCAGCCGGTAATAGGCCCAGCCGAGACTGTCGACATAATAGCCGTCGTCGGGTTTCAGCTGCACCGCCTTGCGGATGTAATCCATCGCCTGCTGAAGGTGGACGCCCTGATCGACCCAGGAATAGCCGAGATAGTTCAGCACCAGCGACTCGTCGGGAGACAACTCCAGCGCCTTTTTAAAATCGGCCTCGGCGTCGGGCCAATTCTTGAGACGCTCGTTACTCACACCGCGTGAATAATAAAGCGCCCAATTCTCTTTGGTCGGCTTTTCGATTAATGCGATAGCGCGGGTGTAATAGTCGCGCGCCTCGGCATAGCGTTCATGCGAACGCATAATGTTGCCGAGCGCATCGAGCGGCCTGATGTCCTTCGTGTTCTCGGCGATAAGCTTCTCGAGCAAAGCCTTGGCGTCATCGACCCGCTCTAGCGCATTCAGAGCAAAGGCATTTTGAATCTGCACGCTCTGCCAGAGCGGTGAATCCTTGCCGATGCGGCCAAGCGCTTCGATCTCCTGATCGTATTTTTTGGCCCCGTCATAAGCCTCGGCCAGCGCCACATAGGCGAGCGGGAAGTCGGGTTTCAGATAGAGAGCCATCTGCAGGAAGATGATTCCCATATCGAGACCGCCTTCGCCGGCTAGCGCATCGCCAATGCCATAAAAGACCTCGGCCAGCCCGTCGGCGGAATTGGCCACGAGCAGCGGCGGCGTCTCACCGCTCTCGATCTCGGCAAGCAACGCCGCCGAAAGAGGATGGGAAGACGTGTTGGCAATGTGGGCCTTCAGGGTCTGGACGGCGAGCTTGCGGTTCTTGCCGTTCACGGCGCTGCGCGTATAGGCGTCTGCCACCCTGAGCGTGCCGGGATTCTTCTTGAAGGCCTGGGCATAGGCTTCGCGCGCCAGTACGTGCCGGTTGGAGATATCGGCAATCAGCGCCCGGTGATAGCGCTGATAGAACTGCGCCCAGTCGGCATCGCTCAAGCTGTCGAGCGTGGCGAGCGCCTGATCGGGCTTGCCGTCCGCCTGCTGCACCCAGGCGCGGGCGAGCGTCGAGGTCAGATCGGCGATCGGACCTTGGCGTGCGGCCGTGAAATGCTCATCGGCCTCCGTGAATTTTTCCTGCTTGAAAGCCTCGATGCCGAGGAGAAAACGCGCGATGCGGTGCGAGGGCTCGGCCTTGACCAGGTCGGTGGCCAGAACCGCGGCGCGGTCCCAATGGGCGGCCGCCGCTTCCAGCAGGAACGTCTGCTCAAGGATGATCTCGTTGGTGGGATCTCCGGCCAGCGCCTTCGAGTAGAAATCGGCGGCGGCGAGGATGTCGTGGTCACTGCGAGCGACCCGTCCCGCAAGGTAGTTGCCGAACAGCGTACCGGGCTTCGCGTCCTGGCCATCGTTAGGCACGACTTCCGAATAGGCGGTGGGAGCCGCGAGGATGGCAATGGCAAGAAGCGAACCCCACGCCCATTGGCGGGGAGAAGCCCGGTTGTCAGTGGTCATGTGCATCGGCCGGCGTGCCCGCCCTTCAACTGCGGAGTTACTGTGCCTAAACAAGGTTAAGGGGTTTTCCCTCAGGTGCAAACAAGGCTTTTGCCGCCTAATCGCGGCACGTTTATGGCCCGTTTCCCCTCTCCGGCTTACATATTCACGTAATTCGGCCCATCGCCTCCTTCAGGCGGGACCCAGTCGATGTTCTGCGCCGGATCCTTCACGTCGCAGGTTTTGCAGTGGACGCAGTTCTGCGCGTTGATCTGGAAGCGCAGGCGATCCCCCTCCTCCACAACCTCGTAGACCATGGCCGGACAGTAACGCTGCGCCGGCTCGGCATATTCGGGAAGATTACGCTCGATGGGGATCGAAGGATCGGCAAGCTTGAGATGCACCGGCTGATCCTCCGCATGATTGGTGCCGGACAGGAACACCGAGGAGAGGATGTCGAAGCTGAGCAAATTATCGGGCTTCGGATAGTCGATCTTCTTCACCTCGCTCGCCTTCTTCAGCGTCGCATAGTCGGGCTTCAGATGTTTCAGCGTGTGGCCGAGGAAGGGGAACAGTGTGTTGAGCCACATGTCGATACCGCCGAGCATGACGCCGAGACGCGTGCCGAAGCGCGACCAGAGCGGCTTCACGTTACGGACTTTCTTGAGCTCCTTGGCCATGCCGCTCGATGCGACGGCTTGCGGGTAGGCTTCGAGCGTGTCGCGGGCGCGGCCCGCCTCGATCGCGGCAAAAGCGGCTTCGGCCGCCATCATGCCGGACAGCATGGCGTTATGCGAGCCCTTGATACGCGGCACGTTCATGAAGCCCGCGGCGCAACCGATCAGCGCGCCGCCGGGAAAGGCAAGACGGGGGATCGCCTGGATGCCGCCCTCGGTGAGCGCGCGTGCGCCATAACCGATGCGCCTGCCACCCTCCAGATGTTCGCGGATGCGCGGATGGGTCTTGGCGCGCTGAAATTCCTTGAAGGGATTGAGATAGGGGTTGGCATAGTCGAGATGCACGACGAAGCCGACCGACACCAGGTTCTCGCCGAAATGGTAGAGGAAGGAGCCGCCACCGGTATTGTCTTCGAGCGGCCAGCCCATGGTGTGCTGCACCAGGCCTGGTCTGTGCTTCTCCGGCGGAATCTCCCATAGCTCTTTCAGGCCGATACCGAATTTCTGCGGACCCGATTGCGCATCGAGACCCAGCTTCTTGATGAGCTGCTTGGAGAGAGAGCCGCGTGCGCCTTCGGCGATCAAAGTGTATTTGCCGGTCAACGCGATGCCCGGCGTGTAGCTGTCCTTGTGACTGCCGTCGCGGGCCACTCCCATATCGCCGGTGATGACGCCTTCGATCTCGCCATTCGGCCCGAACATCGCCTGCGTGACGGCGATGCCGGGATAAATCTCGACGCCGAGCGCCTCTGCCTGCTCACCGAGCCATTTGGTCAGCGCACCGAGACTGCCGGTATAGCAGCCGTGATTGCTCATCAGCGGCGGCATGAGGAAATTGGGGAAGCGGATGCTCCCTGTTTGGGTCAGATAGTGGAAGCGGTCTTCCGTAACTTGCGTCTTAAGCGGCGATTCCTTGTCGCGCCAATCGGGTATGAGCCGATCGAGCCCAACCGGATCGATCACCGCGCCGGAGAGGATATGGGCGCCGACCTCCGAGCCTTTTTCCAGCACCACGACCGAGATATCGGTCCCCTTCTCGGCCGCGAGCTGCTTGAGCCTGATGGCGGCGGCAAGCCCTGCCGGTCCCGCGCCGACGATGACCACGTCGAACTCCATGGTCTCGCGCTCGACCGCGTCTGTCTCTGCGGTTTCACTCAATGCCCAGCTCCGGATAGCTGCTTTCGCCGGCAAGACGACCTGCTATCATTCATGTGGCATGAATAGGCGCTTGGGAGAGGCGTGGCAAATGGCGGCATCGAGGGTGGAACCGGCGCAAGCTTTGCTCGACTGGTATCGGGCGATGGGCGTCGACGAGGCGATCGGCGAGGAGCCGGTCAACCATTTCGCCGCGCCTGCCTCCTTTGACCTCAAGCCGGGACGTACGGCGACAACCGCCGGCGCCAAGCCTCGGGCGAAGCCCCTTGCCGATGACTGCAGCCCGGAAGAGGCCGAGACCCTGGCCGATCTCGAACAGCTGGCCGGCCAATTCGAGGGTTGCGCGCTCAAGCGAACCGCCAAGAACCTCTGCTTTGCCCGCGGCAGCGACAAAGCGCGGGTCATGCTCATCGGCGAAGCGCCCGGTCGTGACGAGGATCTGCAAGGCAAGCCGTTCGTCGGCCGCGCCGGCAAGCTGCTCGATCTCATGCTCGCCTCGATCGGCCTCACCGAGGACGATGTCTACATTACCAATACCGTTTATTGGCGGCCGCCCGGCAATCGCACGCCGACGCCGCTAGAGATCGAATCCTGCGCCCCGTTCCTCAAGCGGCAGATCGAGCTGCTCAATCCCGGCATCATCGTGCTGCTCGGCAATGCCGCTGCAAAAAGCATGCTCGGCACCAGCCAAGGCATCATGCGTCTCAGGGGCAAATGGCTCGTCTATGAGAGCGGGGAGCGGGATATCCCGGTCATCGCCACGCTCCATCCCGCTTATCTATTGCGTAACCCGGCGGAAAAGCGGCTTTCCTGGCGCGACATGCTGATGATCAAACAGGCGCTGTATAAAAAATGAGCCGCATCGACGAAAGCCGTCCTTTCATTCCGTTGCGCATCGCCGTGCTCACGGTCTCGGACACGCGCACGAAGAAGACCGACAAGTCCGGCCCGCTACTCACGGGCTTTATCCGGGACGCGGGTCATGTGGTCGTCGAACACGCCATCGTCGAGGACGATCCGAAAAGGATCAAAAAGCAGGTCAAACGCTGGATCAAGGATCCGCAGGTCGATGCCGTGATCACTACCGGCGGCACCGGCTTGACCGGGCGCGACGTGACGCCCGAGGCGGTGAAGCCACTATTCGACAAAGAGATCGAGGGTTTTTCCGCACTGTTCCATATGCTGAGCTATCAGATGGTCGGCACTTCGACGGTGCAATCGCGCGCCTGTGCCGGCGTGGCTGACGGCACCTATATTTTCTGCCTGCCCGGCTCGCCCGGCGCCTGCACTGACGCCTGGGAAGGCATCCTGAAATCGCAATTCGACAACCGTCACCGGCCCTGCTCGTTCGTCGAGATCGTGCCGCGCCTGAAAAAGGAAAAGAAGAAAAAGAGCGTCTAGCCGTAGAGACGCGCCAGAGCGCGTACCGGTGAGAGGAGCGCTTGGCCGAGTTGACGTAAGGTTGGCGTGACATAGCCCTCGCTCCGATGGAGCGGCGCGCCAGTCACCGCGCGTGAATTCAGCATCACCATTTCGCTTCGCTTCAGCCTGTGCACGAGTCTGTCATCCTTCCGGAAACCCCCGAGCCGGTCGTAGAGTTTGCGCGAGATGAGCATGGCCTGATTTTCACCCGGCATCGCGAACAGGAAACAGCTCATACGCGCCACCAATTCGGCCAGACGCGGCATGAAGCCGTCATCGTCAAGCGCGTATCGGAAAAACGCCGCCGCCTGACCACGGCGTCCGCTCTCTACGCGTTCGATGAAGGCTTGCGCCTCCTCGGCCCATCCGGGCTCGAGCACCGCGTTGGCTTCGAGGAATAGCAGCCAATCTCCCCGCGCCTGCGCGGCACCAGCGGCCAGTTGAGAGGCGCGGCCACGCGACACGTCGATCAGCACTGTTCCGGCGGCGTCGGAAATGACCCTAGTGTCATCGCTCGACCCGCCATCGGCGAGAATCGCCTCCTGCACCTGACCTCCCACCACGGCCGGGACCAGCGCGGCAAGGGTCGGCGCCAGGACGCTTTCCGCGTTCAGAGTGGGGATAACCACGGAAATCATCGGCCGGACCTATCGCTTTTATCCCCAGCCATCAATCAATAAGCTGGGGATAATCCAAGAATGTTCTTGCTTTGTTCTAGCTGTCACCCTATATGGACCGGCATGTCAGTGGCGTTGCGCAAAGCGGCGGACACCGAGAGCTTCCCGCTTGAAGCGGGGGGTGTGGTTGCCGCGCGCCGGCACGGTCGTGGCGCCCAGACCAACCGCTCGGGACGCTACGAGCCGGTCAGCTACGAGCCGACCGACGACGGTTGGGAATCGCTTGCCGAGCTTGAGGCACTCTCCACCGAAGTACAGGAGGTCCCGGCCCGGCGCATCATCACCCGCAATGAATCGCCGGACATCGGCTTCGATCGCTCGATCAACCCCTATCGCGGCTGCGAGCATGGCTGCATCTACTGCTTCGCGCGCCCGACGCATGCTTTTCTCGGCCTGTCGCCGGGTCTCGATTTCGAGACGAAGCTGTTCGCCAAGACCAATGCCGCGGAAGCTCTGAAGCGCGAGCTGGCCGAGCCTGACTACAGCGTTCGCACCATCGCCATCGGCACCAATACCGATCCCTATCAGCCCATCGAGCGGCGCTATCGCATCATGCGCCGCATCCTCGAAGTGCTTGACGCCACCAACCACCCGGTCGGCATCGTCACCAAATCGGCGCTGATCCTGCGCGATCTCGACATTCTTTCCTCGATGGCCGAGCGCGGCCTCGTCAGGGTGGCGCTGTCGGTGACCTCGCTCGATCGCAGGCTTGCCCGCGCCATGGAGCCGCGCGCCAGCACGCCCGACAAACGCATCGAGACTTTAGAGAAGCTGGTGCAGGCCGGAATTCCGACCTCGGTCATGGTGGCGCCGGTGATCCCCGGACTCACCGACATGGAGATGGAGCGCATTCTCGAGCGCGCGTCGATCGTCGGCGTGAAGCAAGCCGGCTATATTCTGTTGCGGCTGCCGCTCGAGATCGGCGAGCTGTTCACTGAGTGGCTCAAGGAAAACTGCCCCGACCGCGCCAATCGCGTGCTGTCTCTGATGCGCTCCACGCGTGGTGGCAAGCTCTACGACGCCAAATGGGGCGAGCGCATGGTGGGCGACGGCCCTTATGCCTGGATGATCGGACGGCGCTTCGAGATGGCGGCTGAGCGGCTCGGCTTCAACCAGGATGAATATGTGCCGCTCCGCAAGGATCTGTTCACCCCGCCAGTCCTACCCGGCCAGCAGCTCCGCCTGCTGTAACGGCGATTTTCCACAAGTCCGCGACTACGCCTCCCGAGCGTGTTGCAAAGCCCAGGCGCTTTGCGCGACAGTCCCACGATCATGGGCCTGCCAGCCGAATCGATTCCCGTCCGCTCGCTGCCAAGCTTCGACCTCGAAGAGGCGATGATGATGGAGCATTACGGACCGGTGGCCGGCATCGATGAGGCCGGCCGCGGGCCATGGGCCGGTCCCGTAGTGGTGGCGGCGGTGGTCCTCAATCCCGACCGCATCCCCGAAGGCATCAACGATTCGAAGATGCTCACAGCGGAGGTGCGCGAGGAACTCTATTTCGAGATCATGGCCACGTCATGCGTCGGCATCGCCATCGGCAATGTACGGCGCATCGACAAAATCAATATCCTGCAGGCGAGTTTGTGGGGCATGCGTCTTGCTTATCGCGCACTCGGTCTGCCGATCGGCTCGGCGCTGATCGACGGCAACCTCATTCCGCGCCGCTTCCCCGCCAAGGCGCGTGCCGTGGTCGGCGGCGACGCCTTGTCGCTGTCGGTGGCCGCCGCCTCCATCATCGCCAAGGTCACGCGCGACCGCATCATGGTGAAGCTCGCGCGGCGTTATCGCCGCTATGGTTGGGAGAGTAACAAAGGTTACGGCACGCCCGAGCATGCGCGCGCGGTCAAGAAGCACGGCGTGTGCACCCATCACCGCCGCTCATTCTCACCCGTGGAACGCGCGATCAGGCTGCTCGAAGCCCGCGCCGCCAATATCGCATCGGTCGAGGATTGAATCGCTATGCTTCGCCCGGCCGAGAAAGAATTGATACTCGACGACGAAACCAGAGCATTAATCCGTGAAGGCTTAGACCAAGCTCGACGCGGCGAATTCGTGCCAGAAGAGGAAATCGTCGCGCTCTGGCAGCGCCTTGATCTTCGTGACAAGCAATAGACCTTCAGGCGATCCAGCTCACGATGCGGCGAACGATCTGCTCGGCGCCTGGCTCAAGCATCGGCAAATGTCCGTGGCCTTCGAGCACTACGAAAGTCGCGTCCTTGATGCCGTCGGCGGTCGCCCCCGCCGTGTCGAGAGACACGATGCGGTCTTCGCTGCCTGACAGGCACAACACCCGACCGCTGATCTTCTCGGTGTCGACCACGGTCGCGCCGCTCTGGTCGAACATCCAGAAAAACAATTCGAACAATGCCCGACCCGATTCGGGACCGAATTTGTCAAACACCGCACGCTGCTCGGCCTCGGGCAGCCTGTTGAGCGTGTAGATGCGCGCGAGATCGAACACCGGATCGAGCACCTTCGTCCAGAAGGAACCAGCCGCCATCAGGTCCTTCGCCAGCTGCTTCTCGGCATCGGTCTGCGGGAGGATGCCCGAGCGCGGCGCCGGGCTCACCAGGATCAGCATGCTCGCCAATCCTTCGGCGGCGAGTTGCTGGGCGATCACCGCGCCCATGGAATGACCAAGCAATACCGGCTTCGTGCCCAGCGACTGCACGAAGGTCCGCATCTCGTCGCGGTAATCGGCGATGCCTTTATCGAGCAGAATTTTGGCGGCGTCGGCCTTGTATGCGCCATGCCCCATCAGGTCCGGCGCATGGCAGGTCCAGCCGAGCTCCTCGAACACTTTGCGGAAATTATCGAAGCACCAGCCGCCGGCATTGGCGCCATGCAGCATGACAATGTCTTTGGTCACGACCTGCTCCCTGCCGCTCCGTGAACCGGCCTCGGCCGGCCCCTCGGCCCGGACGCTTCTGATCGGATTTAGTAGAGCGAGGCCGAGCAGGACCTCAAGGAATTGCCGGCGAAAAATATCCATCGCGGTGAATTAAGCCCGTTTTTACCTGGAGCCGCCAGCATGACCCGGTCCCGCTGAGAGCGGGCGCGTTCAGTATTGCGTAACCCGAAAGCGGCGTCATGGGCGTGGGGGCCAAGGGAGGTCAGAATCTCCCTTTAAATCAAATCGTTATCGGCGATTGCCTGGAGGCGCTGGAGCGGCTGCCTGCGGCCAGCGTCGACCTTGTCTTCGCCGATCCGCCTTACAATCTGCAACTCAGCAGCGAGCTATACCGGCCGAATAACAGCCTGGTCGATGCCGTCGACGACGACTGGGACAAGTTCGGCAGCTTCGCCGCCTACGATGAATTCACCCGCGCCTGGCTTGCTGCCTGCCGCCGCCTGCTCAAGCCGGCAGGCAGTTTGTGGGTGATCGGCAGCTATCACAACATCTTCCGCGTCGGCGCCATCCTGCAGGATCTCGGCTTCTGGATCCTCAACGACGTGATCTGGCGCAAGACGAATCCGATGCCGAACTTCCGCGGGCGCAGATTCACCAACGCGCATGAGACTCTGATCTGGGCGTCGATGGGGCCCAAGGCGCGCTACACGTTCAACTACGAATCGATGAAGGCGTTCAACGAAGATTTGCAGATGCGCTCGGACTGGCTGCTGCCGATCTGCGCCGGCCCTGAGCGGCTGAAGCAGGATTGCGGCCGCAAGACCCATCCGACGCAGAAGCCGGAGGCGCTGCTGCATCGCGTGATCCTCGCCTCGAGCAATGAAGGAGATGTCGTGCTCGATCCTTTCCTCGGTTCGGGCACGACCGCGGTGGTCGCCAAACGGCTCGGCAGGCGCTTCGTCGGTATCGAACGCGACAAGGCCTATGCGCGCGCTGCGCAAGCACGGCTCAAGGCGACTGCACCATGCGTGCCGGAATCGCTGCAGGTCGCCAAAGGCAAGCGCGCCGAAGCGCGTATTCCTTTCGGCTCGCTGGTCGAGCTTGGACTGATCTTGCCGGGAACGGCGCTTTACGATCAGGCGGCCCGCCATGAAGCCAAAGTGCGCGCCGACGGTTCGATTGCCTGCGCCGGCGCGCAAGGTTCGATCCACAAGATCGGGGCGCACGTGCAAGGCGCGTTGGCCTGCAACGGCTGGACCTTCTGGCACTATGAAGCGGATGGCACGCTTAAGCCGATCGACGATCTGCGCGAGGCGGCACGCCGGCAACTCGCGCCGCAGAGGCTCTCCCCGCAGGCTTAGCCTGTAACGCGTGGCCGATTACTTTCCGCATCACTGACGGGAGCGCCGCGCCGGCCAAGTCGCGCAATTTGAGCCACCGGCAGCGTTCCGGCTCGGCCGCGCGACCAAGTTCAGTCTGTAAACCGACTTCCGCGCGATAGACGGTCAATTCGAGCTGGAAATGCGTGAAGGTGTGTTCGACGAGACCCGGCACCTTACGCCAGTCCGCATCGACCGGTGCATATTCGCGTAAAGACTTGGCGGCGGGTTTGGCTTCCGTCCAGGGCGAGGATGGTGTCTCCAACATTCCCCCCAACAAGCCACGCAGCGGCCGCTGGCGAAGCAATATCGTGCCGTCCGAGCGCAAGGCGACGAAGGCGATCCCCCGCCTGACCGGCCGCTCCGCCTTCTCTTCGCGATAAGGCAGGACTTCGGCCAACCCTTGCGCATAGGCGCGGCAATCGGATCTCACCGGACACAGGCCGCAGGCCGGCCGGCGCGGCGTGCAGATCAGCGCGCCGAGATCCATCAGGCTTTGCGCAAAATCGCCGGCATGCATTTCCGGCGTGAGACTTTGCGCGAGCGTTTTGATATCGGCTTTGGCTTCGGGCAGCGGCGTTGCGACGGCGAACAGCCGCGCCACCACGCGCTCGATATTGCCGTCGACCGGCGTGGCACGCTGACCGAAGGCAATGGCGGCGATAGCGGCGGCGGTATAGCCACCGACACCCGGAAGCTGGCGCAACTGGGCTTCGGTGGCGGGGAACGTGCCGCCATGCTGCGCGACCACGACGCGGGCGCATTCATGCAGATTGCGGGCGCGCGCGTAATAACCGAGACCCGCCCAGGCAGCGAGCACCTCGTCAAGCTCGGCGCACGCCAGCGCCTTCACATCGGGCCAGCGCCGGAGAAACATCGCATAACGCGGCAGCACCGCCTTGACCGTGGTCTGCTGCAGCATGATCTCGCTGAGCCAGACTTTGTAGGCATCCTGCCCTTCACCCGGCGGGGCACGCCAGGGAAGATGCCGCCGCTCGCCCGCGTACCAGGCAAGCAGAGCCCCTGCCGGACTGTCGTGCTGCGCGACCTTCACCGCGACGCTGTCTTGCATAAGCGAAACTCCGTCCGCGCTTCCTCTGGCGTCATGGTGTAAGCTCGCCCGGCACGAAGCAAGCGGCCGTCGCCAACCCTCCACTGCTAGGATCATGGACGAGAACGAGCGGAAAGCCTTCAAGTGGTCGATGAGCGGCGCGCGTCCCGTCGGCGCTTATGCCGCCAAGGCGCTCGACCCCGCCGCCCGCGCCCGCGGCTTCGCCACCACGGCGCTGCTCAGCGAATGGCCGGCCATTGTCGGCGTTGAGCTTGCCGCCTTCACCATGCCTGACCGCGTGGTGTGGCCACGCCGCCGCGAGGACGAGGAACAGTCGAACCCGATCAGGCGGCGCCGCGACGAAGGCGCCACCCTGGTGCTCAGGGTAGACGGCCCCCGCGCCGTCGAGGTGCAGCACCGCTCGGGCCAGATCCTCGAACGGGTGAACCTCTATTTCGGGTATCGCGCCATCACCGAGATGCGCATTTTGCAGGCGCCGGTCGCCAAGGCTGCCCCGCCCCCCGCGCCCGCCGAGCCGCCAAGCGAGGATTACGCCTTGCCTTCCTCGGCCGGTATCGAGGATGAAGCTTTGCGCAAAGCACTGTCCCGGCTAGGGTCCGCCACGCGGGGAAAGCTCACAAGAGATTGAGGAAACTTAAGGTTTCCGCCTCTTGCGGGCGCCAAGCCTTTCAACGAATGTAGGCCCGGAATTGCCGATCTAGGGCCAAACTCAGCAGTAATTTGGAGCAAACAGCGTGGCGAAAGCAGAGAAGAAAGCGGAAACAGCATCAACCGGCGATCAGGGCGGAACCAGCAGGACCCCGCTTTACATCATCGCCGCGCTCGTCCTCGTAGCGATCTTAGGCGGCGCCTACTATTTAATGCGCGATACCACGCCGTCAGACGAGGCGCTGGCGTCCAAGCTGCTCGAGCCGGGCCCGCTCGAGGACATCTCGCTCGGCAAAGCCGACGCGCCCAATACCATCATCGAATATGCCTCGATGACTTGCGGCCACTGCGCCAATTTTCACACCAAGGTTTTTCCCGAGCTGAAGGAGAAATATATCGACACCGGCCAGGTGCGCTTCATCCTGCGCGAATTCCCCCTCGACGGGCTCGCCACCGCGGCTTTCATGGTCGCGCGCTGCAGCGGCAACGATCGCTACTACCCGATGGTCGACGGCCTGTTCGAGACGCAGAAGAGCTGGGCAGTGCAAGGCGCCGAAGGCAAGGAAAAGCTGCTGCTCGTCGCCAAGCAGGCCGGCTTCTCCCAGGAGCGCTTCGACCAGTGTCTCGCCGACAAGGAGCTGTTCGACAAGATCGTCGAAGTGCGCCAGCGCGGGCATGCGGAGTTCGAAGTCGACTCCACGCCGACCTTCTTCATCAACGGCAAGCGGCTCAGGGGCGGCCAGGACATCAAGGAGTTCGACGTCGTTCTGGCGGGTGGCGAACCGGAAGAACTGCCGCAAGACGACGACCATTAGGATTCCCTCTGCTATGAAATTGCCGGCCAGTGGCTCGATCCTGATCGCCGCCGCGATCGCTTTGGCCGGCTTCGGGCCCGCGCCGGTCACCCCCTCGACCCCAGACAAGGTGGAGACCCCGACCCAGGAGGAGCTGTTGCGCGCCGGCCCGCTCGGCGATCGCGCGATGGGCAATGCCAACGCCCCGGTCGTCCTGATCGAATATGCTTCGCTCACCTGTCCGCATTGCCGCAACTTCCACGCCAACGTCTTCCCCAAGGTGAAGAGTCAATATATCGACACCGGCAAGGTGCGTTACATCGTCCGCGAATTCCCCATTGGGCGCAGCGCCGGCAATGCCGCCATCATCAATCGCTGCGCTCCGCCGGACCAATATTTCGCGTTGCTCGACGCCTTCCTCTCCCGCCAGGACGAATGGGTTAGCCAGGAGGTCCGCCTCGATGCCATATACGGGGTGGCTAAATCGATTGGCATGAGCCGCGAGGCGTTTGACAAATGCCTATCGAATCAAGCCATTATCGAGGGCTTAACCGAGGTTAAGCAACGGGGGCGGCAATTTGGCGTGGTCGGCACGCCGACTTTCTTCGTCAATGGCCGGAAGGCGCAAGGCGCGATCACCTTCGAGGAGATCAAGGCCCTCATCGAGCCGCAGGCGTGACGTTGCGCGCGCTTGCGAAACGACCAAGTTTCTGTGACCCAAGTCCTGTCCAGTCGCTGCCATTTGAGGATCGCCTAAAGGTGCAAATCACCAGACTTCGCCTTCTCGGCTTCAAGTCATTCGTCGAACCGACCGAGCTTCTGGTCGAGCCGGGGCTGACCGGCGTGGTCGGACCCAATGGCTGCGGCAAGTCGAACCTGCTCGAGGCGCTGCGCTGGGCCATGGGCGAGACCTCGTATAAGAGCATGCGCGGCCAGGCCATGGACGACGTGATTTTCGCCGGATCGGAGAGCCGGCCGAGCCGCAATACTGCCGAGGTCACGCTATTCATCGACAATAGCGACCGTACGGCGCCCGCCGAGTTCAACGATTCCGACATGCTGGAAGTCACGCGCCGCATCGAGCGCGAGATCGGCTCCGTCTACCGGGTCAACGGCAAGGATTCGCGTGCGCGCGACGTGCGGCTTTTATTCGAGGATGCCGCCACTGGCGCCCGCTCGCCGGCTTTGGTGCGCCAGGGACGCATCGGCGAGATCGTCAATGCCCAGCCCCAGGAACGCCGCCGTGTGCTGGAAGATGCCGCGGGCATCGCCGGCCTGCACAGCCGCCGCCATGAAGCCGAGCTCAGGTTGAAGGCGACCGAGGGAAATCTCGCGCGCCTCTCCGACCTGATCGGCCAGCTCGCCGCGCAATTGCAGGCGATCAAGCGCCAGGCGCGTCAGGCGCAACGCTATCGTGAAGTCTCGGCCAAGATGCGCGAAGTCGAGGCTCTGCTGCATCATTTGCATTGGACCGGCGCTTGCGCCCAGGTCGAGCATGAAGAAGCCGCCTTCCAGGAAGCGCTCGCCGCCGTGGCGCGCGAGACCAAGACCGAGGGCGAGGCGCTTCGCCATCAGGCGGTGGCCGCCGAGAAGCTTCAGCCTCTGCGTGACGAGGAAGCGGCCAAGGCTGCGGTGCTGCATCGCCTGAGCGTCGAGCGCGATGCACTCGAGCGCGAGGAAGCGCGCGCCAAGGCCCGCCAGGCCGAACTCGAGACAAGGCTCGCGCAAGCGTCGCGCGATCTGGCTCGCGAAGAGGAACATATCGCCGAAGCGGAAAACATGCTGCGCGGCCTCGAAGAAGAAGCGCGGCGTCTAGCGGAAAGTCCGCTCGATCAGGAAGAGATGCAGCGTCGCCAGGCGGCCGAAAGTGCCGGCAAAGCCAAGCTCGCCGGCCTAAAAACGGAACTTGCTAAACTCACCGCCTCGGTCGAAGCCATCGAGACGTCTCTCGCCAGCGCCGAGCTCGATGAGGAGAAGGCACGCGCCGCTGAAGGAAAGCTCCGTGCCGCCTCCGCAGCGGCCAAGCTCGCCAGCCAGGAACGAGAGACCGAGCTCGCCACGTTGATCAAGCTGCTACAGCCGCCGCATGACTGGTCGCCGGTGGTCGAGGCGGTCAAGGTCACGCCGGGATACGAGCAGGCGCTCGGCGCTGCCCTCGGCGACGATCTCGATGCCGCAAGCGACGAGCAGGCACCGGCCCATTGGCGGGGTACGGAGGGCGGCAGAAGCGATCCGGCTCTGCCCGAAGGTGCCACCCCTCTCAGCGACTTCGTCAAGGCGCCCAAGGTGCTGCATCGCCGCTTGGCGCAAATCGGCGTGGTCCCGGCGAAGAAAGGCCGCGACCTTCAGGCTAAACTCGCGCCTGGCCAGAGGCTCGTGTCCCAGGACGGCGATCTCTGGCGCTGGGACGGTTATAGCGTCAAAGCCGGCACCGAAACCGCGGCCGGCGCGCGCCTCATGGAACGCAGCCGCCTCGCGGCGCTGAGGACCGAGGCCCAAGCCGCGCAAGCGCAGGCCAAGGCCGCGCTCGCGGAGTATGAAGCTGCGGTGGGCAAGGCCGAAGCCGCCGGCCAGAAGACCAAGGCTCTGCGCCAGGAAGCCAAGGACGCGCATGCCGAGCTCGATCGTGTGCGCGACGCGATCGCGGCCGAAACCGTGCTTGAAGGCCATGAGCGCGAAATCAATCTCCGCCAGGAGCGGCTCGAGGCCATCGCGGCCGAGCAGGAGCTCTGGCAGAAGCGCATCGCCAACGCGAAAGAACAGATCGCCACGTTGCGCGCGCGCGAGGAGGAGACGAGCGCGGATCTCGAACGCCTCGCCAACCTTCCCGCCGAGATCGATCAGCGCCGCGCCAAGCTTCTCGATTCCATCGCCGCGGCGGAACGCGACCGCGGCAAGGCCGCCGACAATCTCGCTCTCGCCGAGACCGCGCTCAAGGAACACGAGAAGGCGTTGCGCGAGGTGCAGGAGCAGCTCGCGGCGGCCCGCGAGGCGCGCGCGCGTAGCGAGGCGCGGCTCGAAGGCGCGCGCGAGCGCCGCAGCGACACTAGCAAGACCATCCGCGACCAGCTCGATTGCGCGCCGGAAGCGTGTCTCGCGCTCGCCAAGGTCAAGGAGGGCGCGCCCCTCCCTGCACTCGAAGAGGTCGAGGCGCGTCTTGCCAAGCTTAGGGGCGACCGCGAGCGGCTCGGCGGCGTCAATCTCATGGCCGAGGAGGAAGAAGCCGAGCTTTCAGCCAAGCTCGAAGAGATGGAGCGCGAAAAGGCCGATGTCGAGCAGGCCATCGCGCGGCTCCGCCAAGGCATCGCCAGCCTGAACCGCGAGGGGCGCAAGCGGCTGCTCGAAGCCTTCGACTCGGTCAACGGCCATTTCGGCAAATTGTTCAAGACGCTGTTCGGTGGCGGTTCGGCCGAGTTGAAGCTCGTCGATTCAGACGATCCGCTCGAGTCGGGGCTCGAGATCATGGCTACCCCGCCCGGCAAGCGCGCGCAGGTGCTGACGCTTCTGTCGGGCGGCGAGAAGGCGCTGACGGCGCTCGCGCTGATCTTCGCCGTGTTCCTCACCAATCCCTCGCCGATCTGCGTGCTCGACGAGGTTGATGCGCCGCTCGACGACGCCAATGTCGAGCGCTTCTGTCAGCTGATGGAGGAGATGGCGCGCCAGACGGATACGCGCTTCCTCATCATCACCCACCACCCGCTGACCATGTCGCGCATGAGCCGTCTGTATGGTGTCACCATGGCCGAGCGCGGCGTGAGCCAGCTCGTCTCGGTCGATCTGGAAACCGCCGCGCGCCTCCGCGACGCGAGCTAACTCGCACTGTTGAGCAGCCGCTGATAGCGGCCGCGCCATCTGTGCGGGGGGCCTTCGAAGCGGTCGCAAAGCTCCTCCACGATGGGCAGATATTTCCGTGCCATGTCCCGCTCGAATGCACTCGGGATGGACTTTCCGGCCGCCGCGGAATTCACAGCAGGGGGCAAAATCAAATCGGAGACTCTGCCTGGATCAACGCCTAGAAACTCGAGCATCTGTGAGATAAGACTTGTCGGTCTTTCGCACAAATCGTCGAAAAAGCAGAAATGCAACTGCGCGGCCGGGAAAATTCGCTCCAACCGCCTGATCGTGTCCATATAGGAGGAGCGCAAAACAGCTCCACGCGAGAGCGCATAATCAAGGGCCTTTTCCTCCGTCAACGGTTTCTCAATGTGCCCTGCCCTGAACTCGAGATTGACCGCGGACCAGGCGCGGTCCACAGGGTCGCGCATGATGAACATGATCTTGATGTCGGGGTTAAGCTGCCGAACACGGCAAAAGACATCGTCGCCGAGCACAGCATAGGCTGGCGTGATCTCGCCCGCGGTTAAGCCTTTGGCCCGCGCCTCTTCGAAAAGCCGCGCGTACCACCGTTCATCGCGCTTGCCGAAGTAATAGCGAAAGGCCCATGTGTTCAATGTCAGTCCGAACCAAGTCAAGAGTAGCCATTCCTGGCCACGCGGACCGCGGCGGCGCGCCCGGAGCCTGTCGAAATAATGAAGTTCCTTTACAGGTGGCAGCCAAAGTTCGGGATGCTGACGTAGCACACGATGGAGCCACGTCGTGCCCGACCGCTGTGCGCCAATGACCAAAAAGTTGGGAAGACGAGGGCAAATTTCCATGCCTTTGCAGCCCATCCTTTCCTACCAAGCGGGCCCGGGTTGTCGCGCGTCGTCGCCCGATTCTGACCGTCCGCCTCCTGGTATCGTTGTAAGTCCTGGAATGCGGCTCGCCAATTCTCGAATCCCCACCGGAACCCTTGGATTTCGCCGTTTTTGAGTTTCTTGACAGGGGCGAATCCGAAACTAAAGTGCCCGCCAAGCTTGAGGACCAACCGGTCCTTTAGGGCTCTCCCGGAAATTGAGCAGCGCCAATGGCCGGAGCCGAAAACGAGTCCGGCCACGACGATGGCCGCGACAGGCAAGACATTCGGCGGCGGCTCGATGCTCTCGGAGGCAAGCTCGAAGCGGCGCGCGGCCGTCATGCCCCGCCGCCCGAGCCGGAAGGCCGGGGCAGAGCGATGGGTCAGGCGCTCAGGCTCGCGACCGAGCTCGTCGCGGGCGTCGTGGTAGGGGGATTTATCGGTTGGGCGCTCGACGGGGCGTTAGGAACGACGCCGT